>LFEF01044350.1_pt1 | contig 51620 bp, 42 predicted proteins | sample 619371 | NCBI WGS metagenome assembly LFEF01 (sample SAMN03014291, study PRJNA259931) | freshwater metagenome | biome: lake; feature: waterbloom | place: China: Taihu Lake | collected 2006-08 | depth 0 m m
TTTGTCCGGAAGGCACGGCCAGCGCCGGAGCTACACCACGCGCCGGGACACGATCGATAAGAGCTTACGGGACATGGATCTACATCCTGCTCTTTGCATACTGTATGTTGAAAAGCGGCAGTCTCCCCTTGTTCGCGGGCTATGCAGCTCAAGCACAGGCTTTGGATTTGCCCCTTGTTTTGGTCGTGACCTTTGCGGGTGGCTACCTGGGTGACGAAGCACGGTTCTTCGCTGCCAGACGATACGGAGACGCCTGGTTGAAGAGGTGGCGGTTCGCCGAGAGGACATATTCAGGAGCGAGAGCCCTGATTGCCAAGTACGGCAGCGCCTACATCTTTATCTACAGATATCCCAAGGGCATGCGCACCATAGGGGCGCTCCCGGTCGGACTCGGAACCATGTCGTGGGGCAGGTTTACGGTCTTGAACGCAGCGTCGGCAATGCTTTGGACAGCCTTGCTGGTCTCCGCGGGTTTCGTTTTCGGCTCACAGGTGGAGGAGGCCGTGGAAGCGGGGTGGGGCTTTGCAAGTGTTGTTTTGCTTGCCGCTATGGTCTTTCTCACAGCTTTCGCGTGGTGGCGGATAAACAAGATTGCTACGCACAGCCCGAACATTCAGGAGGACCTCAGTCGCAGTCATCAATAGCGCTGCGGCTGACTGCGGTAGGCCGTTTGCCCGCCGTCTATCTGGTCTTCGCCGCCTGCCAAAGCTCCTCCATGCGTTCCAGAGACGCATCGTCCAGTGTTTCACCTGATGATTGAAGAGATGTCTCTATATAGCTGAATCGATTTCGGAACTTCGTGTTCGTTCCGCGCAGGGCCTGCTCCGGTTCCGCCCCCACATGCCGGCCGATATTCACAAGTGCGAAGATCAGGTCGCCGAGTTCGTCCTTGACCTTGTCCGGCCGGTTTTCGGCAAGCGCCTCGCGCAATTCGCCGATCTCCTCCTCGATCTTGTCGAGGATGGGTGCAGCCTCCGACCAGTCGAAACCGACCTTGGCCGCGCGCTCCTGCAGCTTCAGGGCTTCGGTGAGTGCCGGAAAGGACCGCTGAACCGAGCCGAGATAGCCGGTGTCGGGATCGGCAGCCGAACCGCGGGCCGCACGGCGTGCGAGACGTTCGGCCTTTTCCTGCTGCTTGATCATGTCCCACTGCGCCTTGACCGCCTCCGGCGTATCGGCATCGGAGCGGGCAAAGACATGCGGGTGACGGCGGATCATCTTGCGGGTGATTGCCTCGACCACGTCGCCGAAGGAGAACAGGCCCTCCTCCTCGGCGATACGGGCATGGAAGACCACCTGCAGCAACAGGTCGCCCAGTTCCTCGCAGAGATCATCCGGGTCCTTGCGCTCGATGGCGTCGGCCACTTCATAGGCCTCCTCGATCGTATAGGGTTTGATCGTCTCGAAAGTCTGGACGATGTCCCAGGGGCAGCCCGTCTCGGGCTGGCGCAGCGCCGCCATGATCTCGAGCAGGCGGTTGATATCTGTGGAGGCTTCCATGATGGTCCTGTCTGATCGCTCAGTTGAGCGGAATGTCGTTTTCGCCCTTGGAAGACTGGTATGCGTCCGAAAGGCGGTCATATTCCGCCTTGATCCGGCTGACCTGCTCGAAAAGTGCGGGGCGTTCGGCGTCGTCAGCGGAGGCCACCATTTCGATCATCGCATGGCTGAGCCAGAAGGCGTTTTGCCGCCGATAGCCACCGGGTTCAAGGCCGAAGACTTCCTTGAGGATCTTGAGGTCATGCGGGATGGCAAAGGCGTCGCGGCTGTCTTCATGGCTGAAGAAATAGTAGAAATTGTCGAAACCCGCCCAGGTGATCGCCGACATGCACATGGTGCAGGGTTCGTGCGTCGACAGAAAGATCAGATCCCGGGTGTTGGGGCGCTCGCCCCGCTCGTAGAAACGTTTCAGCGTATGGACCTCACCATGCCAGAGCGGGTTTTCCAGCTCGTTGTTGGTTTCGGCGAGAACGAGCGAAAGGTCTGACTTGCGAAGGATCGCGGCTCCAAACACCTTGTTGCCCGCCGCAACGCCCTTTGCCGTCAGCGGCAGAATATCGTGTTCGATCACGTCGAGCAGTCGACGGGTCAGTTCGGGTGAGGTCATCTGGTGTCGCTCCGCTGTTGTGCACTGCAATCCTATCGCTTGCAGAACCGGCGCCGAAAGTGAAATGATGCTCTGTCTCCAACTTTTTCCGGGACATGGGCCATCCTCGCCCCGGACGGGGATTTCAGCGTCAGTCGGTGACTTTTGCTCGCATCGGCAAGTGGACTAGGACAGAAATACGCAAGGTGCAGAGCGAAGGAATTTCTGTTTCTTCAATTTTTAAGACCGGGACGCGATAGTGTCGTCCACTGGCATCGGATGATTCATGGCACAGCAGGACAAACAGCTTTCTGTCTTTCCGGCCTTCTTCAAGGTCGAGAACGAGGTCGCCGCCGTTTTTGGAAACGGTGACGAGGCCTATGCAAAGGCACGCCTGTTGAAGAATACCGAAGCCCGCATCGTCGCCTATGCCGATGCCCCGGAAGCCGATTACGCCGCCTTCCTCGCCGCGAACGCCATCGAGCAGATCGCCGAACCTTTCGATCCTTCGCAAGTTCAGGGCGCGCGTCTGGTCTTTGCCGCAACAGGCGAGGGCGCTCTCGACCGCGAGATCGTCGCTGCCGCCCGCGCGGCCCGGATCCCGGCCAATGCTGTGGATCAGCCGGATTATTGCGATTTCTACACGCCGGCGCTCGTCAACCGTGCGCCAATCGCTGTGGCCATCGGAACTGAAGGCGTGGGCCCGGTGCTCGCCCAGATGATCCGCGCCGATATTGACCGTCTGCTGCCACGCTCGCTCGGCAAGCTCGGGCGTCTCGCCAATTCCTATCGCCGCGCTGTCGATCGTCTCGTGCCGCGCGGTGCGCCGCGCCGTCTGTTCTGGCGCGATTTCTTCAAGGGCAAGGTCGCCGATCACGTCGAGGCCGACGAGATCAGCCTGGCCCGCCGTGAAGCCACCCGTCTGTTGAAGGGCGTTGCTGCTGATCGCGTCGAAGGTCGCGTTTTCCTCGTCGGTGCCGGCCCGGGCGCCGAAGATCTGTTGACGCTGCGCGCCCATCGCCTGATGATGGAATGCGACGTCATCGTTTATGACGCGCTGGTGCCGCGCGAAGTGGTCGATATGGGCCGGCGTGATGCCGAGCGCATTCCCGTCGGCAAGCGCAAGGGCTGTCATTCGAAGTCGCAGAGCGAAATCAATGCGCTGCTCGTCGAGCTTGGCCATGCCGGCAAGCGTGTCGTCCGTCTGAAGTCGGGCGATCCGCTTGTTTTCGGTCGGGCCGGAGAAGAGATGGCGGCGCTGCGCGATGCCGGTATCGCCTACGAGATCGTACCCGGCGTGACCTCGGCACTTGCCGCCGCCGCAGACTTCGAACTGCCGCTGACGCTGCGCGGCGTGTCCTCGTCGCTGGTCTTCACGACCGGCCACGATTTGCAGGGTAATGTGTTGCCGGATTGGGCGCGGCTTGCGCTGTCGGGCACAACCGTTGCCGTCTATATGGGCCGCACGGTCGCGGCCTCCGTCGCCGAGCGTCTGATGCAGGGCGGCCTCGCCGAGGATACGACGGTTGCCGTTGTCGAGAATGCCGGGCGTCGCGACAGCCGTCTGCTGCACGGCACGCTCAAGGAATTGCCGGGGCTCGAGGCTCGTACCGAGCTGACCGGCCCGGTCATGGTCATTATCGGCGACGCTGTCGCCGGCGCCGATTTCAGCCGCTCCGAACCGCTCGGTGCGCGTGTCACGGCTGAACTGGAAACTGCAAGGATTTGACGATGGTAGACAAGGTTCTCACAGCAAACCGCCTGACCGACGGCATCGCCGTCTGGCTCGATGCCAATGGCCAGTGGACCGAGCGTCTGCAGGAAGCCTTCGTCGCGCGTCATGCCGAGGCCGTCGAAGCGCTGGAAGCTGCCGGCAAGCAGGCTTTCGCCAGCAATCTGGTTCTCGACGTCAATGTCATCGAGATCGAAGAGAAGGACGGTATCCTGCGCCCCCTTCGCCTGCGTGAACGTATCCGGGCGGAGGGCCCGACCATTGCATATGCCGAAGGGCACGGTTATGCCGACCCGGCATTCATTGCGGCTTGAGGCCTGAGGTAAGACATGTATCGTTATGACGAATTCGACCACGCCTTCGTATCGGCGCGCGTAGAGCAGTTCCGCGACCAGGTGAACCGCCGTCTCTCCGGCGAGATCGCCGAGGACGCGTTCCGCCCGCTGCGCCTGATGAACGGCGTCTATCTCCAGCTGCATGCCTATATGCTGCGCGTTGCCATTCCCTATGGCACGCTGAATTCGAAGCAGATGCGCATGCTGGCCCATATCGCGCGTAAATATGACCGCGGCTATGGACACTTCACCACCCGCCAGAACATCCAGTACAACTGGCCGAAGCTCTCCGACACGCCCGACATCCTGAAGGATCTCGCAAGCGTCGAGATGCACGCGATCCAGACCTCGGGCAACTGCATCCGCAACGTCACGGCCGACCATTTCGCCGGTGCTGCCGCCGACGAGGTCGCCGATCCGCGTCCCTATGCCGAAATTCTGCGCCAGTGGTCCTCGCTGCATCCGGAATTCTCCTTCCTGCCGCGCAAGTTCAAGATCGCCGTCACCGGCGCCGAGAAGGATCGCGCCGCCATCCAGGTGCATGACATCGGTCTGCATCTGAAGAAGAATGAAGCTGGCGAACTCGGCTTTGCCGTCTATGTCGGCGGTGGCCAGGGCCGCACGCCGCTGATCGCCAAGAAGATCCGCGACTTCCTGCCGGAAGCCGACCTGCTCAGCTACATCACCGCGATCGTGCGCGTGTACAATCTGCATGGCCGTCGCGACAACAAGTACAAGGCCCGCATCAAGATCCTCGTGCACGAAACCGGTGTCGAAGAACTGACGCGTCAGGTGGAAGCCGAATTCGCCGAGATCCGCGACAGCGAACTGAAGTTGCCGGAAGGCGATATCCGCGCCATCGAGACCTACTTCGCCCCGCCGGCACTGACGGCCCGTCCGGACGGCTGGGAAGCACTGGCCCGTGCGCAGAAGGCAGATGCCGCCTTTGCTGCCTGGGTGCGCCACAATGTGAAGGAGCATCGTCACCCGGATTATGCCATGGTGACGATCTCGCTGAAGCCGATCGGCGGCACGCCGGGCGATGCCTCGGACGCCCAGATGGATCTGGTGGCCGACCTCGCCGAGACCTATGCTTTCGATGAAATCCGCGTCAGCCACGAACAGAACCTGATCCTGCCGCATATCGCCAAGGGTGATCTCTATCCGCTCTATCAGGCGCTGGAAAAGGCCGGACTTGCGACCGCCAATTCCAATCTGATCACCGACATGATCGCCTGTCCGGGTCTCGACTACTGCGCGCTCGCCAATGCCCGTTCGATCCCGGTCGCCCAGGCGATCTCCGAGCGCTTTGGCTCGCTGGAGCGTCAGCAGGAGATCGGCGAACTGAAGATCAAGATCTCCGGCTGCATCAATGCCTGCGGCCACCACCATGTCGGCCATATCGGCCTGCTCGGTGTCGAGAAGAAGGGTGCCGAACTCTACCAGATCACGCTGGGTGGTTCCGGTGACGAAAACTCCTCGATCGGCGAGATCATCGGTCGCGGCTTCGAGCCGGAAAAGGTAACGGACGCCGTCGAGACGATCGTCGATACCTATCTCGGCCTGCGCCTCGATCCGAAGGAGACCTTCCTCGAAGCCTATCGCCGCGTCGGCCCGAAGCCGTTCAAGGACGCGCTTTATGGCAACGCCTCTGCCGAAGCCGCGTGAGACTGGAAGAATTATGACCAAGATCTGGAAAGAAACCGGTTTCGTCGATGGCGACATCTGGGTAACCGAAACGGAAGAGCGCAAGGCAGGCGAGGGCGAAAAGGCCATTCTCCCGCTGGACGCCTTCCTCGAAGCCGTTGGAGAGACCAACGATGTCGGCCTCGGCGTACTGATCGCACCGGCTGACGACGTGAAGAAGCTTGAGCCCTATCTCGACCGCATCGCACTGATCGCGGTCGCGTTTCCGGCCTTCAATGATGGCCGCGGTTTCAGCCATGCGTCGCTGCTGCGCGAGCGCCTGGGCTATGCCGGCGAACTGCGCGCGGTTGGCGACGTCCTGATCGACCAGGTGCCGCTGATGCTGCGCACCGGCTTCGACAGCTTCGCCGTGACCAATCCCGTCGCCCAGCGGCGGCTTGCTGATAACTGTCTCATGGGCGTTGCCCAGCGCTACCAGCCGACGGCCCGTGCATCGGAAGCCGTCGGCGGCTTCAGCTGGCGTCGCCTCGGCTCCACTGGCGCCTGAGACATAGAAATATCGCTATCAAAGGGCGGCAAATTGACCTCGGTCAAGGTTGCCGCCTTCGCTTTAACGGATATCTCGGCTGCGAAATGCGCATGCCGGCTGAATTGTGGAATGGGACGGTCTGGATTATAGGCTCTTCCCAATCGACTGAACGATAGGACCGACAGCCTATGAATGCTCCTGTGAAGACCGACAACGCCGAACTGATCGTGCCCGAAGGCGTCTATGCCGAAACGGTTCTGAGCGTCACGCACTATACCGACCGCCTGTTCCGCTTCCGCATGACCCGTCCCGCCGGCTTCCGCTTCCGCTCGGGCGAGTTTGCGATGATCGGCCTGATGGTCGAGGGCAAGCCGATCTACCGCGCCTATTCGATCGCCAGCCCTTCCTGGGACGAGGAACTTGAGTTCTTCTCCATCAAGGTTCCCGACGGCCCGCTGACCCAGCATCTGCAGAAGATCCAGCCGGGTGACAAGGTGCTGATGCGCAAGAAGCCGACCGGCACGCTGGTGCTTGATGCGCTCACCCCCGGCAAGCGCCTCTATATGTTCTCGACCGGCACCGGCATTGCGCCTTTCGCCAGCCTGATCCGTGATCCCGAGACCTATGAGAAGTTCGAGGAAGTCATCCTCACCCATACCTGCCGCGATGTAGCCGAATTGAAATACGGCTTCGATCTGGTCGAGGAAATCAAGAACCATGAGTTCCTGGCGGAAGTCGTGGGCGACAAGCTGAAGCACTACGCAACGGTGACCCGCGAAGACTTCCCCTTCAAGGGCCGCATCACCGACCTGATCGAGAACGGCAAGCTGTTCACCGATCTCGGCGTTCCGGCGCTCGACCCCGCCATCGATCGCGGCATGATCTGCGGCTCGACAGCCATGCTGAAGGACACCAAGGAACTGCTGGAAAAGGCAGGCCTCACCGAGGGCGCCAACAACAAGCCGGCCGAGTTCGTCATCGAGCGCGCCTTCGTCGGCTGATGTCATCGGCACATTGCTGAGACGAAAAGGGCGCCCAGCGGCGCCCTTTTTGATTTTAGTGACAGTGGCTTGCCTCAGTTGCCGCGGCGACGGCTGCGACGTCCGCTTTCCTGGGCGCCGCTTTCGTCGGCGGTCTTGTTGCGCAGTGGCCCGATCCGCTCGACGATGACTTCGAGCGTCGGGCGCGGACCCGGCGTATAGTCATCGAGTGCCTGACGCATGGCCGCCAGATGGCCGCAGGACGTGCCGCAGCAACCGCCGATGATCCTGGCACCGGCGTCACGTGCAAGACGGGCATAATCCGCCATCAGCGGCGGCGTACCGGAATAGAAGATCTCCGAGCCGCGGAATTCGGGAATGCCGCAATTGCCCTTGACGATCACGGTCGCATCCGGGTTCGCGGCCGTCATGTCGAGCAGGCTCTGCAGGATGTCGGAGGCGCCCACGCCGCAGTTTGCACCGACCGCCAGCGGGCCGGAACCGATATCGGCGGCCACGCCGTGGATGTCCTTCGGGTGCAGGCCCATCATGGTCTTGCCGGCGGTGTCGAAGGAGCCGGTAAAGGTATAGGGCAGGCCGACCTTGACGGCAGCTTCAGCCGCTGCACGGATCTCCTCGGGCGAGGACATGGTCTCGATCCAGGCGACATCGACGCCACCGGCCTTCAGGCCTTCCATCTGCTCCGCAAACGCTGCAACGGCGTCTTCGTAGGAGAGGGCGCCCAGCGGGCTCAGCAACTCGCCGGTCGGACCAACGGAACCGGCGACGATCACCTTGCGCGGAGCCTTGTCGGCCACCGAACGGGCAATCTCGGCTGCCTTCTTGTTCAGTTCATGCACCCGGTTTTCGGCATGGTGCAGCTTCAGGCGATGGCGCGTGCCGCCGAAGGAATTGGTGAGGATGATGTCGGCGCCGGCATCGACGAAATCCTGGTGCAGCTTGACGATCTTCTCCGGCTGCGCCTCGTTCCACAGTTCCGGTGCTTCGCCGGCCTCAAGACCCTGCGCAAAGAGATTGGTGCCGGTGGCGCCGTCGGCAAGCAGCACGCCCTTTTCGGCCAGGAGTTCGGAAAGCGGATTGGACGGGGTTGCCATGGCGGATCCTCTGGTTGTCGTATCAATCATATAAAGAAGTCTTTATGTCGTTTCAATCGCCAAAACGACAACGGCCCCGCCTGTCGCGGGGCCGTCACGCCACATCTCCCGGGGGAGAGGATGAGACCGCTATTCCGCGGCCAGCTGATTGTCTTCGTGGCTCTTTGGCGTGACCATCGCCGCAATGATCTGCTGCAGGTCGACCCGGCCGATTGGTGCGCCGGTGTCATCCGTCACGATGACGTTGGACTGCCGGGCATCGGTCATGATGCGGGCCGCGATTTCGAGCACGGTGCTACCGGTAAGCGCCAGACCTTCTGTAGATCCCGAGATCGGTCCCATGATCGTGTCGAGACGAATGACGCGACCGCGATTCACTTCCTTGACGAAGGCCGAAATGTAATCGTCTGCTGGCTGCAGTACGATTTCTTGACCGGTACCCTGCTGGATGACCTGACCATCCCTGAGGATCGCGATCTTGTCGCCGAGCCGGAGCGCCTCGTCGAGATCGTGGGTGATGAAGACGACCGTCTTCTTGAGCTCCTGCTGAAGGTCGAGCAGAACCGTCTGCATGTCGACGCGGATCAGCGGATCGAGCGCCGAATAGGCCTCGTCCATCAGCAGGATGTCGGCATCGTTGGAAAGCGCCCGCGCCAGACCCACACGCTGCTGCATGCCGCCTGAAAGCTGGTTCGGATAGTGGCTCTCGAATCCGGACAGACCGACGCGCGCGATCCAGCGGCGACCGATTTCCTCGCTCTTCGAACGCGGAATACCCTGGATGTCGAGACCGTAGACGGTATTCTCGAGCACTGTGCGATGCGGCAGAAGGGCGAACTTCTGGAACACCATCGCCGTCTTGTGCCGGCGGAATTCGCGCAGTTCCAGCGGGGTCATCCGACAGACATCGACGCCGTCATAGAGCACTTCACCCGATGTCGGCTCGATCAGCCGGTTGATGTGGCGGATCAGCGTCGATTTTCCCGAGCCGGAAAGGCCCATGACGACGGTGATGCCGCCACCGGGCATCTGGATGTTGATGTCTTTCAGACCCAGCACATGGCCATGGGTCTCGTTGAGTTCCGCCTTCGACATGCCGGACTTCACCTGGTCGATGAAGGCAGCGCCATTCGGTCCGAAGATCTTGTAGAGATTGCGGATCTCGATGTCGTGACTAGCCATGGACCACCTCCGTATGGCGCTGAAGGCGCTTGCCATAGGCCTGGCTGGCGCGGTCGAAGATGATGGCAATGGCAACCAGCGCGAAGCCGTTGAGGAAGCCGATCGTCAGGAACTGGTTGGAGATCGCCTGAAGCACGTTCTTGCCGAGACCGCCCACACCGATCATTGAGGCCACGACGACCATGGCGAGCGACATCATGATGGTCTGGTTGATGCCGGCCATCACGGTCGGCAGCGCAAGCGGGATCTGCACGTTCATCAGCTTCTGGCCCGGTGACGAGCCGAAGGCATCCGCCGCTTCAAGGACCTCGCGGTCAACAAGCCGGATCCCGAGATTGGTAAGGCGGATCATCGGCGGCACAGCATAGATCACGACGGCGATGACGCCCGGCACCTTGCCGATGCCAAAGACCATGACGACGGGGATCAGGTAGACGAAACTCGGCAAGGTCTGCATCACGTCGAGAATCGGATTGACGATCGACTGCGCACGGTCAGAGCGAGCCATCAGGATGCCGATCGGTATGCCGATGACGATCGCCAGAAGCGTGGATACGGTCACGATCGCCAGCGTGATCATCGTGTCTTCCCAGAGGCCGACAAAGCCGATCAGCAGCATGCCGACGATGGTCAGCGCCACGATCCGGAGATTGCGGCTGGCGAAGTAGACGATCAGCACCATCACGGCGAGGAAGATGAACCAGGGCGTGTTGACGAAAAGCGCTTCCAGCCAGTTGAGGAAGACCTGCAAGGGATGCGTCACCGCATCGATCACATTGCCATAGGCGCGCACGAAGCCCTTGAAGCTGTCATCCACGGATTTGCGCACACCGCGCATCACGGTGTCGTCGATTTCCGGAAACTTGCACAACAGTTCCGGAAGGTAATTGCATAAAGTCGAAGCCATCTCGTTCCCCTTGTCGACCCTCGCTCTTTATGGCGTCTGAAACGCTGCGATGGGCCCTGACGGCGATGCCATGTTCCCGAGACGAGAGGCTAGTCGAGTTCCGGAAGGGAATTCATGCCGTCTGCGACGTCGGGAGTCGTTGAATGGCGTGATGCGGCATGCCGCTTCGCAGAAAGCGCGACGGGCCGGAAAGCCCGTCGCAGATTGGCAAGAGGCGTGCCTCAGAGAGCAGCCTTGACCTTTTCGGCCACTTCCGGAGAGACCCAGGTGGTCCACATTTCCGGATAGGTTTCCAGGAAGTGCTTGGCGCCGTCTTCGTTCGTGCCCTGGTTTTCGTCCATCCAGGCGAGAACCTTGCCGACCGTCTGGTTGTCCCACTTGCGGGTCTTGACATAGTCCATGGCAACGCCGGCCTTTTCGGCAAAGCCCTTCGTCACGACGGTATAGACGTCGGATACCGGATAGGCGTTGACCTTCGGATCGGGGCAATCCGGAACGGCGGTGCAGGCATCCCAGGACGCCTTGTCATGCTCGACGCCGAAGGAGAGCTTGACCATCTCGTACTTGCCAAGGATGGCGGTCGGAGCCCAGTAGTAGCCGAGCCAGCCCTTCTTGTTTTCAAAGGCGTTGGCGATCGAGCCGTCGAGGCCGGCAGCCGAACCGGTGTCCACGAGTTCGAAGCCCTTCGCCTCGGCACCAAGGGCCCGGTAGAGGTTGGCGGTAGATACCTGGCAGTTCCAGCCTGCCGGGCAGTTCGTGACGGCGCCCTTCGACGGATCTTCCGGAGCCGGGAAGAGATCCGGACGCTTCAGCGCGTCTTCGACCGTCTTGATGTCCGGGTTGGCATCAGCGATGAACTTCGGAATCCACCAGCCTTCAACGCCGCCATCGGAGAGCAGCGGAGCGGCCTGGATCAGACGTCCCTCGGCAATCGCCTGGTCAAGGGCGGTGCGCACGGCATTGACCCAGAATTCTGGAGCGATGTCCGGCTGGCCCTTTTCGTTCATCGAGGCGAAGGTCGGCATGGTGTCGCCGGTGACCACGGTCACCGTGCAGCCATAGCCGCTTTCCAGGATGATCTTGTCGACATAGGCGGCAACGCCGGCCGATGCCCAGTTCATTTCGGCAATCGAGACTTCACCGCATTCGGCAGCCTGGGCGGAGCCCGCAACTGCGTAGAGACCCGCGGCGAGAATGGTGGAAGCAAGCAGCTTCTTCATGGAGTTAAGACCTCCCAGTCTTATCTTGCAGCGTTCATCGGGACGGGCAGATGCGGCTACTGCGGACCGCTCTGCCAATTTTCTCTTCACTGCGGATGAGCAACGGGACGCGTCGCTCCGCTACGTCATCCGACGGACCGGGTCTTGTCGTAGGGGGCGGATATGCCCTGTCGACCGCGTGTCACGGGGAGCAGCCTACGTCTTTGGTTTCGAAAATCAACCTCCCGCCCGGCAGCACATCCAGGTACGCGCTGAACCCAAGCCATTGGTGCGACTGATTTTGCCGCTTTTGAGCACTTGGGCGCGAAAGCTCTGCTCAATGGACCGGCAGTTGTGATGGACGGAACGAAAGGCATGGGAATGCGCATTCCCAGATGAGACTTAACGTGTCCCAGCTGCGTCAATATGAACGGCGTGTCGAGAATTTGCCCGACCCGTAAAAAATTTTGAAAAATTCCGTGAGGCGGATGTCCGCTAACGATCCGGTAACATCTGTAACGATAGATGGAGGGGCCGGCGCGTTACTGTCGGTTGCGCCCCGGATCGAGTATTGCGTCCCGGGGCGTTTGTGTTTCTGGGCCAATGCATCCAGCCTGTTATCGGCGGAGATCGGCCCGTTTATCCACAATGGACGGGATCAATCAGCCCTTGCGGCTGGCGATCGGATTGCGCACTTCCCAGCGGGCGACAGTCTTGCGCTGCGGAGCGCGACCGTTCCAGGCGATGGCGAGGCTATTGCGGTTCTGCAGGATGTAGAGCATGGGTGTTTCCTAGATTGCCACGCCTCTTCAGGGCGCCGGTTTCGAGCCGCAGATAATCACTCGACGGCCTCGATGCCAGCGCGCAAACCGTCATCGCATGTCGCAAATGATCAAGTGCCGATGAATTGGCCGCGACAGGCTGCCGCAGTGTCGCATTTGCGGTAACATTGATGGCGAGATCGCGGCAAAACCATGGAATTCAAGCGGTCTCGGCTGCGGCGGAAACAGGATAGAATGCGATGACGCGAACGATCATGTTGCAGGGAACAGGGTCGGATGTCGGAAAGACGATACTCGTTGCGGGTCTCTGCAGGCTGGCATCGAATCGCGGTCTGAATGTCGCACCGTTCAAGCCGCAGAACATGTCCAACAACGCCGCCGTCTCCGATGATGGTGGAGAGATCGGCCGGGCCCAGTGGCTTCAGGCTCTGGCTGCCCGCACGCCATCCTCCGTGCACATGAACCCCGTGCTTCTGAAACCCCAGAGCGAGACCGGCAGCCAGATCATCGTCCAGGGCAAGGTTTTCGGTCAGGCCAAGGGCCGGGACTATCAGCGACTGAAGCCGCAACTGCTCGGGGCGGTCCTCGAGAGCTTCGCGACCATGGGCGCGGGCCGTGACCTCGTGATCGTTGAAGGGGCTGGCTCGCCTGCTGAGATAAACCTGAGGGCCGGCGATATCGCCAATATGGGCTTCGCCACCCGGGCGGGCGTTCCCGTTGTCCTCGTTGGTGACATCGATCGGGGAGGGGTGATCGCCTCGCTTGTCGGCACCCATACCATTCTGCCCGACCAGGACCGCGCACAGATCGTCGGCTACATCATCAACAAGTTCCGCGGTGACGTCACGCTCTTCGATGACGGACTGTCCGCGATCAACGCGTTCACGGGCTGGCCCTGCTTCGGCGTCATCCCCTGGCTGAAAGCTGCAGCAAGGCTGCCGGCGGAGGATTCCGTCGTCCTGGAGCGTCTGGTCAAGGGCAAGGGCGGCGCCTTGAAGGTCGCGGTGCCCGTGCTCTCGCGCATCGCCAATTTCGACGATCTCGACCCGCTGGCTGCCGAATCGGAGGTGGACCTCGTCTATGTCCGTGCGGGCGATCCCCTGCCGGCGGATGCCGGACTGGTCGTGCTGCCGGGCTCAAAATCAACCATCGCGGATCTCGAGGAGTTTCGGTCGAACGGATGGGATCGGGATTTGCAGATGCATGTCCGGCGTGGCGGTCGCGTTGTCGGCATCTGCGGCGGCTACCAGATGCTCGGCCGCAGCGTCGCCGACCCGCTGGGGCTCGAAGGCGCGCCGCGCAAGGTCGACGGCCTTGGTCTCCTCGACGTGGAAACCGTGATGGCAGCCGAAAAGACCGTGCGTAACAGCCAGGCGCATTCGCTCGAATACGACGTACCGCTTTCGGGTTACGAGATCCATCTCGGCCTGACCGAGGGTGTCGATACGGCCCGAGCGCCGATTGCCATCGACGGGCGCGCAGACGGCGCCGGCTCCGCCGATGGCCGGGTGATCGGCACCTATCTGCACGGGCTGTTCACAAGCGACGCCTATCGTCGCCAATTGCTGGCGAGTTTCGGGATCGAAGGGGGAGGGCAGAGTTATCGCGGTATGGTCGATGAGGCCCTGGACGAACTCGCGGCCGAACTTGAGGCGCGGCTCTCACCGGAATGGCTCGATCAGCTGATGGGGTGATCGGCCCACCGTGCCGATCCTGAAGCCTCAGGACGTCCGGCTCACGTCCGTGGGCGACGCCATGAGCTCTCCGCCGCCGAGCGAATTGTTTGCGTATTTGATAGCAAGAATGCTGAGCACCGACGCGACCAGCAGGATGAAAATGAATCTCATGGCGTTTACTCCTGCCGCTGATCGTCAACGAGATTGCGGCAAAACCGGTTCCGACCCGGTCACTTTCAATCAATCGCGCGTAGGGATGACGCGCATCTGTTGCGCGAGCGCCACAGTCGGCCAAGCAACCAGTCAACCGGCGGCAACATCCGTCGCGGACGCGGTCAGCCGACCTCCTCCGAGAGAGTTTTCGGAATGCTTGATCGCCAGAATGCTGAAGACTGCAGCAATCATCAAAGCCACCGTCACACGCATGGACCAACCCCCATAACCTGAGCCTGGTCCACAATAGGACATGCCGATTGGTGATCGGCTAAACCCATCTTTAAAATCTTACCGATCTCGAGAAAAGCTTTTGAGAGTGGTGAGAGCGCAGGGATTCGAACCCTGGACCTACTGATTAAAAGTCAGTTGCTCTACCGGCTGAGCTACGCTCTCCCGTGCGGTTTTTGCGCCGCCTCAAGAAGTGCGCGGAACATAGGCAGGTCACCCCGGGCGGTCAACCGCAAAAATACAGTTTTGCCTGCAAAATTCAGCCCCGTTGTCGCAGCCTACGCAATGGTGATTGGCAAGCCGGTGGTCGCGGGATTAGGAAGGGCGGCAATACGGGTTCCGGAGTTCGTCGTGTCGATAGCCGATATTTCCTTTTTCAGCGCGCTTCTGGCCGGTGCCCTGTCCTTCCTGTCACCCTGCGTCCTGCCGCTGGTGCCGCCTTACCTGTGCTACATGGCAGGAATCTCGGTCGACCAGTTCCGTGACGGCGACCAGGCGCAAAATGCCGCCGCCCGTCGAACGGTCCTATTGACCTCGCTTGTCTTCACGCTCGGTTTTGCCACCGTATTCGTGTCGCTGGGGGCAGGGGCCTCGACCATCGGCGGCCTGTTGCGCCAGCATATGGACATTCTCTCGAAGATCGGTGGTGTCATCATCATCGTGATGGGCCTCAATTTCCTCGGCGTCTTCAGGCTCGGTCTCCTCTCGTCGGAATATCGATTCGCAGGCGGCGGGAAGCCCGCGACCCTCTCGGGTGCCTATGTCATGGGCCTGGCCTTTGCCTTCGGCTGGACACCCTGCATCGGCCCGGTGCTCGGCGCGATCCTCGGTGTGGCCGCCTCGAAGGAGACTGTTGGCGACGGAGCCCTTCTGCTGGCCATCTATTCACTCGGTCTTGCCGTTCCCTTCTGGATCGCCGCCGGCTTTTCCGGCCCCTTCATGCGGTTCCTCACGCGATTCCGCCGCCATCTGGGCCACGTGGAAAAGGCAATGGGCGCACTGCTCGTGCTCACCGGCCTTGCCTTCATCTTCGGCTATGTCTCGGACATGGCGATCTGGTTCCAGCAGACCTTTCCAATCCTGTCGCAAATCGGCTAAGTCCGGGAGGGGCGCGCGGAGGCGTCCCGAAGGAGACTGCGGATGGCCGAAATTGTCGCGCTGGTACTGCCGTTTTTCGGCCTGATCCTGATCGGCTATGTCTCCGGCAGGCTCGGCGATCACTCGGCACAGGCGCTCGGCTGGCTGAACTTCTTTGTCATCTACGTCTCCCTGCCGGCGCTCTTCTTCAAGCTCGTTTCGCGCACGCCGATCGAGCAGCTGACCCGCATCGATTTCATCGCCGCCTGTCTGGCCGCGACCTACACCATCTTCGTGGTGGTGTTTGCGATCGGTCGTCTTGTTCGCGGCAACACCATCCCCGAGGCAACCGTCCAGGCTCTTGCCGGTTGTTACGGGAACATCGGCTATATGGGCCCTGGTCTGGCGCTGCTCGCGTTCGGAGAAAAGGCGGCCGTTCCCGTGGCGCTCGTCTTCTGCTTTGAAAACGCTGCCCATTTCATCGCAGCTCCGGCGCTTATGGCCTTTGCCGGCGGCGACAAGCGCCCGCCGGCGCAGCTTGCGCTCGATGTGGCCCGCAAGATCCTGACCCATCCCTTCATCATCGCGACCCTGGTCGGCTTCGTCGCGGCAGCCATTGCCTATGAGCCGCCGCTCGCCCTCCAGAGGCTGATCGATTATCTCGCGCAGGCGGCAGCCCCTTGCGCGCTCTTTGCCATGGGTGTGACGCTCGCCTTGCGTCCCCTCAAGCGCATCCCGGCCGAGATCGGCTATATCGTTCCGATCAAGCTCATCGTGCATCCGGTCCTGGTCTATGTCGTCTTGAGTTTTGTCGGCAATTTCGACCCGCTTTGGGTCTACACGGCAATCCTGCTTGCCTCGCTGCCAACGGCCACGAATGTCTTCGTCATCGGCCAGCAATATGCCGTCTGGCAGGAGCGCGCGTCAGCCACGATCCTGATCACGACGGTCCTTTCGGTGTTCTCGGTCTCGGCTTTGCTCTTCGCCATCACCCACGGCCTATTGCCGCCCGACCTTTTTCCGTAACAGAGACGGCAGGCTTTTCAGGCCGCGACCGGGGGCTACACCTTCCTGCATGACCAGGTTGCGCAGCGGAGCGACGCTCGCCAGCACCTGAAGTCCTGCGGCCCTGAGTATCTGTACCGGCAGGAGGCCGGATAGGAGCGATCGGTTCAGCAGGTCGACACTGGCCGTGCGGCTTGCGATGTCGAGGCGCCGTTTCCGGTCAAAACGGTCACCACTATCGCCAGGAATCGGTGCCGAGCCGGGATCGATTAGGATCTCTTCGAGAGCTGCGATATCACGCAGGCTCAGGTTCAGTCCCTGGGCGCCAATCGGCGGGAAGGCGTGGCCGGCCTCACCGATGAAGGCGGCACGACCCTGGCCGTAGCGCGTGGCTGTCATGCCGGACAGCGGCCAGGCCTGCACCCCCTCTTCGACGGTGACCTTGCCGAGCATCGATTGCATGCGGTTCTCGACCTCGAGCGACAACTGCTCGCTGGTCAGCCCGGTCAGGCGCTCCGCCTCTTGCGGCGCCACAACCCAGACCAGGCTGGAGCGCAGGCCCGGCAGCGGAACCTGGGTGAAAGGTCCGGTTTCGGTGTGGAATTCCGTCGAGATATTCTGGTGCGGCAGGCTATGGGTGAAATTCATCACCACCGCAGTCTGCGGATAGGACCAGGTCTTCACGCCGACACCGGCACTGTCGCGGGTCTTCGACCGGCGACCGTCGGCGCCAATGACGAAGTCTGCCGTCACCGTCTCCCCGCCGCCCAGGCCGATTGTCACCACGTCGCGACCCACATGAATGGTCTCAGCCGAAAGCGGCTTGCGGGTGATCAGGCCTTCCTCGGCAACCGCCTTGGACAGTCTTTCAAGCAGAGCCGCGTTCGGAACATTGTAGCCGAAGGCGTCGAGCCCGATCTCGGCGCTGCGGAAGGCAACCGTGGGCGCGCGCAGCAGGCGCTTGGTGCCGTCGATGATCTGCATGATCTGGAGTGGCGCCGCGCGCGGCTTCAGGTCCTGCCAGAGCCCAAGACGCTCGATCATGGCCAGCGACTGATCCATCAGCGCCGTTGTCCGGCGATCCGAACCATCAGGCTCGGGTCCAACGAGAACCACGCGCCGCCCGCCACGCGCCATGGCGATGGCAGCGATCTGGCCGGCTGGGCCCGCCCCGATGACGGCAATGTCGAATTCCTGGCTCATGAGGGAAATTCCAGTTGATCTTCCAATCGTTATCTAGATCTCCGCTGGCATAAAATCCATGGGCCCAAATAGCGCAGCTTGATCGAGAGCCCTCTGCCGAAATCAGGGCATAGGCGTGCACTTGTGTTGCAAACCGCGTCATTTCATCCGATACCGTTTCCTCCGAAGTGCCGCCGACTGGAGCAGGGATGAAAATCTTCAATTACAAGCGCGTGCCTTACGCCGAGATTCGCGCCTTTTCGGTCCATATGCTCACCGCTTCCGGATCCTTCCTCGCCTTTCTCGGCGTTGTTGCCGCGGCCGAAAAGCGTTTCGTCGACATGTTCTGGTGGCTGGGGCTGGCGTTGCTCGTCGACGGCATCGACGGTCCGATTGCCCGCAAGGTGCGCGTCAAGGAAGTTCTGCCCAACTGGTCCGGCGACACGCTCGACAACATCATCGACTATGTGACTTATGTTCTCCTGCCGGCATTCGCGCTTTACCAGAGCGGCATGATTGGCGAACCATGGTCCTTCGTGGCCGCCGGCCTGATCGTCGTGTCGAGCGCTATCTATTATGCCGACATGGGCATGAAGACCGACGAGTATTTCTTCTCCGGCTTTCCCGTCGTCTGGAACATGCTGATCTTCACGCTCTTCGTCATCGATGCGAGCGCCACCACCGCGCTGATCGCAGTTTTGTTGTCGGTCGTGCTGACCTTCCTGCCGATCCATTTCCTCCATCCGGTCCGCGTCAAGCGGCTACGCCCGCTTAATCTCGCGGTGTTTCTCTTGTGGTGTGGTTTCGGCGGCTATGCGCTGCTCCTGCATTTCGACTCCCCGCAATGGGTGGTGATCGGCACCATCGTCACCAGCATCTATCTCTACGTCATCGGCGGCATCCTGCAGTTTTTCCCGGGTCTTGGCCGTCGGGACTGATGGTCGGCAAACGCGTCTGGGCAAAACCAAAAAAAACTTTTGCCTATATATTGTGCGCTGCCGCAAACCGGTTATGAATTAAGCGATGGACCGGGCGCAAGACCCGGCCGATGCGCATGAGAGTGCAAGGGGGACCTGTGCCGCAACAACCGCCCGAGGGCGAAAAGCCGCTTTTGACCGTGCGGGGCCTCACGAAGCTGTTCGGCAGTTTCAAGGCCTGCGACGGCATTGATCTCGACATCGGCCACGGCGAGATTCACGCCCTTCTTGGCGAAAACGGTGCTGGCAAATCCACCCTCGTGAAGATGTTGTTCGGCATCCTGGCGCCCTCTGCCGGCTCGATCGGCTGGCAGGGCAAGGATCAGGTGATCCCCAATCCGGCCGCTGCGCGTCGGCTTGGCATCGGCATGGTTTTCCAGCATTTTTCGCTGTTTGAAGCGCTGACGGTTGCCGAAAACATAGCGCTGTCGCTCGATGAGAAAATCTCCATTTCGGAACTGTCGAAGAAGGCGGCGGAACTCTCGGTCGCCTATGGCCTGCCGCTGGATCCCGATGCTCATGTTGCCGATCTCTCGGTTGGCGAGCGCCAGCGCATCGAGATTGTCCGCGCGCTGCTGCAGAACCCCAAGCTGATCATTCTCGATGAGCCGACGTCCGTGCTGACGCCGCAGGAAGCCGACAGGCTGTTCGAGACCCTGTTCAAGCTGAAGGCGGAAGGTCGCTCGGTGCTCTATATCAGCCACCGCCTTGAGGAAGTGCAGCGCATCTGTGATCGCGCCACCGTCCTTCGTCACGGCAAGGTGACCGGCGCTTGCGATCCGCGTCAGGAAACGCCGGCCTCGCTTGCCCGCATGATGGTGGGCGCGGATGTCGCCGGTGTCGAAAAGGTCGAGCCGCCGGCGGATGGGGCAATCCAGTTGCAGGTTACCGACCTCTCGGTCAGCCCGCGCACGCCCTTTGCCATGCCGCTCAAGAATGTCTCCATGACCGTTAAGGCAGGCGAAATCCTCGCCATTGCCGGTGTTGCCGGCAATGGCCAGAGCGAGCTCTTCGATGCGCTCTCCGGCGAATATCCGGTTCAGAACGCCGATGCGATCCGCCTGCGCGGCAAATCCGTCGGCCGTCTCGGCATCAACGAGCGCCGTCTGCTCGGCGCCGGCTTTGTGCCCGAGGAGCGACACGGCCATGCGGCAATCCCGGCCATGAGCCTGTCCGAAAACCTGTTTCTTTCACGCAATGCGTCCGATCGCAGCGCCTATCTCTCCGGCGGCAAGATCGGGCTGATCCGTCACGGTCTCGTGCAACGGGCGGCGCGCCGCATTTCCGAAATGATGGATGTCCGCAAGAGTGGTGACGACCCCGCCGCCGGATCGCTCTCGGGCGGCAATCTGCAGAAATTCATCGTCGGTCGCGAACTTGACCGCCAGCCGTCCGTGCTCGTCGTCAATCAGCCCACCTGGGGCGTCGATGCCGGTGCTGCGAGCCGCATTCGCCAGGCGCTGGTCGATCTCGCCAAGGCCGGCTCCGCCGTTGTCGTGATCAGCCAGGACCTCGACGAGATCTTCGAAGTCGCAACCTCGATTGCGGCGATCTCCGAAGGCAAGCTGTCCGACGCCTATCCCGCCTCGACCATGACCCGCGAACGCATCGGCATTCTGATGGGCGGCGTCCATGGTCTTCAGACTGCCCCGGAGGCGGCCCATGCGCATTGAACTTGAACGCCGTTCCCGCCAGTCCAGTCTTTTCGCCATCGTTTCGCCGCTGCTGGCGCTGGCGCTGACCGTCTTCTTCGGCGGCATCATGTTCGCCATGCTGGGCAAGGACCCGGTCTCCGCTCTCTACAGCTTCTTCATCGAACCGCTGCTGGAGGTCTGGTCGCTGCATGAGCTTGCGGTCAAGGCAGCACCGCTGATCCTGATCGGTGTCGGCCTCTCGGTCTGTTATCGCTCAAACAACTGGAACATTGGGGCCGAAGGCCAGTTCATCGTTGGTGCCATCGTCGGCTCGATCCTGCCGATTACCTTTTACGAATGGTCCTCACCGCTGCTGCTGCCGATGATGATCGTCATGGGGGCCATCGGTGGTGCTGCCTATGGTGCCATTCCGGCGCTTCTGAAGACCCGCTTCAATACCAATGAAATCCTGACCAGCCTGATGCTGGTCTATATCGCCCAGCTTTTCCTCGACTGGCTGACGCGCGGCATCTGGAAGGACCCGGCCGGGTATAACTTCCCGCAGTCGCGGTCCTTCGTGCCGGAGGCCGTGCTGCCGGAGATCCTCGATTCGGGCCGCGCCCATCTGGGCATTGTCTTCGCGCTCATTGCCGCCGTCGCCGTGTGGTTCATGATGCGCTACACGCTCAAGGGCTTCCAGGTCGTGGTGCTTGGCCAGTCGGAGCGGGCAGGGCGCTTTGCGGGCTTCTCCTCGCGCAAGATGGTCTGGTTCTCGATGATGTTTTCCGGCGCGCTTGCGGGCCTTGCCGGCATATCGGAAGTCTCGGGTTCGATCGGCCATCTCCAGCCGACGATCTCGCCAGGTTATGGCTTCACCGCCATCATCGTCGCCTTCCTGGGACGTCTCAATCCGCTCGGCATCATCGCCTCGGGCTTCGTCCTGGCGTTGACCTATCTCGGCGGCGAAGGAGCACAGCTCTCGATCGGTGTCTCCGACAAGGTGACCCGCGTCTTCCAGGGCCTGCTGCTCTTCTTCGTGCTCTCCTGTGACACGCTCATTCTCTACAAGGTGCGCATCGTCTTCGATCGTGCCCGCAACACAGTGTCGAAGGAGGCCTGACGATGTTTGAAGCCATCCTTCTGACCATCATCACCGCATCGACCCCCTTGGTCATCGCCGCCATGGGTGAACTGGTCGCTGAGCGCTCGGGCGTGCTGAACCTCGGCGTCGAGGGCATGATGATCATAGGCGCGGTCTGCGCCTTCATCGCCACGAACTTGACGGGTTCGCCCTATGTCGGCGTTCTCGCCGGCATCGCGACTGGTGCCTTCTTTTCGCTGCTCTTCGGTTTTCTGACCCTCACGCTGGTCGCCAACCAGGTGGCAACGGGGCTTGCGCTGACGATCCTTGGCCTCGGCGTGTCCGGCATGATCGGCGAGAGTTTTGTCGGTTTGCCGGGTGTGAAGATGCAGCCGATCGTCATCCCGCTTCTCTCCGATATCCCGGTGATCGGTCCGATCCTCTTCGCCCAAGACCTTTTCTTCTATCTCTCGATCGCCTTGGTCGTTGGCGTGAACTGGTACTTGTTCAAGAGCCGCTCCGGCTTGAAGTTGCGCGCCATCGGCGACAGCCACGGCTCGGCCCACACGCTTGGTCTGCCGGTCATCCGCACCCGCTATCTCGCCGTCATGTTCGGCGGCGCCTGCGCTGGTCTTGCCGGTGCGCAGCTGTCGCTCGTTTACACGCCGCAATGGGTGGAGAACATGTCTGCCGGCCGCGGCTGGATTGCGCTGGCGCTCGTTGTCTTCGCCGCCTGGCGTCCCTGGCGCGTCCTTGCCGGCGGCTATCTCTTCGGCGCCGTCACCATCGGCCAGCTGCATGCCCAGGCGCTTGGCATCGGTTTGCCATCGCAATTTCTGTCCGCGCTGCCCTATGCGGCAACCATTGTCGTGCTGATCATAATCTCCCATAATCGCCGCACGACGCTGATCAACACGCCGGCCTGCCTCGGCAAGCCGTTCGTGCCGGATAGATAATCAAAACAAAAGCTTCAACCTAACCAGACAGGGGTACACTATGAAGAACATCCTCCTTGCGCTTGCCGCTTCGGCAGCCGCCATCGTCAGCGTCGCGGCGCCCGCCGCCGCTCAGGACAAGACGAAGGCATGCTTCGTCCATGTCGGCTCGAAGACCGATGGTGGCTGGACCCAGGCCCACGACATCGGTCGTCAGCAGCTCCAGGCTCATTTCGGCGACAAGATCGAAACGCCTTATCTCGAAAACGTGCCGGAAGGCCCGGATGCCGAGCGCGCCATTGAGCGCATGGCGCGTTCCGGCTGCGCCATCATCTTCACCACCTCCTTCGGCTTCATGGATGCGACGCTGAAGGTTGCCGAGAAGTTCCCGGATGTGAAGTTCGAGCATGCGACCGGCTACAAGACTGCCGCCAACGTCGCCACCTACAACTCGCGCTTCTATGAAGGCCGCTTCATCAACGGTCAGATCGCCGGCAAGATGTCGAAGACCGGCGTTGCCGGCTACATCGCTTCGTTCCCGATTCCGGAAGTCGTCGCCGGCATCAACGCCTTCCTGCATGGCGCACGCACCGTAAACCCGGAATTCAAGCTGAAGGTCATCTGGGTCAACACCTGGTTCGACCCGGGCAAGGAAGCGGATGCCGCCAAGGCTCTCTTCGACCAGGGCGTCGACGTTCTGACGCAGCACACCGACACCACCGCCCCGATGCAGGTGGCCGAAGAGCGCGGCCTCAAGGCCTTCGGTCAGGCCTCTGACATGATCGCTGCTGGCCCGACGGCGCAGCTCAGCGCCATCCTCGACACCTGGGCGCCTTACTACATCAAGCGCACCCAGGCTGTGATCGACGGCACCTGGACTTCGGGCCAGACCTTTGACGGCCTGAAGGACGGCATCATGTCCATGGCGCCCTATACCAACATGCCTGAAGACGTGAAGGCCATGGCGATGGAAACCGAAGCCAAGATCAAGTCGGGCGAACTGAAGCCCTTCACCGGCCCGATCAACAAGCAAGACGGTACGCCGTGGCTGAAGGAAGGCGAGTCGGCTGACGACGGCACCATCCTCGGCATGAACTTCTATATCGAAGGCGTGGACGACAAGCTGCCGCAGTAAGTCGCGCAAGTTTTTCGACTCGAAAGGGCGCCAAAAGCGCCCTTTCTTTTTGAGGCGGTGTAAAAATACGAAAATACGCAGATAACGGCTTCACCCGTTTTCACCTTTCGTATAGCTAACCAGACAGTACAGTTTGGAATGCGAGGCAGCATGCGCAAGGAAGAAGTAAGGGAACTGAAGGTCGTTTCCAATCTTCGGACAAGCCACGCGAAGGTTGTTGAACAACTTGGCCTTGCGATCGTCGGCGGCCAATTTGGAATCGGCGAAACTTTACCGGGAGATAGCGAACTCGAAGCACGGTTCGATGTATCGCGCTCCGTATTGCGGGAGGCGATGAAAACCCTCTCTGCCAAAGGTCTGGTTGTTGCGAAATCCAGGGTCGGTACGCGCGTTACAGACACGTGTCACTGGAACCTCGTCGACGAAGACGTCTTGCGCTGGCATTTTCGAACAGGCGTAACGCGCGAGTTCATCGAACATCTCTATGATGTCAGGCTGGTCCTTGAGCCGGCGTCTGCGGCCTTTGCAGCCTTGCGGGCTACGCCGGAGGACTGCGCCGAGCTCCGCCACTACGCCACACAGCTGGGCTCGAAAGACATTGACTGGCCAAGCCAGGTCGAAGCCGACTTGCGCTTCCACGTGCTCCTGACGCTTGTCGGAGCCAATCCCTTCCTGGAAAGCATGGTTGGCTTTATCAAGGCCTCGCTCGACGGTGCCTTCACCCTGGCCTTCGATCCGAAACTGGCAGGTCGCAGCGATACCATCACAGAGCATCACCTGGCGATCGTCGAGGCGATCGAGAGGCGTGATACGCAGGCAGCGCGTGCGGCCATGGAACGCGTCATAGAAGCTGGCCGCCGTGCCGCCTTGAAGGCCGTCGACATGCTCAGCAAACAGGCGTGATCCTGCCGAGGCTTGCAGCTTCCTCCTGCTGGCATTAGGAGGAAACGCCTCAGTCTTCCTCGGAGCCGTCAATGACTCGCACCTGCCTCGCCGTCGTTCTCGCTGCTGGTGACAGCACCCGGATGAAGTCATCGATGTCCAAGGTCCTGCATCCGGTCGGCGGACGGCCGATGATCGCCCATGTCATGGCCTCGATCGGCGCTTCCGGAGTGTCCGACGTCGCGCTGGTTCTCGGCCGCGATGCCGAGAAGGTAGCGAAGGCTGCCTCGATCGAAGGGCTTGCTGTCGAAAGTGTCCTGCAGACCGAACGGCTCGGCACCGGCCATGCCGTCCAGATGGCCCGCGATGCGATCGCCCGTGGCTATGATGAAATTCTCGTCGCCTATGGCGATGTGCCGCTCATCACCGCAGCACCGCTCAAGGCCGCGCGCGAAGCGCTGGCCGGCGGCGCCGACGTCGCGGTGATCGGCTTCCATACCAAGAACCCGACCGGTTATGGCCGCCTGCTTGTCGAAAACGGTGAACTCATCGCCATCCGCGAGGAAAAGGATGCGACCGAGGCCGAGCGTGCCGTCACCTGGTGCAACAGTGGCCTGATGGCGATCGACGGCAGGAAGGCGCTCGACCTTCTCTCCCGGATCGGCAACAGGAATGCCAAGGGTGAATACTACCTCACCGACCTCGTCGAGATCGCCCGCTCCTTGGGCGGCAAGGCGGTCGCCGTCGATGCGCCCGAGAGCGAGCTGACTGGCTGCAACAACCGCGCCGAACTCGCCGTCATCGAACGCCTCTGGCAGGAGCGCCGCCGGCATGAACTCATGGTCTCCGGCGTGACGATGATTGCCCCGGAAACGGTGTTTCTGAGCCACGACACGGTGATCGGCCAGGATGCGCTGATCGAGCCCAATGTCGTCTTCGGCCCCGGCGTCATCGTAGAGGGCGGTGCGGTCATCCATGCGTTCTCGCATCTCGAAGGCGCCCATGTCGCCGCCGGTGCGACCGTGGGCCCCTTTGCCCGACTGCGCCCCGGTGCCAACCTCGCAGAAGGCTCGAAGGTCGGCAATTTCTGCGAAGTGAAGAAGGCCGAGATCGGCAAGGGCGCCAAGGTCAATCACCTGACCTATATCGGCGACGCCGTCGTTGGCGCGGAAACGAATATCGGCGCCGGGACCATCACTTGCAATTATGATGGCGTGAACAAGCACGAAACCCATATTGGGGCAGGGGCCTTCATCGGTTCGAACTCCTCGCTGGTGGCCCCGGTCAAGATCGGCGATGGCGCGCTCATCGCCTCCGGCAGCGTCATCACCGAGGATGTGCCCGCAGATGCGCTCGCCTTTGGTCGCGCCCGCCAGGAGATGAAGCCGGGTCGCGCCGCCGTCATCCGAGAACGCAATCTCGCGATAAAGGCCGCAAAAAAGGCCACCAAGTAACTGCGTCAGCCCGATCTTCACCGCTTGTTATGCTGCGTTGCATTACGAGACGAAACGCAATTTGACCTCACGCACAATTGCCTATTGCGATGAAACCGCTAGGAAAAGCCGCGTGGTTGATACGAAACGGAGAATTTCATGTGCGGCATCGTCGGTATCGTCGGTAACAAGCCCGTGGCGGAGCGTCTCGTCGACGCCTTGAAGCGCCTCGAATATCGCGGTTATGATTCCGCCGGTGTTGCCACGATCAACGACGGCAAGCTCGAGCGTCGCCGAGCCGAAGGCAAGCTCTTCAATCTAGAGACCAAGCTCGCCGGAGAACCGCTGCCCGGCAATATCGGCATTGCCCACACCCGCTGGGCAACCCACGGCGTACCCAACGAAACCAACGCCCATCCGCATTTCGTCGATGGCGTGGCCGTCGTCCACAATGGCATCATCGAGAATTTCGCCGAGATCAAGGAAGAGCTGGCCGCCGAAGGCGCCGTCTTCACCACCCAGACCGATACGGAAGTCGTCGCCCAGCTGCTCGCCAAATATCGCCGCCAGGGCCTTGGCCGCCGCGAAGCCATGCACGAAATGCTGCGCCATGTGACCGGCGCCTATGCGCTTGCCGTCATCTTCAACGACGATCCCTCGACGATCATGGCCGCCCGCTCCGGCCCACCGCTCGCGATCGGCTTCGGCGATGGCGAGATGTTCCTAGGCTCTGACGCGATTGCGCTGTCGCCCTTCACCAACCGCATAGCCTATCTTCATGACGGCGACTGGGCAGTCATCGGCAAGCAGGGTGCCCATATCTTCGACATAGACGGCAATCCGGTCGATCGCCCGGTGCAGATCTCCTCGGCCTCCGCCTACATGATCGACAAGGGCAATCATCGTCACTTCATGGAGAAGGAGATCTACGAGCAGCCGGAAGTGATCTCCCACGCGCTGTCGCACTACGTCGACTTCGCCAATCACACGGTCCGCGAAGCAGCGAACGAGATCGATTTCGCCAATCTGCGCGGTCTTGCCATCTCCGCCTGCGGCACGGCCTACCTGGCTGGCCTCGTCGGCAAGTACTGGTTCGAACGCTATGCCCGCCTGCCGGTCGAGATCGATGTCGCCTCGGAATTCCGCTACCGCGAAATGCCGCTGTCGAAGGATCAGGCGGCCCTCTTCATCTCTCAATCAGGTGAAACTGCCGACACGCTCGCTTCGCTGCGCTACTGCCGCGACAATGGGTTGAAGATCGGTGCAGTGGTGAACGTCAAGGAATCGACGATTGCCCGCGAATCGGATGCTGTCTTCCCGATCCTCGCCGGACCGGAAATCGGCGTTGCCTCGACGAAGGCCTTCACCTGCCAGCTCGCCGTGCTTGCCTCGCTGGCGCTTGCCGCCGGCCGTGCCCGTGGCACGCTGACCGCGACGGAAGAAAAGCAGCTCGTGAAGAGCCTCGCCGAAATGCCGCGCATCATGAGCCAGGTCCTGAATGCGGTGCAGCCGCAGATCGAGGCCCTGTCGCGCGATCTCTCCAAGTTCAAGGACGTGCTCTATCTCGGTCGTGGCACCAGCTATCCGCTGGCGCTCGAAGGCGCGCTGAAGCTCAAGGAAATCTCCTATATCCACGCCGAAGGTTATGCCGCCGGCGAGCTGAAGCACGGCCCGATCGCGCTGATCGACGAGAACATGCCCGTCATCGTGATTGCGCCCTTCGACCGCTTCTTCGAAAAGACCGTGTCGAACATGCAGGAAGTGGCAGCCCGCGGCGGCAAGATCATCTTCATCACCGACGAGAAGGGGGCAGCCGCCTCCAAGCTCCCGACCATGGCAACCATCGTGCTGCCCGTGGTCGCCGAGATCGTCTCGCCGATGATCTATTCGATCCCGATCCAGCTGCTCGCCTATCACACCGCGGTCTTCATGGGCACCGACGTCGACCAGCCGCGCAACCTCGCAAAGTCCGTCACGGTCGAGTAAACGACAGGCTGATCTGCGCCTCGGATCGGGATTGGCCTCGGTTCGTGGTTAATGATCCGAGATCTAGCTATTGCACGACCCGGTCGGCTCGGTCATTGTCGCGCCTATCGACGCATTCCCGCATCGCACAATGACGGTCCCATGAGCGACATCTCGGACAAGATTTCGATGGCCACCCGGCTCAGGAACAACTTCCTGACCGGCCTGATCATCTGTGCGCCGATGGCGATCACCATCTACCTGACCTGGACCTTCATCCACTGGGCGGACAGTTGGGTGAAACCCTATATTCCGGACCGCTATAATCCGGAATCCTATCTGAAATTCGCAATCCCCGGCACCGGCCTGCTGATCGCTCTGATCTTCATCACGCTCGTCGGCTTTCTCGGTCGAAACCTGATCGGCCGCTCGATCGTCGGCTATAGCGAGAACATCCTCAATCGGATGCCGCTGGTCCGCACGGTCTATAAAAGCACCAAGCAGATTTTCGAGACGGTCCTGAAAGAGCAGGGTACCTCGTTCAAGAAGGTGGGTCTGATCGAATTCCCCCGCGCCGGAACATGGGCCCTGGTGTTTGTGTCGACGGATGCCAAGGGTGAAATCGCCGCCAAGCTCAACGGCAGCGGCGAGGAGATGGTCGCCGTCTTTCTCGCGCCGACCCCCGTTCCGACCGCAGGTTTCCTGATGTTCGTGCCGCGCAGCAAGCTGATGCTGCTCGACATGACGCCGGAAGAGGGCGTGAAGCTCCTGATTTCGGCGGGCCTGGTGACGCCAGACTACAAGCCGACGGTGGCAGACGCCATGGCCGCATTTCGGGATCTTGATGCCGAGCAACCGGTGGAACCGCCCAAGCGCGCCGGCCGCTCCTGACTGTTTTCCCTAGCCTGCGTGCAGGAAGCGTATCGCCTCGTCGCGACGGTGGAAATACAGGAGCGTGCGCACCGCCTGCCCACGCTCGGAGGTCAGCTCCGGATCACGATCGAGCAGATAGGCCGCATCCTTGCGGGCGATCTCCAGGAGATCGCGGTGATGCTCGAGGCTGGCGATCTTGAAGCCCGGCGTCCCCGACTGGCGAGTGCCCAGCAATTCGCCTTCGCCGCGCAGCTTGAGATCCTCCTCGGCGATCAGGAAGCCATCTTCCGAATCGCGCAGGATCGACAGTCGCGCCTTGCCGGTCTCTCCCAATGGGCCCTTGTAGAGCAGGATGCAGCTGGACGCCTCGTCGCCACGGCCCACACGGCCGCGCAACTGGTGCAACTGGGCAAGTCCGAAGCGCTCGGCATGTTCGATCACCATGATCGTCGCATCGGGCACGTCGACGCCGACTTCGACAACGGTGGTGGCGACCAGCAGCCGCGTCTCGCCGTTCTTGAAGGCGAGCATGGCGGCATCCTTCTCCGGCCCTGCCATACGCCCATGCACGAGCCCGATCGGCGCTTTGATAAACTGCGCCAGCACCGACTGCCGCTCCTCGGCCGACATCAGCTCGCTTTCTTCCGTCTCCTCGACGAGCGGGCAGATCCAGTAGGCCTTCTTGCCCTCTGCGATCGCGGCCCTCAGCCGCTCGATGACATCGGGCACGCGCTCGGTCGGCACGGTCACCGTCTGTATCGGCTTGCGGCCTGCCGGCTTCTCGGTGAGCTTGGAGACATCCATGTCGCCGAAGGCGGCCAGCACCAGCGTGCGCGGGATCGGCGTTGCCGTCATGACCAGCATATGCGGCGAGATGCCCTTGGACGTCAGCCGCAGACGCTGATGCACGCCGAAGCGATGCTGCTCGTCGACCACGGCGAGCGTCAGGTTTCTGTAGTTGACCGCATCCTGGAAGAGGGCATGCGTGCCGATGACGATCTGCGCTTCGCCAGAGGCAATGCGCTCCAGGATCGCTTCGCGCTCCTTGCCCTTGGTCCGCCCGGTCAAAACCTCGATCTTCAGACCGGCCGGCGCGCCGAGCTTGGCAAGTGTGGCATGATGCTGCCGCGCCAGGATCTCCGTCGGAGCCATCAGCACAGCCTGCCCACCCGCCTCGACAGCGGCTGCCATGGCAAACAGCGCCACCAGCGTCTTGCCGGCGCCGACATCGCCCTGGACCAGCCGCAGCATGCGCTGATCAGACGCCATGTCTTTCAGGATATCGTCGATCGCCGCCAGCTGGCTGTTGGTCGGTGTGAAGGGCAGGGTGGCGCGGATCTTTCCGCTGATCTCGCCCGTCGGCTTGATTGGCGTGCCCGGCACCCGTCGCAGCTTTTGCCGCACCAAGGCGAGCGACACCTGGCCTGCCAGGAACTCGTCATAGGCGAGCCGGCGGCGGGCCGGCGCCTGCGGATCGATATCCTTCTCGTCGCGCGGATTATGAAGTGCCACGAGGCACTCGCGCACGCTGGCAAAACCCTGTTTCGTGACGAGCGGCGCATCCGCCCATTCCGGCATTTCAGGCATGCGCTCGACAGCAGCCTCGACCGCCTTGCGCAGCACCTTGGGTCCAAGCCCCGCCGTCATCGGATAGACCGGCTCGACCAGCGGCAGGTTCTCCGCCTCGCTCGCCTTTACCATCAGGTCCGGATGCACCATCGAGGCGCGGCCGTTGAACCAGTCAACTTTGCCCGAGACCATGACGATATCGTCGACCGGCAATGCCTTTTCAAGCCAGTTGCCCTTGACCCGGAAGAAGGTCAGCGCCAGTTCCCCCGTCTCGTCATGCAGCATCACGCGGTAAGGCAGGTTGCTCTTGCCTTTTGGTGGCGGCAGATGCCGGTCGACGCGGCCGGTGATCGTCACCAGCGATCCCTGGTTCGCATAGGCGATGCCCGGCTGGTGGCGCCGGTCGATCAGCCGATGTGGCGCAAGGAAGAGCAGGTCGACCACCCGCGCGTCCTCGGCATCCTCGCGCCCGAGCAGCGTGGCGAGAAGCTGGGCGAGTTTGGGGCCTACTCCGCTGAGCGAGGCCACGGAGGCAAACAGGGGGTCGAGAAGATGGGGACGCATGATGGGGGCAAAATGCCTCGTTATTTGCCCCTTTGGCAAGCTGACATTTGCCGGTTGCTGCTCTATAGAGGCCCCAAGAATTGGAAGGATGCCGATATGACTGGACTGGTGAAAAGCAGTGCCGACCTCGATCCGCGCCGCCGGCGTATCCTGTTCCGCTGCTGGCATCGCGGTATCCGCGAAATGGACCTTATGCTCGGCCAGTTCTGCGAGGCCGAGATCGAAAGCCTGACCGAAGCCGAACTCGATGAACTCGAAGTGATCATGGCCGAGGAGGACAATGACCTCGTCCGTTACATCACCGGCGCCGAGCCCGTGCCGGCCCGTCTCCAGACCCCTCTCTTCGAACGCATAGCCGCCCTCCGGCCGGATTTCTCGCCGGTCACGGGCGAAGAACACGCTGCAAAGTAACGCATATGTCCCTGATCGATGTGAAGCGGATTGTCGGCGCACAATCCGCCCTGACGCTCTCCCATGTGCCCGACGGCATGGATGCCTTCATCCTCGCCGAACTCGCGCGTGAGGGAAAACCGGTTGCCTATGTCGTCTCCGACGGGCAGCGGCTGCAGAACATCGAGCAGACACTGAGCTTTGCTGCCCCCGATATCCCGGTCTTGAGCCTGCCGGCCTGGGACTGCCTTCCCTATGACCGCGTCTCGCCCTCGGCCGATGTCTCCGCACGTCGCCTGTCCGCACTCTCTGGCCTCATTGCGCTTTCTCACAAGTCCCATCCGGCGATCGTGCTGGTCACCGTCAATGCCATGCTGCAGAAGCTCGCGCCGGCCGAGACGATTGAAAGCCTCTCCTTCTCGGCAAAGCCCGGCAATCAGGTGCGCATGGACGATATCGCCGCGCGCCTGGAGAGGAACGGTTTCGACCGCGTGGCCACGGTGCGCGAGGTCGGCGAGTTCGCGGTCCGCGGCGGCATCCTTGATGTCTTCGTCCCCGGTTCGGAAGAACCCGTCCGCCTCGATTTCTTTGGCGATACGCTCGAAAGCATCCGCTCCTTCGATCCGGCCAGCCAGCGCACCATCGGACAGGTCCGCTCGCTCGACCTGAACCCGATGAGCGAGGTCACGCTGACGCCGGAGACCATCAGCCGGTTTCGCAAGAACTATCTCTCGCTGTTTGGCGCCGCCACCCGCGACGACGCGCTTTATGCCGCCGTCTCCGAAGGTCGCCGGTACGCGGGCATGGAGCACTGGCTGCCGCTCTTCCACGATCGGCTTGAAACCGTCTTCGACTACATCAAGGGCTTCCGTATCGTCACGGATCATACCGTGCGTGAGGCAGCAGAAGAGCGCGCCAAGCTGATCCGCGACTATTACGAGGCACGCCTCAACTCGGCGACACCGGGCAAGGGCCATCTGGCCCAGGGCACACCCTATAAGCCGGTGCCGCCGGAGCGCCTCTATCTTGGCGCCGGCGAGTTCGGCAAATCCCTCGACGCCTTCGATCCGATCCGCATCACGCCTTTTGCCGAAGCCGGCGGCGAGAGCCGTCTTGTCTTCGAAGTCGATGCCCGCCCGACGCCGCGCTGGGCAAAGACGGCCAACGAGGCAAGCGAGGAAAACAACCGGATCAACGTCTTTGGTCAGGCGGTAACCTATATCGCCGACAAGCGCGCCGCCGGATCCAAGGTCATCGTCTCCGGCTGGTCGGAGGGCTCGCTGGATCGCTTGCTGCAGGTGCTGAACGAACACGGCCTGGAAAAACTGGTGCCGGTCGCTGCCCTCAAGGATGTCGACAAGCTGAAGAAGGGCGAGGCGGGAACCGCCGTGCTCAGCCTCGAAGGTGGCTTCGAGGCCGGCAATCTCGTGATCGTCGGCGAACAGGATATCCTCGGCGACCGCATGGTCCGCCGCTCCAAGCGCCGCAAGCGCGCCGCCGACTTCATCTCGGAAGTCGCCGGCCTCGACGAAGGCTCTGTTGTCGTCCATGCCGAACACGGCATCGGTCGTTTCGTCGGCCTGCGCACCATCGAGGCGGCCGGTGCGCCGCATGCCTGCCTCGAGTTGCAATATGCCGACGACGCCAAGCTCTTCCTGCCGGTCGAAAACATCGATCTGCTCTCCCGCTACGGCGGAGAGGCAACAGAAGTACAGCTCGACAAGCTGGGCGGCGGCGCATGGCAGATGCGCAAGGCCAAGCTCAAGAAGCGCCTGCTCGACATGGCTGGCGCCCTGATCCGCATTGCCGCCGAGCGCATGACCCGCTCCGCGCCGGTGCTGACCACGCAGGAAGGCCTCTACGACGAGTTTGCCGCCCGTTTCCCCTATGACGAGACGGAAGACCAGGAAAACGCCATCGAGGCCGTCCGCTCCGACCTCGGCCAGGGCCGTCCGATGGACCGCCTGATCTGCGGCGATGTCGGTTTCGGCAAGACGGAGGTGGCGCTACGCGCCGCCTTCATCGCGGCGATGAACGGCATCCAGGTCGCGGTCGTCGTGCCGACCACGCTCTTGGCCCGCCAGCATTTCAAGACCTTCTCCGAACGCTTCCGGGGGCTTCCGATCCGCGTCCAGCAGGCCTCGCGCCTTGTCGGCACCAAGGAACTGAACCTCGTCAAAAAGGAAGTCTCCGAAGGCAAAACCGACATCGTCGTCGGCACCCATGCGCTGCTCGGCTCGGGCGTCAATTTCGCCAATCTCGGGCTTCTCATCATCGACGAGGAGCAGCATTTCGGCGTCAAGCACAAGGAACGCCTGAAAGAGCTGAAGTCGGATGTCCACGTCCTGACGCTCTCGGCAACGCCCATTCCGCGCACCCTGCAGCTCGCCATGACTGGCGTGCGCGAACTCTCGCTGATCACCACGCCGCCGGTCGACCGCATGGCGGTCCGCACCTTCATCTCGCCCTTTGATCCGCTGGTGATCCGGGAAACGCTGATGCGCGAGCATTATCGCGGTGGCCAGAGCTTCTATGTCTGCCCGCGTCTCGCCGATCTTGCCGACATCAAGGCCTTCCTGGACGAGAACGTGCCGGAGTTGAAGGTCGCTGTCGCCCATGGCCAAATGGCCGCGGGCGAGCTTGAAGACATCATGAACGCCTTCTACGAAGGCCGCTACGACGTGCTGCTCTCGACCACGATCGTCGAATCCGGCCTCGACGTTCCCACGGCCAACACGCTGATCGTCCACCGTGCCGACATGTTCGGTTTGGCGCAGCTCTACCAGATCCGTGGCCGTGTCGGCCGCTCCAAGGTTCGCGCCTTTGCGCTTCTGACGCTGCCGGTCAACAAGGTGCTGACGGCGGGTGCCGAGCGGCGTCTCAAGGTGTTGCAGTCGCTCGATACGCTGGGCGCCGGCTTCCAGCTCGCCAGCCACGATCTGGATATCCGTGGCGCCGGCAATCTGCTCGGCGAGGAACAGTCCGGCCACATCAAGGAAGTCGGCTTCGAGCTCTACCAGCAGATGCTGGAAGAAGCGGTCGCGGAAGTGAAGGGCGTCGACGAGATCCATGACACCGGCTGGTCGCCGCAGATCCAGGTCGGCACGTCGGTGATGATCCCGGACGACTACGTGCCGGACCTGCACCTGCGCCTAGGCCTCTACCGCCGCCTCGGCGAAATCAACGAACTCGGCGACATCGACGCCTTCGGCGCCGAAATGATCGACCGCTTTGGCCCGCTGCCGATCGAGGTCCAGCATCTCCTCAAGGTCGTCTACATCAAGGCCCTTTGCCGCAAGGCCAATGTCGAGAAGCTGGAAGCCGGCCCCAAGGGCGTCGTCGTCCAGTTCCGCGGCAAGCAGTTCCCCAATCCGGCAGCCCTTGTCGGTTACATCGCCAAGCAAGGCACCATGGCGAAGATCCGGCCGGATCACTCGGTCTTCCTGACCCGCGACCTGCCGACGCCGGAAAAGCGTCTGGCAGGCGCTGCGGTGGTCATGACGCAACTGGCGGAACTGGCGAAGGCGAGCTGACTGGACGCAAGGAGCCGTTTAGGCCCCGCCTGGTTCAAGTTTCCGGCTGCTCCGGCTTGATCGCCAGCGCCGCTTCCGTCTTGCCGGCCACCGGCGGTGGCAGCGGCGTGTCGCGCTTGCGTTCGCGGATCAGCGTCAAGAGCCCCGAGCCGACGATCAGGGCAATCCCGATGCCCATCGGCCAGTCGACTTTGTCGCCGAAGACGAAATAGCCGAGCAGGATCGCCCAGAGCATCTGGCTGTATTGAATCGGCCCGACGATTGCCGCCGGGGCGTAGAAGGAGGCGAGCATCATGAAGATATTGCCGACCGCTGCCAGGATGCCGAAGGCGGCAAGCAGGCCCATGTCGTAGGCCGATGGCATGTGGAAGTCGGGTAGCGACAGCGCACCGCAGAGGATGACATTGCCGAGAAGGCCCGCGCCATAGAGCGAGATGTTCTTCTCCTGCGGCCCGATTGCCCGGTAGATCACGATCGAGACGCCGCCGGCAAAGCCCGAAATCAAGGCCGCGAGATGCCCGATCTCCAGTTCGCGAAAGCCGGGGCGAAGAACCACCAGCACCCCGAGGAAGCCGATGACCACGGCGGCCCAGCGCTTCATGCCGACCTGTTCCTTGAGGAAGATCACCGACATGATCGTGGCAAAGGAGGGCAGCAGAAAGATCAGGCAGAAGGCCTCGGCCATCGACAGCCGGGTAAAGGCGATGATGCTGCCGACGGTTCCGACCGTGGCGCAGACGAAGCGCAGCCACCAGAGCGGCCAGTTGGTGCTGCGCACGAGATCCGTGTAGCGATCGCCGCGCTTCATCAGGAAGGGTATGGCAAGAAAACCGAAGAGGCTGCCGATGAAGCCAGCCTCGAAAGCCGGCACGCGGCCTTCGACGAGCTTTACGGCAGCATCGCTGAACGAATAGGCGGCAAAGCAGATGAAGGCGAGCAGAATGCCTTTGAGCGTGGTGTCAGCGGACAAGATGACGATCCCGGGGAGGTGTTACCTCACCGGGATAAGGGTGTTCGGCATAACCGTCAATTCAGATTGCGGAGAGCCTCGGCCTTCGCCTTGGCAATTTCCCGCAGCGCATTGGCAAGCTCTGCCGGTGGCTGCGCGCCGCTGACGGCATATTGCTGGTCGAAGATGAAGAAGGGAACGCCGTTGACGCCCATCTGCTTGGCGGCATCGACTTCCGACAGCACGTGGTTCACGTCGGCATCGCCTGACAGCAGCGATTCGATCACGGGGCGCGACAGCCCAGCCTCCGTGGCGATATCGAGAAGCACGGTCGTGTCGCCGATGTTGCGGCCCTGCTCGAAGTTCGCCTTGAACAGAAGGTCAACGACACGCCCCTGCGTTTCGCGGCTTTCCTGTCCCGCCCAGTGGATCAGGCGATGGGCATCGAGCGTGTTTGGGCCGATCTTGATGGCGTCGAAGTCGAAGGCGATGCCGACCTCGGCACCGAGCGACTTTAGATGGGCATGCGCGCGATCCATATTGTCTTTGCCGCCGAGCTTCTTGGCCAGTTCGACCTGCTGGTCGACACCCTCAGGCGGATAGTCGGGGTTCAGCTGATAGGGCCGCCAATTGATATCGACGCTCACCTCGTCCTGCACTTCGGCGATCGCGAGCTCCAGCCGCGCCTTGCCGAGATAACACCAGGGGCAGACCACGTCGGATACGAGGTCGATGGTGATGCGGTCCATTATATCATCCTTTCTGGCCGTGTGATGGCTCGTCCTTAAAGCAAAGCGGGCCGGAGACAAGCTCCGGCCCGGAAACACTCAGTCAAACACTTGGGGTGTTATTGCACCCGTGTATCGAACCAGGTCGGACGCTGGTAACCGTAAAGCGGGGCTGCCTCCGGACGACCGATATGCTTCCAGCGCGCCACCCATTGCTCACCGATGTGGTAGAGCGGCACGACATAGTGTCCGGCCACCAGCAAACGGTCATAGGCACGCACGGCGGCCTGGAAATCGACCGGATCGCGCGCCTGCAACAATGCCTCGATCATCCGGTCGATGTCGGGATCGGCCACGCCGGCATAGTTGAAGCTGCCCTGGGCATCCTTCGATTCGGAACCCCAGCGATTGACCTGCTCTGCCCCTGGCGACAGCGAGGAGGTATAGGACTTGATGATCATGTCATAGTCGAAGCTGTTCGACCGCGCCTGATACTGGGCATCGTCGACCGTGCGGATCGCCATCTCGACGCCGATCAGCTTCAGCGTCCGCTGGAAGGCGAGCGCCATTTTTTCCTGGCCCTCGTTCTGCGTCATCACCTCGAAGGCGAGCTGCTTGCCGGACGCATCGACCATCTTGCCGCCCTGGATCTTGTAACCCGCTTCGCCGAACAGCTTCACCGCCTTGGCCAGGGCCTTGCGGTCGCCGCCGGAGCCGTCGGTCGCAGACTGCGTATAGGTGCCGGCGAGGATCTCCTGTGACAGCCGGTCCTTGGCGGGACCGAGCAGGGCCAGCTCCTTTTCATCCGCCGCATTGCCAAAAGCGCCGAGCTTGGAGTTCTGCCAGTAGCTCTGTGTGCGGGTAAAGGCATTGCCGAAAAGCGTCTTGTTCATCGATTCGAAGTCGAAGGCCGTGCTGATCGCCTCACGCACCTTGACGTCAGCAAAGATCGGACGACGGGTATTGAACACGAAGCCCAGCATCCCCGTCGGCAGGCCCGTCGTGAACGCCTCCTTCACGACATCGCCGTTCTTCACTGCCGGGAAGTCATAGGCGCGCTCCCAGTGATTGGCATCGCCATCCGGGTATATGTCGATCTCACCCTTCTTGAAGGCCTCGAACAGGGTCGCTTCCTGCAGGAAGTAGGTGACGGTGATCTCGTCGTAATTGTCGAACCCGACCTTCGCCGGAATGTCCTTGCCCCAATAATCGGGATCGCGCGCCCAGGTGATCTTCTCGCCGGGCTTCAGCTCCTTGATCTTGTAGGGGCCCGAACCGACCGGAATGGCAAGCCCACCCTGGTCGAAAGTCGCCGGATCGATCGCATGCTTCGGCAGGATCGGGGTCGACAGGGCAAAGATCAGCGGTGTCTCGCGATTGGCCTTTTCGTTGAACGTGAACTTGATGCCGCTATCGCCGACCTTCTCCATCTTGGCGACGGCATTGAGCCGGCCGTTGAAAGGGGGGCGACCCTTGTCCCGCAGCAATTCGAAGGTGAAGATCACATCTTCGGGAGTGACCGGCTTGCCGTCATGCCAGCGGGCCTTGGGATTGAGGTTGAACTGCACAAAGGTACGGTCCGCGTCCAATTCGACGCTTTCGGCGAGCAGCCCATAAAGCGAGAATGGCTCGTCGGCCGAGCGCGTCATCAGCGGTTCATAGAGCAGGTTGCCGAATTCCGGATCCCAGACGCCGCGCGCCGTCGTGCGCATCCCCTTGAGCACGAAGGGGTTTAAGGCATCGAAGGTACCGACGACCCCGTAATTGACCTTGCCGCCCTTCTTAACCTCCGGATTCACGTAGGGAAAATGCTTGAAATCGGCGGGTAGGGCGGGCTCGCCATGCATCGAGATGCCATGCACGGGTTGCGCCTGTGCGACAGTGGCAAATGACATCAGGAAAAGACTAAACAAAAGACGACGCAAGGCAGTGATCCTCCCCGGTATAGAATCTTGAATGTGCGCGGACGCTACCACAATCACCACAAAACCAACACAAGCGGATGGGATGCAGGGGATGTTGAGTCGCCGGCATCAAAGAAATGCTGGATATTCCGCCCGCTGCAATGTAACAGGTGAGCCGGAACGCCGGGTCATGTATTTGCCTCATTTGAACGACAGGTGAGGGCAGGCAAGACGGGCGAATGACGCGGCAGGCAAGTCCGCGCGACAGGGGTTTTCAGGAGACGGAATACGTATGATGTTCAAACTTAGAAACGCAACGCGGACGGCTGTGTCTGCACTCGCACTGACCTTCGCCGCCACAGCCATGCCGGTTGTCGCGCAGGCGCAGGACGCTGCCACGCCCACCGATGCGCGTTGGTTCAAGACCTGCGCCAAGCAGGAAGAGTCCGACGTCTGCGTCGTGCAGAACCAGCTCGTCGCTGCCAATGGCCAGCTGATCACCGCCGTTGGCCTGATCACCGTCGAAGGCAAGGTCAACCGCAAGCTTCTGCAGGTCACGGTTCCCTCGGCGCGTCTGATCCCGCCGGGCGTCATGATGCAGATCGATGGCGGCAAGGGCACCAAGCTCGACTACGCCGTCTGCCTGCCCGATCGTTGCACGGCCGAGATCCCGCTGACCGACGCGATCATCGACAGCCTGAAGAAGGGCAACGAAGTCGTCTTCACCTCGATCAACTTCCGCCGTGCACCGAACCCGATCAAGATCCCGCTGACCGGCTTCACCGGTGCTTTTGAGGGCGAAGCCATGTCGCAGTCGCAGGCCGAAGAGCGCCAGCGCCTGCTGCAGGAAGCCATGCAGAAGAAGCAGGAAGAGCGCAACAAGGCGATCACCGACGCTCAGAACGCTGCCAAGCAGGGCAACTGATCGGCTGACGTCAGCATGAAATGCAAGAAGCCCGCGTCGATGACGCGGGCTTCTTTCGTTTGAGGGCATCGGATGGAGATCAGTGGGCGAAGTTCATCTTCGGTTTGTAACGGCCGGCCTGCTCCATCACGAAGATCTGCTGGATCTGCGGATTGCGCAGCGGTTGGTCGCTCTGATCGCGTTCCAGATTCTGCTCGGAGACATAGGCCACATATTCCGTCTCCGCATTCTCAGCCAGCAGATGATAGAAGGGCTGGTCCTTGTGCGGTCGGACTTCGGCGGGAATTGCGTTCCACCATTCCTCGGAATTGGCGAATTCCGGATCAACATCGAAGATCACGCCGCGGAACGGAAAGAACTTGTGCCGTACGACGTCCCCGATACCAAATTTAGCGCTTCGTTGTTTCATGGTTTGGCTTCCTTTCCCTGTCATATTTGGGAAGAAAGCCCGGCAAAATCAAGGGATGGTGTGTGACGGCGCGGCAGCGTGCCACACTTAGCCCGGCTTCCGTCCGGGCGCGGTGGCAAGGACGAGGCCGCCCGTGACCAGCACGATGCCGACGGCATGATAGCTTTCGAAGCGCTCGCCGAGAAAGATGACGGCCATCACGATCGACATCGGCGGCATCAGGTAGAGCGTCATACCCGCAATCCCCGGTCCGAAGACCTGGACGGCGTGCTGGAAGCAGTAGAAGGCGGCAAGCGACGCAAAGAGAATGATCCCGCCAAGCTTGGCGAACTCCATGAGCGTGTCGGGCAGGGGACCTCCGGAGGCCATCTCGATCACGCCCGGCGGTACAAGCACGATCGCCCCCGACAGCGCCAGCAGGGCAAACAGCGGCAATGGCGGCATTTCCCGCACCGATGGGCGCCGGAGCAGCAGTGAATAGGCGGCAAACGCAATGGCAGCAACGAGGATCGCCAGGTCGCCGATATTGAAGGTGAGATCGAGCAGGGCCTCGGGATGCCCCTTCAGGACGATGGCAACGACACCGGCAAACGCGATGATCATGCCGAAGAGTTCGCGCCGTGTGATTGCCCGTTTCTGGAACAGCCACTGGAACAGGATGATGAACAGCGACGAGGTCGTGTAGATCAGGGTCGCGTTGGAGGCGGTCGTCAGCGTCAGCGCCCAGTAGACGACCCCGCCGCAAATGCCCATGCCCAGGATGCCGAGTGTCAGCCAGAGCGCCGTATGCTGCCGGACAAAGGTCAGGCATGCCTCGCGCTCCCGCCAGAGGAAAGGTGACATCAGAAGGGCAGCCCCCACCCAGCGCAGCAGTGCCGTGGTGAACGGCCCGACCTCGCCCGTGATTCCCCGGCCGAAAATCAGGTTCGATGAAAAGAAGAGCGGTGCCAGCAGAAACAATAGCCAGTCATAGAGACGCGGATCGGATGTCTTGGATGAAGCTGGCATGGAGATTTCTGACCGAGCATGGGAATTGGCAACCAGTGCTACCGTGCCGCAGCCGTTCGTGAAAGCGCCATTCCGCCGAAACAGTACGATCCGCAACGAAAAGCGCCGGTGGATCTCTCCACCGGCGCCTGTCTTGGAAACCCTGATAATCAGGCCGAGTAGTACATGTCGTATTCGACCGGATGCGGGGTCATTTCGAAACGCATGACTTCCTGCATCTTCAGTTCGATGAACGAATCGATCTGGTCGTCGTCGAAGACGCCGCCGGCGGTCAGGAACTTGCGATCCTTGTCGAGGCTCTCGAGCGCTTCACGCAGCGAACCGCAGACGGTCGGGATCTTCTTCAGCTCCTTCGGCGGCAGGTCGTAGAGATCCTTGTCCATGGCTTTGCCCGGATGGATCTTGTTCTTGATGCCGTCGAGGCCGGCCATCAGCATGGCAGCAAAAGCGAGGTAGGGGTTTGCCGTCGGGTCCGGGAAGCGGACTTCGACGCGCTTGGCCTTCGGGTTGGAGCCGAACGGAATGCGGCACGACGCCGAACGGTTGCGGGCCGAGTAGGCGAGCAGAACCGGCGCCTCGTAACCCGGGACCAGACGCTTGTAGGAGTTGGTCGACGGGTTGGTGAAGGCATTGATCGCCTTGGCATGCTTGATGATGCCGCCGATGTAGTAGAGGCAGCTTTCCGACAGGCCGGCATATTCGTCGCCGGCGAAGGTCGGCTTGCCGTCCTTCCAGATCGACTGGTGAACATGCATGCCCGAACCGTTGTCGCCGAAGATCGGCTTCGGCATGAAGGTCGCCGTCTTGCCATAGGCATTGGCGACCTGATGCACGACATACTTGTAGATCTGCATCTTGTCGGCGTTGCGCACCAGCGTGTCGAACTTGATGCCAAGCTCGTGCTGGGCAGCTGCCACTTCGTGGTGATGCTTTTCGACGACGACGCCCATTTCACCGAGCACGGTCAGCATTTCGGAGCGCATGTCCTGCAGGCTGTCGATCGGCGGAACCGGGAAATAGCCGCCCTTGACGCGCGGACGGTGGCCGAGGTTGCCGGTCTCGTAGTCCGTGTCGTCGTTCGACGGCAGTTCGGTCGAGTCGAGCTTGAAGCCCGTGTTGTAGGGGTCAGCCTTGTACTTCACGTCGTCGAAGACGAAGAATTCGGCTTCCGGACCGACGAAGATCGTGTCGCCAATGCCCGATGCCTTGAGATAGGCTTCGGCCTTCTTGGCGGTGCCGCGCGGGTCGCGGTTATAGGCTTCGCCGGAAACCGGGTCGAGGATGTCGCAGAGGATGACCATCGTCGACTGGGCGAAGAAGGGGTCCATGTGCACGGTGGCCGGATCCGGCATCAGCACCATGTCGGACTCGTTGATGGCCTTCCAGCCGGCGATCGAGGAACCGTCGAACATGACGCCATCGGCGAACATGTCTTCGTCAACGCAGGTCACGTCCATCGTAACGTGCTGCAGCTTGCCCTTGGGATCGGTGAAGCGCAGGTCGACGAACTTGATGTCGTTGTCCTTGATCTGTTTCAGAATATCGTTTGCGGTCGTCATATTTTTATGTTCCTCGCGTGAGCTGACGATTTAAACCCGACCTCCCTAGGTGTCGGGTCCGATTAGATGGCGTCGATACCTGTCTCGCCGGTACGAATACGGACGACTTCTTCGACGTTCGAAACGAAGATTTTGCCGTCGCCGATGCGGCCCGTCTGGGCAGCATTGCGGATGGCGTCGATGACGGCTTCCACGTTTTCATCGGCCAGTACAACTTCGACCTTCACCTTCGGCAGGAAGTCCACGACATATTCGGCGCCGCGATAGAGCTCTGTATGGCCCTTCTGGCGACCGAAGCCCTTGGCTTCCGTCACGGTGATACCCTGCAGGCCGACTTCCTGAAGGGCTTCCTTCACTTCGTCGAGCTTGAAAGGCTTGATGATCGCTTCGATCTTTTTCATGAGAAAATTTCTCTCCGCTTCCTCAGTAAAGCAGGATGAGCCCCGCCCGCCGGGCTGAATGCATGGAATGTGCCAGTTTTTCGCAAAAATGCCGCGAAAACCGGTTCCTCCTCCGTCCGACAGGGCAAATCTCCAGCAAAATGTCCGGAAAAGCCAGCCCGATTTGTTCAAAATATCGATTTTGGCCAATCTTTTTTCGTGAACGAGCACGGCGCTAAACACCTGTGCTTCTTGCGCAATTTCGAATGTATGGGCGTGAAAAATAGGCAAATGCATAGAAAATATGCATCACGATCTGTCCCAAAACGTGCAACGTTGCGCAAGACGTGGATTGTGCTCTAACCTCAGGTCATGACCCGCCACAGCAGATATTCAAGTCCCGAGTTTCTTTTGACACCGGAAGCCATGGCCCGTGTCGACGCCGCTGCGGCACGTTCCGGCGTCGACAGCTATGGGTTGATGGTGCGGGCAGGGGAGGCGGTGGCCGCAGCCGCACTTCGCCTGTTTCCCGGCGCGCTGCGCTTCGTTGTCCTCTGTGGTCCTGGCAACAATGGTGGCGATGGATATGTCGCAGCCTCAGCCCTTGCCCGATCCGGCTGCCATGTCGCCCTGTTCAGCTTGGCCGAGGTTTCCGCCTTGAAGGGGGATGCCGCACGGGCGCAATCCGTCTGCTCGGTGCCCGTCCGTCCGATCGACCAGTATACCCCGGCAAAGGGCGATCGCGTGATCGACGCCCTCTTCGGTGCCGGTCTGAGCCGCGATCTGCCCGATGAGGCGCAAGGCGTCATCCGGCGCGTCCGGGAACGGAACCTCCCGGTGCTCGCCGTCGACCTGCCTTCGGGTATCGATGGCCGGACCGGCGCTGTCAGAGGGGATGCCTTTAGAGCCTTGCACACCGTGACCTTCATGGCCCGCAAACCCGGGCACGTGCTTCTGCCGGGGCGCATGCATTGCGGTTCGCTTGACGTTTTCGACATCGGCATTCCCTGGCGGATTGTCGAAACCGAAGCCGGTGCTATCGCGATCAACGGGCCGGAGGTCTGGGCCAGCCAGGCCCGCCGGGTGCTGGCCGAAGACCACAAGTATAGCCGCGGCCATCTTACCGTCTTGTCCGGCCCCGAAACGGCAACCGGCGCCGCCAGACTGTCTGCGGACGCGGGCCTGGTTGCAGGTGCCGGCCTCGTGACGCTTGCTTCTCCCGCAACGGCGCTCGCCGTCAACGCAGCGCACCTCACGGCGGTGATGCTGACGCGCATGGATACGGCAAGCGATCTGTCCGCCTGGCTCTCGGACACTCGCCGCACCACCTATGTGTTGGGACCCGCCTTCGGCGATCTCGATCGGGCGAGGGCATTCGCCCTGATGATCGGCGAGGCCGGACGCCGCCTCGTCCTTGATGCCGATGGCATCTCCGCCTTCAAGGCTAGGTCCGGGGAGCTGAAAGAAGCATTCGGCAAAGGCGATCCAAGACTGGTTGTTACCCCGCATGAGGGGGAATTTTCGCGGCTGTTTCCCGACATCGCTGCAGATGCCCGGATCGGCAAGGTCGAAAAAGCCCTGGCGGCCGCATCAGCCCTTGGCGGCATCATCGTCTACAAGGGCGCAGACACGGTCATTGCCTCACCCGATGGACGCGTCGCCATCGAGGAGACGGCGCCGCCGACCCTGGCGACGGCCGGATCCGGCGATGTGCTCGCGGGCATCATCGGCGCGCGATTGGCAAACGGCCTGCCGACCTTCGAAGCCGCCTGCGCCGGCGTCCATCAACACGCGCAAGCAGGCCTGCGTGCCGGCCGCGCGCTCACCGCCGAAACTCTGGTCGGCCAGATCCTTCCCGACTGATTGGTTCGAAACGCGGCTAAAGCTCTGCCGGCTGGACGAGACGGCTGCGCCGCAACAGACCTTCACCTTCGAGAAGCGGATAGGCGATCGAAACGAACAGCGAGTTGATCTCCTTCAGATCCCGCATCGTGTCGATATGCAGCGAGCTCGATTCGAAGCTTGCGGCATTGCCCTGGCGCAGCCGCTGCAGGTGGCTTTCCTCGCTTGTCTTGACGAGGTTCCGGATCGCTTCCTTGCGAGCGACCAGCTGACGGGCATGTTCGAGATCGCGCGTCACCAGCAGATTGAATGCGAGATGCGCATTCTGCACCACCTCGTTATGCATGGCGCACAGCTCCGCCCAGCCCTCGGCCGAGAAGGCGACATTGCGTTCCTTCTTCTTGCGCGCACGCGTCAGCATGTTTTGCGAAATGATGTCGGCCGCCTGCTCGATCTTGATGGTGGCGCCAAGCAGGTTCTGGCATTGCGCAGCCGAAGTCTGGTCAAGCGCGGTCTCGGAGATCCGGGCGAGATAGAACTTGATGTCACGATGGATCGTGTCGATCTGGTCGTCGAGCGCCGCAATCCGCTCCATCTTCTTCGGATCCCAATGCTCGAAGAGATCGAAGATCCCGTTGAGCATGACTTCGGTCTTGTCGCACACCGCAAGCACTTCGCGCGTCGCGTTCGAGATCGCCTGCTGCGGGTTGGCGAGATCGGTGACATTGAGCGCCGACAGCCGGTCGTCATTCGCTGCCCTGTCGCCGCTGCGCGCCAGAAACCGTGCCAGGAGATTGGCCACGAGCCCGGCGAAGGGAAGCCCGAGAACCAGCACGGCACCGTTCATCGCCAGATGCACCATGACAACCGCGTCTCCCGGATGGCTGGCGAAAACGGCAGGGCTCAGCGCAAAGACAAACTGCGCCGCAAGCGCAATCAGCGTCATCAGACCGCGAATGACGACATTGCCAAGGGGAACGATCCGCGCGTTCGGCTCGGCATTCTTGGTCAGCAAGGCAGCGATGATCGCCGCACCGAAATTGATGCCGAGAACAAGCGGGATGATCAACGCATCCGGAAGCAGATGTTTGTCGGCAAGCGAGGCGACCAGCAGCACTGCGGCAACACTCGAATGGAAGGCCCAGGCGAGCAGGGCGGCAAGCGCAAAGGCGCTGATCCAGTCGCTGGCCAGATAGTTGAACAGGATCGGCAGGATGCGGCTCTCCCTGAGCGGCTCCGAGGCCTCGCCGATCAGCCGCAGCGACAGGAGGAGCAGGCCGAGGCCAAAGAGAATGCGACCGATCTGCCGCCAGCCGCGTGCTTCTGACGCCCGGAAGGCAACCGTGCCTGCGAGCAGCAGGACGGGCACGAGAAGCGAAAGATCATAGCGCAGGATGCGCACGACGAAGGCAGAGCCGAAGTCGGCGCCAAGCAGCGTTGCAACCCCGATGGCCGGTGCGACGTAACCCGCCGCAGAAAAGGAGGAGACGATCAGGGCGACGGCTGTCGCGCTCTGCAGCGCAACCGCAAACAGGAAGCCGGCAAAGGCCGCAGAAAGACGATTGCCCACGGCATGCCGGAGCTTGTCCTTCAAGACACCGCCATAGGCCCGTTCAATGCCCGTACGCACCATGCGCGTCGCCCAGAGCAAAAGCGCCACGGCTCCGGCGAGATGAATGAAAACGGCAATGCCCGACATGAAGTGCCCCGATCCCTCAGTGACTGGACGTGCACGTCCAAAGGGGGAAGCATGCCGGTCCAGATCGCGGGCAGGCCCGCGACTCTGCGACCGAGCCTAGTCCAGATTCGCCATTGTCACAAATTGATGATGGTCAGTCTTGTGGCCTGCTCAGCCAATCCGCTTCTTGAGCTCCATCGCCCCGCGCGGCGCGTTCACCTTGCCGCCCGTTATGAAGAAGGCGAAGACATTGCGCGGTCTCACCTCAGCCGGCATGTCCTTTGCGATCAGAGGCAGGTCGTTGGGAACCTTGCCGCTGGCATAGGTCTTCAACCGCCCGGCCCATCGATCAAGCTCTTCCAGTGAATAGCAGGTCTCCGTCTCATCCGTTCCCTTCTGCAGCCGGGCATAGATGAAATCGGCAGTCGGATCGGCAAACATCGGATAGTCCTGATGATCGGCGCAGACCGCCGCCACGCCGTGACGCCGCAGCATCTCGATGAATTCCGGCACCTGAAAACTCTCATGGCGTGGCTCGACCACATGGGTCAGCGGACGGCCCTCCAGCGTCTTGGGCAGGAGGCCCAGGAAGGCCTCGAAATCCTCCGGTTCGAACTTCTTCGTGCCCATGAATTGCCAGAGGATCGGCCCGAGATGGTCCCCGAGCTCTGCAATACCCTGGTTGACGAACTTTTCGATCGACGGTCCTGCTTCTGCGAGCACTTTCCTGTTGGTGCAGAACCGGCTGGCCTTCAATGAAAACACGAAACCATCCGGAACTTCCGATGCCCATTTGGCAAAGGTCGCCGGCTTCTGGCTGGAATAATAGGTGCCGTTCACTTCAATCGCCGTCAGCTGGCGGCTGGCATATTCGAGCTGCCGCTTTTTCGGCAGATCGGAGGGATAGAAACTGTCGTCCCAGGGATCGAAAGTCCAACCGCCGATCCCCGTGCGAATAGTGCCTGATTTGGTCATGAAATGCCTCCCATTGCGGTTAGTTAGGTGATTAGCTAATATGAAAACATGCTGGAGCAAATGATGACGGTCGTCACCATCCACAAGGCCAAGACGGAACTCTCCAAACTTCTCGCCCGCGTCGAGGCTGGCGAGGAGATCGTCATCGCGCGCGGCGACGAGCCGATTGCGAAATTGGTGCCACTTGTTTCGAGCGAGAAGAGCAAACCGCCGCGAAAGCCGGGTGCTTTGGCCCATCTGCGAGACACTTTGCCGCCCGATCTCTTCCTTGAGCCCATGGCCGAGGACGAAATCGACGCTTGGGAAGGCAAGTATTCGTTTCCGGGCGACAACGGAAAGTGAGATATCTGCTGGATACGCAGACCTTGGTCTGGTGGCTGCTGGATGATGTCCGGCTCAGCCACAAGGCAAGGGCAGCGCTCGCCGACGCAGATAACGAAATTTTTGCAAGCGCTGTCTCGGCATTCGAGGTGACGACGAAACATCGTCTCGGAAAATGGCCGGAAGCACAGCCCATCTGCGCCGACTTCATCAAACTCATCACCAATGAACGCTTCGGCCTTCTCTCCATCCAGACGCCACATGCCCTCCAGGCTGGCCGGCTGGCTGGAGAACACAAGGATCCGTTCGACCGCCTATTGGCCGCCCAATCCATTCTCGACGACCTCGTGATCGTCAGTGCAGACAGCGCCTTCGACACCTTCGGCGTGCAGCGCCTCTGGTAGGGACCGGCGGATTACTCCGCCGCCTGCACCTTCTTGACCGGGCGCCGCTGCAACAGCTCCTTGAGGAATTGCCCGGTATAGGAGGCCTCGACCTTCACCACCTCTTCCGGCGTGCCCTGGGCGACGATCTGGCCGCCGCCATCGCCGCCTTCGGGGCCGAAGTCGAGGATGTAGTCGGCGGTCTTGATGACCTCGAGATTGTGCTCGATGACCACAACGCTGTTGCCCTGATTGACCAGTTCCTGCAGCATTTCCAGAAGCTTGGCGACATCGTGGAAATGCAGGCCGGTGGTCGGCTCGTCGAGGATGTAGAGCGTCCGCCCGGTCGAGCGTTTCGACAACTCCTTGGCAAGCTTGACGCGCTGCGCCTCGCCGCCCGACAGCGTATTCGCCTGCTGGCCGACCTTGATATAGCCGAGACCGACATCGTAAAGCGCCTGCAGCTTGTCACGCACCGCCGGTACCGCCTGGAAGAATTCGACCCCTTCCTCGACCGTCATGTCGAGCACGTCGGCGATCGATTTGCCCTTGAAGGTGACGTCGAGGGTCTCGCGATTGTAGCGCTTGCCGTGGCAGACGTCGCAGGTGACGTAGACGTCCGGCAGGAAGTGCATCTCGATCTTGATCACGCCATCGCCCTGGCAGGCCTCGCAGCGGCCGCCCTTGACGTTGAACGAGAAGCGCCCGGCCTGATAGCCGCGCGCTTTGGCTTCCGGCAGGCCGGTGAACCAGTCGCGGATCGGCGTAAACGCACCGGTATAGGTCGCCGGGTTGGAGCGAGGCGTGCGTCCGATCGGCGATTGGTCGATGTCGATCACCTTGTCGATGAATTCGAAGCCGTCGATGCGTTCATGCTCGGCGGGGTTTTCGCGCGCACCCATGATGCGCCGCGCAGCCGCCTTGTAGAGCGTTTCGATCAGGAAGGTCGACTTGCCGCCACCGGACACACCGGTCACCGCCGTGAACACGCCAAGCGGGATCGAGGCCGTGACATTCTTCAGATTGTTGCCCTTGGCCCCGACGACCTTGATCTGCTGGCCCTTCTTCGGCTTGCGCCGCTGCGCCGGAACACTGACGCCCATCTCGCCGGTCAGGTACTTGCCGGTCAACGACTTGGGGTTGGCCATGATCTCCTGCGGTGTGCCCTTTGCCACCACCTGGCCGCCGTGGATGCCGGCTGCCGGGCCGATGTCGACGACATAATCGGCTGTCAGGATCGCATCCTCGTCATGCTCGACGACGATCACGGTGTTGCCGATGTCGCGCAGGTGTTTGAGCGTGTCGAGGAGCCGGGCATTATCGCGCTGATGCAGGCCGATGGACGGCTCGTCCAGAACGTAGAGGACACCTGTCAGACCCGAGCCGATCTGCGATGCCAAACGGATGCGCTGGCTTTCGCCGCCCGACAGCGTGCCGGAATTGCGTGACATCGAGAGATAGTCGAGCCCGACATCGTTGAGGAAGCGCAGGCGCTCGCGGATTTCCTTGAGGATGCGGACCGCGATTTCGTTCTGCTTGTCGGTGAGCTTGGCCGGCAGGTCCTCGAACCAGGCGCCCGCATTGCGAATCGCCATGTCGGTCACCTGACCGATATGCAGGCCGTTGATCTTGACCGCCAGCGCCTCCGGCTTCAGGCGGAAACCATTGCAGGCCGGGCAGGGGGCCGCCGACATGAAGCGCTCGATTTCCTCGCGCGCCCAGGCGCTGTCGGTCTCCTTCCAGCGCCGCTCGAGGTTCGGCACGATGCCTTCGAATGTCTTGGTCGTCGTGTAGGAACGCGCACCATCGGCATAATGGAAGTCGATCTTCTCTTCCGTGCCGTGCAGGATCGCCTTCTGCGCCGCCTCGGAAAGGTCGGACCATTTCGACGTCAGCTTGAAGCCCAAGGCCTTGCCGAGCGCTTCAAGCGTCTGATTGTAGTAGGGAGAGCTGGACTTGGCCCAGGGCGCGATCGCGCCGTCATTCAGTTTGCGATGAACCTCCGGCACGATCAGTGCCTCGTCGATCTTCTGCTGCGAACCCAAACCATCGCAGGTCGGGCAGGCACCGAAGGGATTGTTGAAGGAGAAGAGGCGCGGCTCGATTTCAGGAATGGTGAAGCCGGAGACCGGGCAGGCGAATTTCTCCGAAAACAGCACGCGCTCATGCGTCTCGTTCAGCGATTTGTTGGCCGAGCCACCAGCAGAGGTCTCTTCGGCAGGCAGCGGCTTGTCGGCGAATTCGGCGACCGCCAGGCCGTCTGCGAGCCTAAGGCAGGTCTCAAGACTGTCGGCGAGACGGCTTGCAATATCGGGACGCACCACCACGCGGTCGACCACCACGTCGATGTCGTGCTTGTACTTCTTGTCGAGGGTCGGCGCTTCCGCGATTTCGTAGAACTGCCCGTCGATCTTGACGCGCTGGAAACCCTTCTTCATCAGCTCGGCGAGTTCCTTCTTGTACTCGCCCTTTCGCCCGCGGATCATCGGCGCCAGGATATAGAGGCGGGTGCCTTCCTCCAGCGCCAGGATCCGGTCGACCATCTGGCTGACCGTCTGGCTCTCGATCGGGAGACCCGTCGCCGGCGAATAGGGCACGCCGACCCGCGCGAATAAGAGACGCATGTAGTCGTAGATTTCGGTGACCGTACCGACCGTCGAGCGCGGATTGCGCGAGGTCGTCTTCTGCTCGATCGAGATCGCCGGTGACAGACCCTCGATTTGGTCGACGTCAGGCTTCTGCATCATTTCCAGGAACTGCCGCGCATAGGCCGACAGGCTTTCGACATAGCGGCGCTGGCCTTCGGCATAGATCGTGTCGAACGCAAGCGACGACTTGCCGGAGCCGGAAAGCCCGGTCATCACGATCAGGCTGTTGCGCGGCAGATCGAGGTCGATGCCCTTCAGATTGTGCTCGCGCGCGCCACGGATGGAAATGGTCTTGAGTTCGCTCATGTCAGGCTCTGATCGGCAAAGGGAAGGGGACGGTTCCTGGGAGAACTGTCCTTATGTAGGCAACGGAGCCCTTGAGTCGAGGCGCAAGAGGCTGCCGCAGTGCAATTTCGATTCTGTTGACAGGATCATAGGGAAATACTAGAACAAATAAAGAACATTTTTCAACGGCCCACATTCTGTGGATTACATGGTCGCAACGCCCATTCGCGTGAGTGATTGGGATAAGGTGCAAATTGATTGAAGTTTGAACGCCGCGGCGGCGCGGCAGTAAGGTGAGTGTCATGGCTGGTAGCGTCAACAAGGTCATTTTGATCGGCAATCTTGGTGCCGATCCCGAAATCCGCCGGACCCAGGACGGTCGTCCGATCGCCAATCTGCGCATCGCGACCTCGGAAACCTGGCGGGACAAGAACAGCGGCGAGCGCAAGGAAAAGACCGAATGGCATTCGGTCGTCATCTTCAACGAAGGCCTCTGCAAGGTCGCGGAACAGTATCTGAAAAAGGGCTCGACCGTTTATGTCGAGGGCCAGCTGCAGACCCGCAAGTGGCAGGACCAGAGCGGCGCCGACCGCTATTCGACGGAAGTCGTCCTGCAGGGCTTCAACGGCAACCTGACCATGCTCGGCGGTCGCGGCGATGGCGGCGGCGCCTCGCGTGGCGGCAACGACTTCGGCGGTGCCGATTACGGCGGCGGCGGTTATGACGGCGGCTACGGCTCGCCGGCCCCCTCGCGCGGCGGCTCCTCGGGTGGCGCAA
>LFEF01000155.1_pt1 | contig 50807 bp, 49 predicted proteins | sample 619371 | NCBI WGS metagenome assembly LFEF01 (sample SAMN03014291, study PRJNA259931) | freshwater metagenome | biome: lake; feature: waterbloom | place: China: Taihu Lake | collected 2006-08 | depth 0 m m
GGCATCGACGACATCATCCGCACGGCCTGGAAGTGGCATTCCAGCTTCAACGGCCATTCGGCCTGAGGTCGACCTCAAAGCAACAATCAAAAAAGCCCGAGGATCGGCAGCGATCCTCGGGCTTTTCGATTCATGGATGAGAGACGTTTACCCCCTCAGGCCCGGCGCCTCGTGGCCGGTGCGCTCGACATACTCAGTATAGCCGCCGCCATACTGGAAGACGCCTTCGGGCGTCAGTTCGAGCACCCGGTTCGACAGAGCCGCGAGGAAATGGCGATCGTGGCTGACGAAGAGCATGGTGCCTTCGAACTGCGACAACGCCTTGATCAGCATTTCCTTGGTGTCGAGGTCGAGGTGGTTGGTCGGCTCGTCGAGAACGAGCAGATTCGGCGGGTCGAACAGCATCATCGCCATCACGAGACGCGCCTTTTCGCCACCGGAAAGCACCCGCACCCGCTTGTCGATGTCATCGCCGGAAAAGCCGAAGCAGCCGGCAAGCGCGCGAAGCGGCGCCTGGCCGGCGCGCGGGAAACTCGTTTCCAGCATCTCGAAGATCGTCATGTCGCCATCGAGCATGTCCATCGCATGCTGGGCGAAATAGCCCATCTTGACGCTGGCACCGATAGAAACCGTGCCTTCGTCCGGCTTCGAATCGCCCGCGACCAGCTTCAAGAGCGTCGACTTGCCGGCACCGTTGATGCCCATGATGCACCAGCGCTCCTTGCGGCGGACCATGAAGTCGAAACCGTCATAGATCACCTTCTCGCCATAGCGCTTGGAGACACCCTTGACGCTGACCACGTCTTCGCCAGAGCGCGGCGCCGGCTGGAATTCGAAGGCCACGACCTGGCGGCGCTTCGGCGGCTCGACGCGGTCGATCTTTTCCAGCTTCTTCACCCGGCTCTGCACCTGGGAAGCGTGGGATGCCCGCGCCTTGAACCGCTCGATGAACTTGATTTCCTTGGCGAGCATCGCCTGCTGACGCTCGAACTGCGCCTGCTGCTGCTTCTCGTTCTGTGCCCGCTGGCCCTCGTAGAATTCGTAGTCGCCGGTGTAGCTGTTGAGCTGGCCGGCATCGATCTCTATGATCTTGGTGACGATGCGGTTCATGAACTCGCGGTCATGCGAGGTCATCAAGAGCGCGCCGTCATAGCCCTTGAGGAACTGCTCGAGCCAGATCAGGCTTTCGAGGTCGAGATGGTTAGAGGGTTCGTCGAGCAGCATCACATCAGGGCGCATCAGCAGGATGCGGGCGAGCGCCACGCGCATCTTCCAGCCACCTGAAAGCGCGCCGACATCGCCATCCATCATTCCTTCAGAGAAGGAGAGACCGGCCAGAACCTCGCGCGCCCTGCCCTCCAGACCGTAGCCGTCGAGCTCCTCGTAGCGCGCCTGCACCTCGCCATAGCGCTCGATGATCGCGTCCATCTCGTCCATGCGCTCCGGATCGACCATGGCGGCTTCGAGTTCGCGCAGCTCGGCGGCGACTTCGCTCACCGGCCCTGCCCCGTCCATCACCTCCGCCACGGCGGAGCGGCCGGACATTTCGCCGACATCCTGGCTGAAATAACCGATCGTCACACCCTTATCGACGGAGACCTGCCCCTCGTCGGGCTGCTCGTGGCCGATGATCATCCGGAAGAGCGAGGTCTTGCCCGCACCGTTCGGGCCGACGAGCCCGATCTTTTCGCCACGATTGAGGGCGGCCGAAGCCTCGATGAAGAGGATGCGGTGGCTGAGCTGCTTGGAGATGTTTTCGATACGGATCATGGACGAGGCGCCTGCTTTAATTCGGCGCCCTTATGGCATGTCGAGACCCAGCTGTCCTCTGCTTTTGTTGCAGAGCGGCATCGTCGCTGCGCTCGATTGCCACGGACCTGGCTCGCCGGTTGCCAGGCGGCTTCGGAAGGGCGAAAAGACCTCATTCGAGGACGACAGCATGAGCGACGAGACAATTACCCTTTACGAAGCGATTGGCGGCGATCCGACCGTCAAGGCGCTGACGCGACGCTTTTACGAACTGATGGATACGCTGCCGGAAGCCGCCCATTGCCGGGCCGTGCATCCGCCGGATCTCTCGGGCAGCGAAGAGAAGTTCTACGAGTACCTCACCGGCTATCTTGGCGGACCGCCGATCTACATGCAGAAACGCGGCCATCCGATGCTGCGGCGGCGCCATTTCGTCGCCGAGATCGGGCCACTCGAGCGCGACGAATGGCTTTTGTGCTTCCGTCGCGCACTGGACGAAACGGTCGAGCATCCGAAACTGCGGGAGATCATCTGGCCGCCGATCGAAAAGCTCGCCTTTCACATGCAGAACAAGGAGTAAGCCGATGGCAGAGATGGCATCCAATCGCTGGGCGGCCCTGGCAGCGGGCTTGATTGGCGCAGCAGGCGTGGGCCTTGCGGCAGCGGCCAGCCATGCCGGCGGCGAAGCCCTCTTGCGCCCGGCCTCGACGATCTGCCTCGCCCATGCGCCGGCTCTGATCGCCCTGTCGCTTGCCGCAGGCCGTCTTCGCTTCTCGACGCTCGCAGCCCTCGGCATGACGATCGGAACGGCGCTCTTTGCCGGCGATCTCGTGGCGCGCCACTTCCTTGGCTCGGGGCTCTTCCCGATGGCAGCACCGACGGGCGGCCTGACCTTGATCGCGTCCTGGCTGATCCTGACGGCAGGCGCAGCTCTGCCGCGCCGCAATTAACGCTCCACAGGAACGGCAACACGGCGCGGCAAACGCTTGAAAAGACTCTAATGGGCGATGGCTGCCGGCCCCGCTCCGCCGAACATCAGCAGATTTCCGTGCGGGTCGCGGATATGAAAGCGCACCCCGCCACCACACTCGCCGGCATCATCGGCTGGACGGATGGCTTCGATGCCGCGGCTGCAGAAATCACGATAGATCTCCGCAGGCGCCGTGGCGCGGAAAAACACCGAACTGTTCTGGCACTGGACCGGGTCGTCGCTGAGCCAGAAATGCAGCTCCATGCCGCCGCGCCGGACAACAAGGTAGTCCAGCCCGTCATAGCCGACGTCTTCGAAGCCTAGGGCGTCGACGTAGAAATTGCGGGTTTCGGTGAAATCAAGAGAGGGGAGGATCGGCACTGCGTTGAGGATTGTCGTCGCAAAGGGTTGCTGAGCGTTCATGCGGAAAATTCCTCTGGTTCCCGCATGAGACTGGATGACGAAACGACTACGACCTGGCGTTGGCGTTCCGCTGCCATCTGGGAGCGGGAAAATCGATTATAAGGGCGGGGGCCCGGTTCACTGCGTGGTACATGGTAGCGGATTTGCGTTCGTGCAACCCCGGCAAAGTGACGATTTCGCAATTCGTCACTTCACTTTCCAGAGAGCGTTGCAACATTGCCTCGGCAAGTTCGGGCAGAAGCCCCTCGCCGCGCTGACGTGCAAGCTCGTGGAACGAGCCAATGCCACCCTTTTCGAAACCGTCCCTGCTCATCTGTCTGAATTCCTTTCATTCAATGTCTGCAAGGCGCGCTCGAGACTGGATTTCGAGCCATTCCGCAGCGGAATGAAAGTCTTTCCAAACTTCTTACAACCGCTCTTCACGCGCAGACACGCATCGTGACTGATACAGTCGATCGGGCAGAAAACGCAGTCGACGGAGGGGAGCACCGTGTCGATACGCGAAACCGCTTCGCGTAAACCCCCATCATGGTGAATTAGTTCCGCACCAAAATTGCTGGCGACCTGTCTGAGATGCGCAACCTGGCAATCGCGGCCACCGACATACAGAAAACTGCGGACTTCTGCGTTGGATTTCAGTACGTTATCCGGCTGCGAACTTTCGCCGGCTAACTGTCGCGACGCCTGCTTTTTTTTCTTCGCCATGCTGTGGTCACTCCCGAATCCGTCCTGAGGCTGCCCAACCGCGCCCGTCCAGAGACGGCATACAAAACATGACAAAAAGAGTAAAGTATATAGTTGAAGATTTCAGTCATGTTTTTTTTGGCGACACAAACCTCCGCGCAACGATCGCCATCTTGGGTTTGACAAGGGTCAACTTTCCCGGATTCTCAGGGCATCTAAGGCACAAAATCCAAATTTTTACCGTTTGATAAAAGTTTGAACCTGAGTTACGCTTCCCTGCATCGCTTCGAATACAAAAGAGGGAGCTGCGATGCGAAGACTGGAACCAGGCCTTAAGGCCGGGCGGCTTGACGCTGCCGATTATGCAAAGAATTTCTCAGACCTGCATCCCCGCCTCGGCGACCACGAGGCACTCGTTGCGTCCGACAGATGTTACTTCTGTCATGACGCGCCCTGCATGACGGCCTGTCCCACCGCCATCGATATCCCGATGTTCATCCGGCAGATATCGACTGGCAATCCGATTGGCGCGGCAAAGACCATCTTCGACCAGAACATTCTCGGCGGCATGTGCGCCCGCGTCTGTCCGACCGAAACGCTCTGCGAAGAGGCCTGCGTGCGCAACACGGCGGAAGAGCGTCCTGTCGAAATCGGTCGCCTGCAACGTTACGCAACCGACATCGCCATTGAGGAAGGCCGCCAGTTCTACCGTCCGGCCGCCTCGACCGGTCGCACGGTGGGCATCATAGGCGCAGGCCCGGCAGGTCTTGCGGCCGCCCATCGGCTGGCCATGCACGGCCACCAGGTCACCATCTACGAAGCCCGGGAAAAGGCCGGTGGCCTCAACGAATACGGCATCGCCGCCTACAAGACGCCGAACGATTTCGCGCAGAAGGAAGTCGACTACATCCTGTCGCTCGGCAACATCGATGTGCTCGACGGCCAGATGATGGGCCGCGATTTCACCCTCGCCGACCTCCAGGCCAAGCATGACGCCGTCTTCATCGGCGCCGGCCTCGGCAACGTCAACGGGCTGAACATCCCGGGCGCCAAGATCAACGGTGTCGTCGACGCGGTCGAATTCATCGCCAACCTGCGCCAGGCCGACAGCAAGGCAGACGTTCCGGTCGGCCGTGACGTTGTCGTCATCGGCGGCGGCATGACCGCGATCGATGCGGCAGTCCAGGCCAAGCTTCTCGGCGCGGAAAACGTCACCATCTGCTATCGCCGCGGCAAGGAGCACATGAACGCCTCCGAGTTCGAGCAGGATCTCGCGACCTCGAAGGGTGTTCACATCCGCCACTGGCTGCAGCCGAAGGAAGTCGCCCATCATGGCGGGCACTGCTCTGCGATCACCTTCGAATACACGCACCTCGAAAACGGCCTGATGAAGGGCACCGGCCATACGACCGAGATCAAGGCGGACCAGATCCTGGTCGCGATCGGCCAGAAGCTCGACGGCCAGGGTCTGGACGGTCTGAAGGTCGAAGGCGGCAAGATCGCCATCGACGCCGAGGGCCGCACCTCGATCCCGGGTGTCTGGGCAGGCGGCGACTGCGCCTTCGGAGGCCAGGACCTGACGGTCTCTGCCGTCGCCATGGGCCGTGACGCGGCCGAAAGCATCAACCGCTCTCTCGCCGTTTCAACGGCGGGCGTGACCGCAGTCGCATGACGCACCCGCTTCGAGAGGATTTGAACAATGGCTGATCTTCGCAACAACTTCGTCGGCATCAAGTCGCCAAACCCCTTCTGGCTCGCCTCTGCTCCGCCGACCGACAAGGCCTACAACGTCGAGCGCGCCTTCAAGGCGGGCTGGGGCGGCGTCGTCTGGAAGACTTTGGGCTCGGAAGGCCCGCCGGTCGTCAACGTCAACGGCCCGCGCTATGGCGCAATCTGGGGCGCAGACCGCAGGCTCCTTGGCCTCAACAACATCGAACTGATCACCGACCGTCCCCTGCAGGTGAACCTGCAGGAGATGAAGATGGTCAAGATGAATTGGCCGGATCGGGCGCTTGTCGCCTCGATCATGGTCCCCTGCGTCGAGGAAGAGTGGAAGGCGATCCTGCCGCTGGTCGAAGAAACCGGCGCTGATGGCATCGAGCTCAACTTCGGCTGTCCGCACGGCATGTCCGAACGCGGCATGGGGTCTGCCGTCGGCCAGGTGCCGGAATACATCGAGATGGTCGTGCGCTGGTGCAAGCAATACACCCGCATGCCGGTCATCACCAAGCTGACACCCAACATCACCGACATCCGCAACCCGGCCCGCGCCGCCAAGCGCGGCGGCACCGATGCCGTGTCGCTGATCAACACGATCAACTCCATCGTATCGGTCGATCTCGACAACTTCTCGCCGAACCCCAGCATCGGCGGCAAGGGCAGCCATGGCGGCTATTGCGGCCCGGCAGTCAAGCCGATCGCCCTGAACATGGTCTCCGAAATCGCCCGCGATCCGGAAACCTATGGCCTGCCGATCTCCGGCATTGGCGGTGTCACGACCTGGCGTGATGCGGCCGAATTCCTGGCGCTCGGCGCTGGCAACGTGCAGGTCTGCACGGCGGCCATGACCTATGGCTTCAAGATCGTCCAGGAAATGATCACCGGCCTCAACAACTGGATGGATGCCAAGGGCCATCAGAGCCTCGACGACATCTGTGGCCGCGCTGTCCCGAATGTCACCGACTGGAAGTACCTGAACCTCAACTATGTGGCCAAGGCCCATATCGATCAGGATGCCTGCATCAAGTGCGGCCGCTGCCACATCGCCTGTGAGGACACCTCGCACCAGGCGATCACCAGCATCGTCGATGGCGTCAGGAAGTTCGAGGTGATGGAAGACGAATGCGTCGGCTGCAATCTCTGCGTGAACGTCTGTCCCGTCGAGAACTGCATCACCATGGTCGGCCTTGAACCCGGCGCGATCGACCAGCGCACCGGCAAGCCGGTCGACCCCAACTACGCCAACTGGACGACCCATCCGAACAATCCGATGGCTGTTCAGGCCGCGGAATAGTAGCAAGCCAAGCAAATCCGGCCCGGTTACGGGCCGGATAACGCTCGCATAAGAGAAAAGCTCAATCTCTTTGCAACCGATTCAGAAAATCTTCAGCGCTATACTCCACGATCGCCCCATCCGTATTGACGGTCCGACGGTTGGACCGGCCTATAGGCAAGGAAACTATGGCGACCAAAAGCAAGAATGCGGAGGGCGCATCCGACCTCCGGTCGCGCCTGCAGATCCTGATCCCGTGCGCGGTCGTCCTCGTCGGCGTCGCCATCTCCGCCTTCTATGCCGACTTCCAGCAGCAGCGTCTGAGCCGCGAGGCCGCACGCAACGAAGTGGAAGAAAGCCTTGGCCTCGTGCGCACGAAACTCGAGGCCAACATCAATGCGAATATTCGTCTGCTGCAGGGCATGGTCGCCGTCATCGAGACCGAACCCTATGTCACCCAGCAACGCTTCGAGACGCTCTCTGAGAACCTGCTGGAGAACCCCTCTCAGATCCGCAACATCATCGCGGCCCCGAACCTGATCACCTCCTTCGTCTATCCCTACGAGCGCAACAAGATCTTTATCGGCAGACGCCTCCTGCCTCCGCCGGGCGGTGATGAAGCCGCACGCCAGCTCCGCGAAGAGGGCAAGACGATCATCAGCGGCCCGCTGCCGCTGAAAAATGGCAGCACGGGCCTGATCATGACGCTGCCGGTGGACATCGTGAACGACGTCCGCAGCAACGCTTTCTGGGGGGGCCTCGCCGGCAGTATCGATCTCGCCCGGCTTTATGACGACAGCGGCCTGAGCGCTCCAGACCTCCCCTTGTCGGTGGCCATCAGTGATCTCGGCCACGCCACAGGCCGTTCGACCGTGATCTACGGGGACGCCCATATTCTGGGCAACGATCCGGTCACGATGACGGTGGATCTCGGGAACAAACGCTGGGCGATTTCCGCCATACCCAAGGGTGGATGGGAATTGGCCAGTAAACCGGACGTGCTGATCCGGACCTTGATCATCGCCATGTCCGCACTGATTGCCGGAACCACCATTTGGGTCGCAAGGCTGATGCGGGAGCGACAGCTGAATTACGCCGCGCTTCGCCAGAGCGAAGAAGAGCTGCGCGTCATGTCGCATCGACTGGGCGCAGCACTCGAAACTTCCAGGATCGGCATCTGGGAGCTCGACATCAATTCGGACACTGTGACCTGGGACCAGCGGCTGTATCAGCTCTATGGGCTGCCGCCAGGCACGCCGATCGACCAGCAGATCTGGGAAGACATGGTCCATCAGGACGACCGTGTCGCAATCAACAGCATGATGCGGGAGGCGATCGAAAGGGAGGGCGCTTACACCGGCGAGTTCCGCGTAACACGGCCGGATGGCCAGTTGGTCCATTTCCGCACCGTGGGCACGGCCTTTCGCAATCGCGACGGCGAGAAACGCGTCCTCGGCGTTAACTGGGATGTCAGCGCTGACGTGCGCCTCCAGGAAGAACTGCGTCGGGCCCAGCGGGAAACGGCACTGCGCAACGAGGAGCTTGAGGCGGCACGGCAAAGGATGGAGCACAATGCCCTTCACGACGCCCTCACAGGCCTCCCGAACCGGCGCTATCTGGACCAACGGCTGGAGGAATTGTGCGGGCGGGACGTCGAGGTTCCGGCCGCGCTGACGATTCTCCACATGGACCTCGACCGCTTCAAGGAGATCAACGACACGATGGGCCATGGCGCCGGAGATGCCATCCTCCGTCACGTTGCCCGCGAACTGCAGAAGAATTCGGATCACTACGAATTTGTCTCGCGCATCGGCGGCGACGAGTTCGTCATGGTATGCCTCGACGAGAATCCCGACAGAGACTACGAAGCCTTGGGCGATGATCTGATCAGGGCGATCAACCAGCCGATCATCTACAATGGCCACGAATGTCGGGTCGGCGCATCGATCGGCATCGCTTCCCGCACCGAAAAAGGCCTCACGGCCGAACAGCTTCTGGTCAATGCCGATATCGCGCTCTACGAAGCCAAGCGGCGCGGCCGCAACCGGGTCGAACGTTTCAACGACCATCTGCGTGCCCGCACGATCAACATCAAGACCACGGCCGATGCCATTCTGCGTTCACTGAACGACGACGAGTTCATCGCCTATTACCAGCCGCAATTCGATGCGCGCACTCTGGAGATCAACGGGGTGGAAGCCCTGGCGAGATGGCGCCATCCCGAAAAGGGCGTGCTCGCCCCAAATGCCTTCCTGGAGATCGCCGAAAGCCTGAACGTCGTCGCGCAGATCGATGCGAGCATTCTGGATCAGGCCCTGACGCAGCTCGGCCGCTGGCAGTCGGAAGGGCTGGGCATCGAGCATGTCTCGGTCAATATTTCCGCCCAACGCCTCTTTGAGGACAATCTGCTCGACCATCTCGGCCGGCTCGCGATCAAGCCAGGCAGCCTTTCCTTCGAACTGCTGGAATCGATTTCCTTCGACGACAAGGCTGATGCCGTCGCAGAAAGCCTGGAGCGCATTCGCGGACGCGGGATCGCCGTCGAAATCGACGATTTCGGCACGGGTTATGCCTCGATCCTGTCGCTTATCAAACTCTCGCCAAGCCGCCTGAAGATCGACCGCCAGCTGATCGCCCCGATCGTCGCCAATCCGACACAGCGTCGCCTGATCAGCTCGATCGTCGACATCGGCCGTTCCTTCGGAATCGGCATCGTCGCAGAGGGGGTGGAGACGATGGAACACGCCGCGATCCTGCGCGATCTCGGCTGTCAGACGCTGCAGGGCTATGCCCTCGCCCGTCCGATGAGCCCGGACAGCTTCATCGAGTTCGCAAGGGCACATGCCGCGCGGCGCGAGGATCTCTGGCAGCGCAGTGCGTGATGCCTTGAAGCAGAAAGGCCGTGCCGCTCAGCCGAGCAGGTTCTGTCCGGCAGCCACGGCAAAGTAGGCGAGCGCACCGAAATAGACGAGGGTCAGCACCACCATCAGGTGCCCCATGGCGACCACCACGCCGTCACGCTGGGAAATCCCCGTCGACAGGAACAGGATGGCGACGCCCGGCAGCGTGTTGGAAAACGGGATGAAGCCGAGCGGCATCATCAGCAGCACGCCGGCAGCGGTCAGGATCAGCCCGTTCACCCGGTTGATGAGACTGCCCACGGTCAGTCCCGGCAGGCGCGGGCGAACATAGCGGTCGACCTTGCGCAAAACGGCAAGACCCCGCTCGAGCACCGGCACGAGCCGCGCCCGGTCAAGCTTGCGGTCGGCCACTTTCTCCGGCAGCCACGGCAGGCGGTTGAAGGTCACGGCAATGCCGATGAGCACGATGCCCGCACCGAAGACGGTCGACACGCCGGGAATGGAGACCGGCACGAGAAACGGCAGGGAGAGCAGACCGCAAAGCAGAAGCAGGCCGCTTTCGCCCATCTTTTCGAGGATCTGACGCAAGGTGACATGCTCGTCATGCATCGAGTTGATCACGTCCTGCAGCACCGCGCTTGTGCTCTTGTCCGTATCGCTGAAGCCGATCGTCGTTGTCATCAGGTCTGCTTTCGATTAACTGCCGGAGGATATCCCTGGACGACGCATATTCCGCGCGTCCCGGATCGCAGATGAATGAGAAAGCCGGTCGGGTCAAGTCACGCGAACGGTCGGACCACTTCCGGTCGAAAGACATGCCATGACAGAGCAAGCGCCAGCAGCAGATACCCCCGTCAACCGGCACACGGTGCATGCCAAGGGTCGTGAAAAGTTGAAGGCGCATGCGGCGATGCTGCTTTTCGCCGCCCTGATCGCAGGTTCCTTCTCCTTCGGCGGCATGGCGGCGCAGCATATGGATGCTGGCCCGCTGACACTCTGGCGCTATCTGATGACGGTGGTCGTCATGGGTGTCCTCACCTTCGGCATCCTGCGCGTCCCCTTCAAGGCGCCAAAGCGGATCTGGCGCTTTGCCCTGCTTGGCGGGCTGATCGCCATCTACATGCTGACGATGTTTGCCGCGCTGGAATTCACCAACCCCGTCCAGACCGGCGCCGTGTTCACCCTGATGCCGCTGATCAGCGCCGGCTTCGCCCTCCTCTTCATCGGCCAGAAGACGAGGCCCGATGTCTTCATCGCCCTCGTGATTGCGGCGCTTGGCGCCATCTGGGTCATCTTCCGGGCGGATATCAACGCGATCCTGTCCTTCGATGTCGGCACAGGCGAACTAATCTATTTCGTCGGCGTCGTCTGCCACGGCGCCTATGTGCCGCTGATCCGCAAGTTCAACCAGGGTGAAAACCCGGTCGCATTCGGTTTCTGGGTGATTGTCTTCACTGTCCCCTGGCTTCTGCCGACCGGCGCCGTGCCGCTCGCGACCACCGATTTTGCAAGCCTTCCGCCGACGGTCTGGGCGACGATCGCCTATCTGTCCGTCATCACCACCGCGCTGACCTTCATGCTGCTGCAATATGCCTCGATGCGGCTGCCGGCGCCCAAGGTCCTTGGCTACGGCTATCTCACACCAACCTTCATCATCCTGCTCGAAGGTCTGCTCGGCCATGGCTGGGCGAGCCCCGCCGTGTTCGTCGGCGCGCTGGTGACGGCGGCAGGTCTACTGGTGATGGGACTGCTCAAGGACTGACTACGACGGGCTTCAGGACGAGGCCGTTGACGAAAAGACCCTCAAGAAAGCGGGCGGCCGCCTCAAAGCGGTCTTCCTCTTCACGCGCCTGCCCCAGCACGGAACGAACCTGAACGTCGAAATCGGCATAGTGCTGGGTCGTCGACCAGATCGAGAAGATCATGTGATGCGGATCGCAGGCGCGAATCTTGCCGGACGCAATCCAGGCCCGGATCACCTCTGCCTTCTCGTCGACCAGTTCCTTCAGCGGCCCCTCCAGCACCCCGGCAATATGCGGAGCGCCCTGTAGGATCTCGTTGGCGAACAGCCGGCTTTCGCGCGGGAAGTCACGGGCCATTTCGAGCTTGCGGCGGATATAGGACTTGATTTCCTGCTCCGGATCCCCCTCGGCATCAAAGGCCTGCAGCGGTTCCAGCCAGTTTTCCAATACCCGGTCGATGAGCGCCTGATGCATCGCCTCCTTGGTGCGGAAATAATAGAGCAGGTTGGGCTTCGACATGCCGGCGACCTCGGCGATCTGGTCGATTGTCGAGCCATGGAAGCCGCGCTGAGAGAAGACTTCCAGCGCCGCCTCGAGGATAACCTCTTCCTTCTCCTCCTGGATCCGCGTCCGCCTCTGGGTTTGCGCCGCTCTCGGTATCGCCATCTTAGAGTTGTTCCCTGCCTAAGATACTGAAGTCACTCAAGAATATCCACGCCCAAATTCTGTGCAATTGCACGGTTTTTTGTCGCAGATTTTTGCTGATTCCGTCTTGAGTGCCGTGATGGAAGTTGTAATGTTTTACCAGTCGGTCAAATTATTGGACAGATGTCAAATAAAGGCAACTGCCGATACAACAACGGAAAAGACAAAGACAAGCCGTTGTTGCTGGCCCAGGGAACCAGGGGCACGGGCGGAAGATCCGCGCCCCGATAAAACAGGTGAGGATCTGCAATGACGGCGCAACCCGGCACGAACCTTCGCGTGAACGGCGATCGGCTGTGGGACATGCTCATGGACATGGCGAAGATTGGCCCCGGCATTGCCGGCGGCAACAATCGCCAGACCCTGACGGATGAAGATGCCGAGGGCCGCCGCCTTTTCCAGCGCTGGTGCGAGGATGCGGGGCTGACCATGGGCGTCGACACCATGGGCAACATGTTCATGACCCGCCCCGGCACCGATCCGGATGCCCTGCCCGTCTATATCGGCAGCCACCTCGACACGCAGCCGACCGGCGGCAAATATGACGGCGTGCTCGGCGTGCTTGCAGGTCTTGAAGTCGTGCGCTCGATGAACGACCTCAACATCAAGACCAAACACCCCATCGTCGTCACCAACTGGACCAACGAGGAAGGCGCCCGCTTCGCGCCCGCCATGCTGGCCTCCGGCGTCTTTGCCGGCGTGCTGACCCAGGATTACGCCTATGCCCGCAAGGATATGGAGGGCAAGACCTTCGGCGAGGAGCTGAAGCGCATCGGCTGGGTGGGTGACGAAAAGGTCGGCGCCCGCAAGATGCACGCCTATTTCGAGTATCACATCGAGCAGGGCCCGATCCTTGAGGCCGAAAACAAGCAGATCGGTGTGGTCACCCACTGTCAGGGTCTGTGGTGGCTGGAATTCACGCTGACCGGCAAGGAAGCCCATACCGGCTCCACCCCGATGAACCACCGCGTCAATGCCGGCCTGGCTATGGCCCGCATCATGGAGATGGTCCAGACGGTTGCCATGGACAACCAGCCGGGCTGCGTCGGCGGCGTCGGCCAGGTGAAGTTCTCGCCCAATTCCCGCAACGTACTGCCCGGCACGGTCATCTTCACCGTCGACATCCGCTCTCCGGAACAGGCCAAGCTCGACGGCATGCGCGCCCGCATCGAAAAGGAAGCTGCCGAGATCTGCGCTGCCCTCGGTGTCGGCTGTTCCATCGAGGCCGTCGGCCATTTCGATCCTGTTACCTTCGACCCGACGCTCGTCGCCTCCGTCCGCAAGGCGGCGGACGATCTCGGCTACAGCCACATGAACATCATCTCCGGCGCCGGCCACGACGCCTGCTGGACAGCCAAGGTGGCGCCCTCGACCATGATCATGTGCCCCTGCGTCGGCGGCTTGAGCCATAACGAGGCGGAAGAGATTTCCAAGGAATGGGCGTCTGCGGGCTGCGACGTGCTGCTGCGCGCGGTTCTGGAGACGGCGGAGATTGTCGGGTGACACATTCGCTTCGCGCCGCCTCATCCGGCCCGTTGGGCCACCTTCTCCCCGCTGGGGAGAAGAGGGAGCGCGTTGCAACGTCTGAGCTGACCATTGACCTCATGCCCCGCCGGGTCGCATCATCGAATGCATGGAGCGCAAGACGACAGCGTGACCTCTTCTCCCCCTCGGGGAGAAGGTGGCGCGTAGCGCCGGATGAGGGGGGCCGAACGGCCATGACACACCCGCAAGATCCGACAAAACGGCTGCCCGACAGGACCACAAAAGCACGCGAACTGAGAGCCAACGACACAGAAGCCGAATACCGTCTCTGGGGCGACCTCCGCAATCGTCAGCTGAATGGTTACAAGTTCAGCCGCCAGATCCCCATCGGGGTCTATATCGTTGATTTTGTTTGCCGCGAACAGCGGCTCGTGGTGGAGCTCGACGGCAGCCAGCATGCGGAGAACGAACGCGACGAACGGCGAACCGAATGGCTGAACGGACAGGGTTACTCTGTCCTCCGGTTCTGGAACGCCGAGATCCTGCAGGAGCGCGGTGCCGTCCTCGATACAATTCTCGCCGTTCTGCAGGGCCAGATCGTCGAGCGCTGCGACGTGATCCGATTCTCCCCAGCGATAAGGGCAGACCGGTGACCGTCATGCTATTTCAGCCTTCGCTTCGCGCCCCCTCATCCGGTCCTTCGGACCACCTTCTCCCCGCTGGGGAGAAGAGGGAGCGCGCGGTGGCCTCGCACATGACCATTCACCATACCAACTACCGAACCGCAGCATCAGCCGATGGGAGCGCCCAACGTGTGCGTGACCTCTTCTCCCCAGCGGGGAGAAGGTGGCGCGTAGCGCCGGATGAGGGGGCGCCGCAGACGAAGACACAAACGCGGAAACTATCGGCAAGCGACAAGCCCGACATGCTGAGAGGACAAACGCGAACCAACCGCGCAAGCATCAAGAACACGACACGGGGAGAGAGCAAATGACCACCACAGTCATCAAGGGCGGCACGATCGTCACCGCCGATCTGACCTACAAGGCTGACGTCAAGATCGAGGGGGGCGTGATCGTCGAGATCGGGCCGAACCTCTCCGGCGACACCGTGCTGGATGCGGCCGGCTGTTATGTGATGCCGGGTGGTATCGACCCGCATGTGCATCTGGAAATGCCCTTCATGGGCACCTACTCGGCTGACGATTTCGAAAGCGGCACGCGCGCCGGCCTCTCCGGCGGCACGACCATGGTCGTCGATTTCTGTCTGCCCGCCCCCGACCAGTCGCTGCTCGAAGCCCTGCAGATGTGGGACAACAAGACCTCGCGCGCCACGGCCGACTACTCCTTCCACATGGCGATCACCGGCTGGAACCAGCGCATCTTCGACGAGATGAAAACGGTGGTGCAGGACAAGGGCATCAATTCGTTCAAGCACTTCATGGCCTACAAGGGCGCCCTGATGGTGAACGACGACGAGATGTTCGCCTCCTTCCAGCGCTGCGCCGAACTCGGCGCGCTGCCGATGGTGCATGCCGAAAACGGTGACGTCGTTGCCTCGATGACCGCAAAGCTGCTGGCCGAAGGCAATAACGGTCCGGAAGGCCATGCCTATTCCCGGCCCCCGGAAGTCGAGGGCGAAGCGACGAACCGCGCCATCATGCTGGCCGACATGGCGGGCGTTCCGCTCTACGTCGTCCACACTTCCTGCGAACAGGCGCATGAAGCCATCCGCCGCGCCCGCGCCAAGGGCATGCGCGTTTACGGCGAGCCGCTGATCCAGCACCTGACGCTCGACGAGAGCGAGTATTTCAACAAGGACTGGGACCACGCCGCCCGCCGCGTCATGTCGCCCCCGTTCCGCAACAAGCAGCACCAGGATTCACTCTGGGCAGGCCTGCAGTCGGGTTCGCTCTCGGTCGTCGCCACCGACCACTGCGCCTTCACCTCAGAACAGAAGCGCTTCGGCGTCGGCAACTTCGCCAAGATCCCGAACGGCACCGGCGGGCTTGAAGACCGCATGCCCATGCTCTGGACCTATGGTGTTGCAACCGGTCGCCTGACGAAGAACGAATTCGTCGCGGTCACCTCGACCAACGTCGCCAAGATCCTGAACATGTATCCGAAGAAGGGCGCCGTCCTCGTCGGCGCCGATGCCGACCTCGTTGTCTGGGATCCCAAGCGCTCCAAGACCATCTCCGCCAAGACCCAGCAATCCTCGATCGACTACAATGTCTTCGAAGGCAAGGAAGTCACCGGCCTGCCGCGCTACACGCTCACCCGCGGCTACGTCGCGATCGAGGAACGTGCGGTGAAGACCCGGGAGGGCCACGGCAAGTTCATCAAGCGCGAGCCCTTCCCCGCGGTTTCCAAGGCGCTCTCGACCTGGAAGGAACTGGTCGCGCCGCGCAAGGTGGAACGCACGGGCATTCCGGCGACGGGAGTGTGAGCGGTTCTATGACGTTGGCGCGTGGTCTTACACCCCTCTGTCACTTCGTGACATCTCCCCCACAAGGGGGGAGATCAGTCGCCGCGTGCTGGGGCCACACCTCCCCCTTGAGGGGGGAGGTCGCCGCAAAGCGGCGGGTGGGGGTGACCCCGGCGACGAGTTCGACGTCACAGCAACAGACTAGCGCTCTACACACCACCCCACCCCGGAGCTACGCTCCGACCCTCCCCCTCAAGGGGAGGGTGAGGCGTCAGCGCCTGCCCCAACCGATCTCACCCCTTGAGGGGGAGAGGCCCGCGCTTCGATGCAATCCAAGGAGGACAGAGGGGGGTAACCCAAGCGCCGACGTCAGAGACACCAGCGAACAGGCACGCTCGGCCCCCCCTCATCCGGCGCTGCGCGCCACCTTCTCCTCGCTGGGGAGAAGAGGTCACTCACACCTCAACCAGCCCATCCAGCTCCGGCAGCAGGACGACGCTCTCCTGCTCGTTCGGGTCGGTGCGCGCGATGATCGCCGTGCAGGGCGCGTTCGACAGGTTTGCCGGCAGATGCGGCACGCCCGCCGGAATGTAGAACAGCTCGCCAGCGTGAACTACGACATGGTTCTCCAGCCGCTCGCCATACCAGGTATGGGCCTGGCCGGAGAGCATGTAGATCGCAGTTTCATGGCTCTCGTGCAGATGCGCCTTGGCGCGCGCACCCGGCGGCATGGTCAGGACATGCATGCAGATGCCCTTCGATCCGACCGTCTCGGCCGCAATGCCCTCGAAGTAACTCAAGCCCTGCTTGCCCTCATAGGTATGGCCGGGCTTCACGATCCGGCAGGTGGGCTTTGATGATGCGTCCATGGTCCAGTCCTCTTCTTCCCGGCGGCAGGCCCGCCAATCCCGGTTCGCTGCTCCCGAGCGACCGCATGTCCAAAGAATGCAAGAGGCGACAGGCCTTTGCAACAAACCCGATTGGTCCAAGCGCATGAATGCACCCTACTCGGTCGTCTCGGCCAAAAATCTAAGCCTCACCTTCGAGACCAATGACGGACCGGTCCACGCCCTGTCCAACGTCAATCTGGAGGTGAAGAAGGGCGACTTCGTTTCCTTCATCGGCCCCTCCGGCTGCGGCAAGACCACCTTCCTGCGCGTGATCGCCGACCTCGAGAAACACACGGCCGGTGAGATCACCGTCAACGGGATGACACCCGAAAACGCCCGCAAGGCGCGCTCCTACGGCTATGTGTTCCAGGCGGCTGCCCTTTATCCCTGGCGCACGATTGAAAACAACATCGCGCTGCCGCTGGAAATCATGGGCTACAGCGCCGATGAGAAGAAAAAGCGCATCGAACAGACCCTCGATCTCGTCAACCTCACCGGCTTCGGCAAGAAATATCCCTGGCAGCTGTCGGGCGGCATGCAGCAGCGTGCCTCGATCGCCCGCGCGCTCGCCTTCGACGCCGACCTGATGCTGATGGACGAACCCTTCGGCGCGCTCGACGAAATCGTCCGTGACCACCTGAATTCCGAACTGCTGAAGCTCTGGGACCGGACCAACAAGACGATCTGCTTCGTCACCCACTCGATCCCGGAAGCCGTCTACCTATCGACCAAGATCGTCGTCATGAGCCCCCGTCCGGGCCGCGTGACCGACATCATCGAGTCGACGCTGCCGAAGGAACGCCCGCTGGACATCCGCGAGACACCGGAATTCCTGGAAATCGCACACCGGGTGCGCGAGGGCCTGAAGGCGGGGCATTCTTATGAGGAGTAGTGGTTCGTTGAGGAAGAAGACCCCTCCCCAACCCCTCCCCACAAGGGGGAGGGGCTTTGACGCCCGGGGCATCTCACTTCCCCAGCCAATGGCCGGGTGCCACTTGGCAATCCAACCAGTCGTGCACTTGGTCAGCTGCGAGCTTACGGTGCCGGACTGGACACACAAACACCGGCAGCGGAGGATTTCCTTCAGCACTAGGGCGGCGGGAAAGCCCCTCCCCCTTGTGGGGAGGGGTTGGGGAGGGGAAACTGCTCGCTCCACAATCGATGGAGGGCACAATCCAATGCCGCATTCCAACATCGACCCGAAGACTCGGAAACGTGCCCGAACTCTGCGCACCGAACTCACGAAGGCGGAACGCGAAATGTGGGATATACTCCGCGCCTTCCGTTCGCGTGGAGCACGCTTCCGCAGGGAAACTCCAATTGGCCCATACATCGCCGACTTTGCCTGGCTAGCCGCACGCATTGTCATCGAGGTCGATGGCGACAGCCATGAAACCGATGCTGGACGCAAACACGATCTCCGTCGCGACGCCTTCATGGCGTCACAGGGCTTCAAAGTGCTGCGCTTCGACAACGATCTGGTGATCGACAATCCCGACCATGTCTATCTGACGATCGAGGCATCCATCGCGCACCTGCTGCGGGAGGAGGCCACCCCATGAACCCCACCTTCCTCCTCTGGCTCGGTGCCGCCATGGCGACATTCCTCGGTGCTGCGACCGTCAGCCGTGCCTATGTCGACAACGGCAAGCTCTGGGTGCTTCTGGCATCGCTCGCCCTCTACTGTGTCGGCAACCTGATGATGGTGAAGCTGATGCGCGAAGGCGGGCTGGGACTGGCCATCTCCGTATCGGCGGTCGCGCAATTGTTGCTCGTCAACGTGATCGCCTTCCTCCTCTTCGGTGAACGGCTCACCGCCGTCCAGACCGCAGGTGTCGCTCTTGGTGTCGTCTCCATGGCTCTCATGCTCTTTCCCGCAAAAGGAGGTGCCTGATGAAGGCTGCCCCTTCCGCCTTCCGTGACCGCATTTTGCCGGTTCTGACCGTCATTCTGGCGATCCTCGTGATCTGGCATGTCTTCGTCGTTTATCTCAACGCGCCCTTCGTGCGCGACCAGGCAGCGCGCGCCGGTGAGGAAATCACCTTCGCCCAAGTGGTGGAGCGCACCTTCGCGCAGGAGCGTCCGGTTCTTCCCGCTCCGCATCAGATCGTCGCTGAGCTCTGGGATACCACCATCAACAAGGCCGTCACCTCCAAGCGCAGTCTCGTCTACCATGCCTGGATCACGCTCTCGGCGACCTTGGCCGGCTTTGCCATGGGCACCCTACTCGGCATCGTGCTGGCGATTGCCATCGTTCACAACCGGGCCATGGACAAGTCACTGATGCCCTGGGTGATCGCCTCGCAGACGATCCCGATCCTTGCCATTGCGCCGATGATCATCGTCGTCCTGAATTCGATCGGGATCTCCGGATTGATGCCCAAGGCATTGATTTCGACATATCTTTCCTTCTTCCCGATCGTTGTCGGCATGGTGAAGGGCCTGCGCAGCCCCGACATGCTGCTGCTTGACCTGATGCACACCTACAATGCCAGCTCCGCCCAGACCTTCTGGAAGCTGCGCTGGCCGGCCTCGATGCCCTACCTCTTCACCTCGCTGAAGGTGGCGATCGCCATCTCGCTGGTCGGTGCGATCGTCGGCGAACTGCCGACCGGCGCGGTGGCCGGTCTAGGCGCCCGTCTGCTGTCCGGTTCCTATTACGGTCAGACCATCCAGATCTGGGCCGCCCTCTTCATGGCGGCGGGGCTCGCCGCCATTCTGGTATCGATTGTGGGCATGGCCCATACCCGGGTTCTTGCACGCATGGGGGTTAAGCCATGAACGGTTACCTCGTCTTCGCCTTCGTCTTCTGGCTCGGCGCCTGGGGTCTCAACGAGTGGCTCGTACGCCTGCGTCCCAAGGACCAGACGGCCAAGCGCGCCATCGGCCTTGCCGTGCCGCTGATCTTCGGCGTGACCCTGCTCGTCATCTGGGAATGCGTGGTGCGTGGTTTCGAGATCCCGTCGATCCTCCTGCCCGCCCCGTCGATGATCTGGGCGCGCATCCTGATCTCCACCCCGATCCTCTGGGCGGACTTCCAGCAGACCTTCCTGAAGTCGGTCATTACCGGTTACGTTGCCGGCTGCGGTCTCGGCTTCATCGTCGCGATCCTGATCGACCGCTCGCCCTTCCTGCAAAAGGGCCTGCTGCCGATCGGCAACTTCGTCTCGGCCCTTCCCGTCGTCGGCATCGCGCCGATCATGGTGATGTGGTTTGGCTTCGACTGGCAGTCGAAGGTCGCGGTCGTCGTCATCATGACCTTCTTCCCGATGCTGGTGAACACCGTGCAGGGTCTGGCCTCGGCCAGCCATATGGAACGCGACCTGATGCACACCTATGCCGCCTCCTGGTGGCAGACCCTGGTGCGCCTGCGGCTCCCTGCCGCCTGGCCCTTCATTTTCAATGCGCTGAAGATCAATTCCACCCTCGCGCTGATCGGTGCGATCGTGGCAGAGTTCTTCGGCACCCCGATTGTCGGCATGGGCTTCCGGATCTCGACCGAGGTCGGACGCTCGAATGTCGACATGGTCTGGGCCGTGATTGCGGTCGCCGCACTCGCTGGCTCAGTCTTCTACGGATTGGTGGCACTGGCAGAACGCCGGGTCACCTTCTGGCATCCGTCCGTCCGTGGTGGACGGTCGTGAACTGCACCAAAAACAAAAGAGGGAACTGAAATGAAAATCAAACTCGCATCCCTGCTGATGGCTGCCGCGGTCTCGCTGACCGCGATGCAGGCCGCCGCCGCCGACAAGGTGACCCTCCAGCTGAAATGGGTGACCCAGGCCCAGTTCGCCGGCTACTACGTCGCCAAGGACAAGGGCTTCTACGAGGAAGAAGGCCTTGAAGTCGAAATCAAGCCGGGCGGCCCCGACATCGCTCCCCCGCAGGTGCTGGCCGGTGGCGGCGCTGATGTGATCGTCGACTGGATGCCGTCCGCCCTCGCGACCCGCGAAAAGGGCGTGCCGCTCGTCAACATCGCCCAGCCCTTCAAGTCGTCTGGCATGATGCTGACCTGCCTCAAGGAAAGCGGCATCACCAAGCCTGAGGATTTCAAGGGCAAGACACTCGGCGTCTGGTTCTTCGGCAACGAATATCCGTTCCTGTCCTGGATGAACACGCTCGGCATCAAGACCGATGGTTCGCCGGATGGCGTGACCGTGCTGAAGCAGGGCTTCAACGTCGACCCGCTCCTGCAGAAGCAGGCCGCCTGCATCTCCACGATGACCTACAACGAATACTGGCAGGTCATCGATGCGGGCATCAAGCCGGAAGAACTAATCACCTTCAAGTATGAAGACGAAGGCGTCGCAACCCTCGAAGACGGTCTCTATGTCCTCGAAGACAAGCTCGCCGACCCGGCCTTCAAGGAAAAGATGGTCAAGTTCGTCCGCGCTTCCATGAAGGGCTGGAAGTATGCCGAAGCCAATCCGGATGAAGCCGCTGAAATCGTGCTAGAGAACGACGCCTCCGGCGCCCAGACCGAAGCCCACCAGAAGCGCATGATGAGCGAAGTCGCCAAGCTGACCGCCGGCTCGAACGGCGCCCTCGACAAGGCTGACTACGACCGCACCGTGAAGACCCTGATGGGCGGCGGTTCCGATCCGGTCATCACGAAGGAGCCGACCGGTGCCTTCACGACCGAGATCACCGACGCGGCCCTAAAGTAGAACCAGGCGGACCACCAGGCAATAGAGGCACGGGGAGCGATCCCCGTGCTTTTTTGTAGGTTTTACCTATCAATTGCATGGCTTTGGCTGGTAATTCGGCAACACCACCGTTCTATCTTGAACAATTTTTGGAGCACGGCTTGAATCCGCAGCCGCGGCTCTTGCAAGCCCTTCCGCCATCCCCCACCTCTTCCAACAGATTTGAGATGCCGCGATTGTGAAGACGCGTGTTATCGTCTGGAAGCACCTCGGCTGTGAGCCGAACGGTCTTCTGCCACGTATCAAGGCGTGAACTGCGAAAATCGTTGTTGGGAAGGGACTCATGTTTCGAAACACGCGCGCTCGGGCCGTCTTGATGGCTGCCACTTTGTCGCTGTCGGCCTCGGTGGCCTTGGCTCAGGAACAGGCTGCGGCCCCCACACCGGCTCAAAATCTCCCGGCGATCATCGTCACCCCGGCCGAAAGCCGTGCGCTGGTTGATCGCATTCTCGCGACAGGCACCGTCCGTGCCGTCGAGGAGGTCCAGGTACAGCCACAGGTAGAAGGTCTGCAGATCAAGTCGCTGGAGGCTGATGTCGGCGATACGGTCCAGGCTGACACGGTCGTTGCCCGGTTGAACGAGGATACACTCGTCCTGCAGCGCAGCCAGCTCGTCGCCAACAGGGCCAAGGCAGAGGCCGCATTGGCACAATATCAGGCCCAGGTCGTTGAAGCCGAAGCGAACCTGCGCGAAGCCCAGCGTCAGCTGGACCGTTCAACGCGCCTGGTCGCCTCCGGTTCCGTCTCCGCCTCGCAAAAAGAGCAGGCCGAAACCACGCTTGCCAGTGCGACGGCCCGGGTTGAGACCGCCCGCCAGGCCATCACCGTGGCAGAGGCGGATATCAAGGTGGTCGATAGCCAGATCGCGGATACCGATCTTCGCCTCGCCCGCACCGAGGTCAAGTCGCCCGTGGCGGGCACGATCTCCGTGCGCAACGCCAAGATCGGTGCCATCGCGAGCGGTGCGGGGCAGCCGCTTTTCACCGTGATCCGCGACGGCCAGATCGAATTGGTGGCAGATGTCCCGGAAGGTGATATCCTGCGCCTCAAGCAGGGCCAGAAGGCGACCGTCACCATTGCCGGTCGGGCCGAGCCCTTGACCGGTTCCATTCGCCTCGTATCGCCGGTCATCGACTCCGTGACGCGCCTGGGCTCGGTGCATATTGCCCTGGACGATGACGCGGCCGCCCGTGCCGGCATGTATGGCAGCGCAGCGATTACCGTGGATGAGGCCAATGGCATTGCCCTGCCTCTTTCGGCGATCACCACGGAAGGCGGCAAGACGACGGTTCGCAAGGTCACCGATGGCACGGTCCAGATGGTCGAGATCAAGACCGGCATTCAGGACGGCGCCTTCATCCAGGTCACCGAAGGCCTGAGCGAAGGGGACAAGGTGGTTGCCAAGGCGGGCGTCTTCGTCCGCGATGGCGACCGGATCAATCCGGTGGAAGAAACCAGCAGCGTTTCCAACTGAGGGACGAAGACGCCATGAATTTCTCTGCATGGTCCATACGCAATCCGATTGCGCCGATTCTGGCCTTCTTCCTCCTGATGGTCGTCGGCATCCAGTCCTTCTACGCGCTGCCGATCACCCGCTTTCCGAACATCGACGTTCCCCTGGTGGCGATCACCGTCGGCCAGAGCGGCGCCTCACCGGCTGAACTCGAAAGCCAGGTGACCAAGGAAGTCGAAGACGCGGTCGCCTCGATCACCGGCGTCGACGAAATCAACTCCACCGTCACCGATGGCCAGTCCCAGACCGTCGTCATGTTCCGCATGGAAGTGCCGACCGAGCAGGCGGTGCAGGACGTCAAGGACGCGATCGACCAGATCCGTGGCGATCTGCCGGCCTCCGTCGACGAACCGATTGTCACCAAGATCGACGTTGAAGGCCAGGCAATCCAGAGCTTCGCCGTCTCATCCCCGAACATGAACCTTGCCGAGCTCTCGTGGTTCGTCGATGACACGGTCAAGCGCGCCCTGCAGGGCCAGCCCGGCATTGGCCGCGTCGACCGTTACGGCGGGGCAGACCGCGAAGTCCGCGTCGAACTCGACCCGAACCGCCTCGACGCGCTCGGCGTCACCGCCTCCGACATTTCCAGCCAGTTGAAGGGCACCAATGTCGACCTCGGCTCCGGCCGCGGTCAGGTTGCCGGCGCCGAACAGTCGATCCGCACACTCGGCGACAACCGCGATGTGGAAAGCCTGGCGAACACGACGATCGCCCTGCCCGGCGGCCGCTTCGTCAAGCTGTCCGACCTCGGCCGTGTCTACGACACCTACGAGGAGCAGAAGTCCTTTGCCCGTCACGATGGCAAGCCGGTCGTCTCCTTCGCGGTCTTCCGCGCCAAGGGTGCCAGTGAAGTGACCGTGGCCGAAACCGTCGCCGAAAGCCTGGCGACCGTTCGCGCCGAAAACCCCGACGTCCAGATCGAGATGATCGACGACTCGGTCTACTTCACCTACGGCAACTACGAAGCCGCGATGCACACCCTCGTCGAGGGTGCGATCCTCGCCGTCATCGTGGTTCTGCTCTTCCTCCGCAACTGGCGTGCGACCCTGATTTCAGCCGTGGCGCTGCCGCTATCGGCGATCCCGACCTTCTGGGTCATGGACCTGATGGGCTTCTCGCTGAACCTCGTCTCGTTCCTGGCACTGACGCTTGCAACGGGTATCCTCGTCGACGACGCGATCGTCGAGGTGGAAAACATCGCCCGACACATCAAGATGGGCAAGACGCCCTATCGAGCGGCGATCGAGGCGGCGGACGAAATCGGTCTCGCCGTCATCGCGACGACCTTCACGATCATCGCGGTCTTCGTGCCCGTGTCTTTCATGCCGGGCATTCCGGGCCAGTACTTCATCCAGTTCGGCCTGACAGTCGCCTTCTCCGTCTTCTTCTCACTGCTTGTGGCCCGCCTCATCACCCCGATGATGGCCGCCTATCTCATGCGGGCCGAGGACGCGATGGACGACCATCACGACAACGACAGCCTGCCGCTGAAGATGTACACCAAGCTCGTGCGTTTCACGACGCGCCGCTGGTATTCGCGTCTCGGCACGCTGGTCGCCGCCATCGCCTTCCTGATCGGTTCGATCTTCCTTCTGATGGGCGTTCCCGGCAGCTTCATCCCGCCGGAAGACGCAGGACGTATCGTGCTCTCCGTCGAGCTTCCGCCGAATGCGACGCTTGAGGAAACGGAACGCAAGACCGACGAGATCTATGCTGCGATCAAGGATGTGCCTGACGTGGCGAGCATCTTCATCCTCGGCGGCTCCTCGCCGCGCGGGGACCTGGAGCTGCGCCGCGCCAGCGTCACGATGAACCTCGATCGCATCGAGCACTCGCTGGCCAAGACACTCGTGAACAAGGGCCTCGGCGGCATTCCGCTGATTGGCGACTATCTTCCGAAGCTTCCCGAAAATGGTCGTGTCCGTCCGCAATGGGATGTCGAGGAAGAGGTCTTCGCCAAGCTTGCCGGCATTCCGGATATCCGCATCACCAAGCTCAACGACCGTGGTGAGCGCGACATCACCTTCAACTTCCTCTCCAAGAACGAGGAAGAGCTGAACCAGGCCGTCGGCATCCTCGAAGCCAAGCTGCGGCAGGTCCCGGAACTGGCCAATGTCAGCGCCGACGGTGCCCTGCCCCGTCCGGAACTGCAGATCCGCCCCCGTGCAGACGAGGCAGCCCGCCTCGGCATCACGGCCCAGCAGATCGCCCAGACGGTCCGTGTGGCCACGATCGGTGACGTCGACGCAGCCCTGCCGAAGATCTCGCTCGACAACCGCCAGATCCCGATCCGCGTCCAGGCCTCGCTCGATTTGCGCACCGACCTTGCCGCGATCCGGGCGCTGAAGGTACGCACGGCAAGCGGTGCCACGGTGCCGCTGTCGAGTGTCGCCGACATCGACTATGCGGAAGGTGTATCCTCGATCAAGCGCAACGACCGCAACCGTGTCGTCTCGATCGGGGCCGGCCTGCCGCAGGGCGTCGCCCTCGACACCGCAACGGCAGCATTCCGCACCACAGTCGACAATGCCGACATCCCGGCCAGCGTCCGTCTGGCCGAAAGCGGCGACGCCAAGATCCAGGCCGAGATGCAGCAGAGCTTCGTCAACGCCATGATCCTCGGTCTGCTCCTGGTGCTGACGGTGCTGATCCTGCTCTTCAAGGACGTGATCCAGCCCTTCACCATCCTGTTCTCGCTGCCGCTGGCCATCGGCGGCGTGGCGGTCGCGCTGATCCTGACGAACAACGCGCTCTCCATGCCCGTCCTCATCGGTATCCTGATGCTGATGGGTATCGTGACGAAGAACGCCATCCTGCTGGTCGACTTCGCCATCGAAATGCGCCGCCAGGGCATGCATCGCCTGGAGGCTATGGTCGAAGCCGGACGCAAGCGCGCCCGTCCGATCATCATGACCTCGATCGCGATGTCGGCGGGCATGCTGCCCTCGGCGCTGGGCGTCGGGGAAGGCGGCTCGTTCCGTGCACCGATGGCCATCGCGGTTATCGGCGGCATCATTGTCTCGACGGTGCTGAGCCTCGTGGTCGTCCCGGCCTTCTTCCTGATCCTCGATGACGTCTCCCGCCTTCTCGGCTGGCTCTTCAGCCGCTTCGTCGGCAAGAAGGAAGAAGAGGAAGAGCCGCTCACGCCGGAAGTCCTGTCCTTCCTCGCCCGCAAGAACGTGCAGGCTCTGGAAGCGATGGAAAAGCGTGTCTCGGCCGTCGAACGCAGCCAGCCCGTCAGCCGCAAGAGCGATGGCAAGGGTAACGTGGTCAACCTACCGCCACTGGCGGCGGAGTAATCCTAAATCTGGATCGGCCGCCTTGGGGCGGCCGATTTGTTTCCGGCTGGCGCACCAACAGGCATGCGACCACCCCACACCCTCCAGTCACACACAAGGCATTCGGTGCAACTTGAATGCACATTTCCCTTGCTTTTGACGACGAGGAATACAGTGAGATATTTGATCATCACGGCAGCCGCCTTTATGGCTGCACCTGCATCAGCAGTCGATACGGCCGTTACCGGCACCCATGCCGCGCCCTCTGATTCGATGGACGGATACTACGACTGGTCTGGCGGTTATGCCGGCATGGCTGCCGGATATGGCTGGATGGACGGCCACTTCGAGACGGCAGGTTACCCGCCGGCTGAATCCGAACTGAATGGCTCCATTCTGGGTGTCTTCGGTGGTTTCAACATCGCCCTGTACCAAGCTCTGATCCTCGGTATCGAAGGTGATGTTGAATACAACTTTCAGGACGTCACCGTCACTTCGACCTTTGGGACCTTCAACGGCGGCGTCGACCTTCAGGGCTCCGCGCGGATACGCCTTGGTTACGCCCTTGACCGTTTGCTGATTTACGGCAGCGCAGGCTGGTCAGGCGCTCATCTGGAGGCAAACCTCACAGGCGTCGGCGAGGCGTCGGGCAACTTCAGTGGCTACACGCTGGGCGCAGGCATCGATTACGCGGTGACCGAGGGAATCTTCGGTCGCATCGATTATCGATACACTGACTATAGCAGTGGCAACATCATATTCGGCCCGGCGTCCGTGAATGCGGATCTGACCCAGCAGATGGTCAAGGTCGGCCTCGGCATCAAATTCTAGACGCGGACGCCACCAGCCAGATCTCAACATCGAAAGCGGGCATTGCGCTAAGGCGGTACACGTTGTGCCTCAAGCCTGTTTTCGGTCATCGTTATATGCCGACGACCATTTGATCGAAATCAATCCATGCTTCCCGCACTCGCGATAATGTGACCTCACTGGAAAGGGATGTTCACCCGGACCTGCAGGAGACGCACACATGCGCCCCGGTCATGCCCGACCACCCGGACGCAGAGATAAAGCGACGACCGCAGCGGTGGATGCCCTGACGCAGCAGTGGATGGGGAGCCGTGAAGACCGTGAACAAGATGCTGAGACTGAACACACGTGACAAGAACACGCTTCTGCGGACGTCCTTCTTGTCTCAACTGGGCCCGACCGCGATGGCCTCGATGATGGAGATCGCCAACATCTCCAACTATGAAGCCCGCGACGTGCTCTTCCGCGAGGGGGAACCTGCCGACAGCTTCTACAGTGTCCTGACCGGCTATGTGCGCCTCTATCGCCTGAACAAGGACGGACGCGAAGCAGATATCCGCATCTGTGGCCCGGGAGACACCTTCTCCGAATGCCTGCTGGCCCTCGGCGACAGGTATCTTTACAACGCCCAGGCTGCCGAACCGGTGACGCTTGCGCGCTTCGACCTTCAACGGGTTCGCACGCTTGCCGAACAGGAAAAGGATGTTGCAAGGACGATCATCCGCTGCCTGTCCGACCACCTTCGCACGACCATGGACTGCATCGCCAACGACCGCCTGCAGACAGCACCGCAACGCGTCGCACACTATCTGCTGACCCACTGCCAGACCGAAGGCGGGCCGGCGTCGATCCGTCTGCCGTTCCAGAAAAGCCTGCTCGCCGGCAAGCTGGGGCTGGCGCCGGAGGCCCTGTCGCGCGCCTTTTCAACGCTACGCCGTGTCGGCGTCACCGTGCGTGGACGCACGATCCATGTCAGCGACGTGAACGCGCTCAGGCAAATCTGACCCCGTTCGACAGACGCTACCGTCTGCTCCGCTCAGAGCCCCCCACTCTGCTGCAGGAAGCTGACGATCCGCTCAACGCCGGCACCACGCTTGAGATCCGTGAAGACGAACGGTCGATCGGAGCGCATGCGACCGGCGTCCCGCTCCATCACGTCGAGATCGACGCCGACATGCGGCGCAAGATCGGTCTTGTTGATGATGAGAAGATCCGATCGCGTGATGCCCGGGCCACCCTTGCGGGGGATCTCCTCGCCCTGGCACACCGAGATCACATAGAGGGTGATATCAGCCAGATCAGGCGAAAAGGTCGCTGCGAGATTGTCGCCGCCCGATTCGATGAAGACCACGTCGAGATCCGGAATCCGGGCATTGAGATCGGCGATCGCCTTGAGATTGATCGAGGCATCCTCGCGGATCGCCGTATGCGGACAGCCGCCGGTTTCGACACCCACCACCCGATCCGAACTCAAGGCCTGCATGCGGATCAGCGCATCGGCATCCTCGCGGGTATAGATGTCGTTGGTCACGACCGCGACCGAGTAATCGTCACGCATGGCCTTGCAGAGCTTCTCGGTCAGCGCCGTCTTGCCGGATCCAACCGGTCCGCCGATACCGACGCGGAGGGGACCATTCTTCGATTTCATCATCTTCGTCCTGTGTAAGCGCTTTCGCCTAGGATTGGAAAAGCCGGGAATACTGGGCTTCATGCCGCATGCTGAGGGTGTCGGCGATGATGGTCGCCGAGCCCAGATCGTCGAGCCCCAAATGCTCGTAGCGGGAAGCCGCGTCCAGGATCGGCACCTCCGATGCAGCGAGGATCGCCACACCGCGCGTCTGGCCAATCACGCCAAGCCGGATTGCCACGGAGACATATTGAGAGATTTGCGCATGCAGGAAGGCGGCAATCGCGTCGGCGCGTCCAACACCATGCGCGGCCGCGACCGCGCCGACGGCAACGCTATAGGCAACCGGCCCGGAAAGCTCATCGATCACCGGATGAGCCCAGGCGGAAGCGGCCTTGACGAAGGCTTCGCCGAGCCTGATGACCTCCGCATGCCGCTCTGCCGATCCGGCCAGCGCAGTGCCGAGCGCCACGAGTTCATCGAGCCCCTCGCCCTCCTGCTGCAGGCGATGGGCTTCGCCGAGCAGGATGCAATCGTTGCGCAGCCCGCCATCGCCCAGCAGCAGCTTGAGCCAGCTCTCGACATCATCGCCATCAGCGATATGCCCTTCGACAACAGCGCTTTCGAAGCCGGCCGAATAGGAAAAGCCCCCCACCGGGAAAGCGGGTGACAGCCAGGCCATCAACCGGAGCAAGGCCTGCCGCGCGTTCAGTCCGTCGGCACCGCTATCAGCCATGGCTATGTCCGGCCTCATGATGGCCCGCATGCGATCCGTGGCTGCCATGCGCGTGATAGGCGCCGCGCACCGGCTGGAATGGCTCCACCACCTCACTGACCTCGGCCCCCAGCCCACCCAGCATGTCGCGAATCACATGGTCGCGCTGAATGAGGATGCGATCCGTCTCGATCTGGGCAGACAGATGCCGGTTGCCGAGATGCCAGGCGAGCTCGATCAGATGCAGACTGTCGCGCGCCCGGATTTCGAACAGACGCTCCTCGGCCGCCTGGATCTCGATGGTCGAGCCATCGTCCAGAACAAGCCTGTCGCCGTGGTTGAACAGCACGGCTTCCTTGAGGTCGAGCATCACCATCTCGCCATTGTCTAGATGCAGGAGCTTGCGTCTCAGATGCCGCCCGTCATGAGGGAGGACGACGACGCCCTCGGGCGCATCGGTGATGACACCGGCAGGTTTGAAAGTGGTCGCGCGCTGCATGAAAACTCCGGCATGGCTGTTTTTTGAACCATGCACAGGAATGAGGCAAACAGCAAGATCTCTCTTCAGCCCCGGCGACCGATCGCCGCGAAAAGTCGAGCATCATCAGGAGCATGCTCGGAAAGAACGGGATCGACGATGGTCAGCGACTGTTCGTGGCAAACCCGATCTCGCCCCATCTCCTTCGCCAGATAAAGCGCCTTGTCGGCCCAGGCATAGGTGATCTCCGGACGCTGCTCGGGCCGGAACTCCGCGACACCGGCGGAGATGGTCACGCCCAGCTCCGTGTCGTGAAGACTGACGCGCTCCTGCCCGATCCGTCGGCGCGCCTCTTCGACCAGCGCCAGCCGCTCGGCCAGCGCTCCACCCCGCAGGATGACCCCGAATTCCTCGCCGCCAAGCCGCGCAACCAGATGCGGCTCCCCGAACACCTCATTCAGCATGGCGGAGATCGCCTGGATCACCCGGTCACCGGCCTGATGGCCGAAGCGATCATTGATCGACTTGAAGCGGTCGATGTCGATGATCGCCAGCGAGGCATTTCCCTCGACGCTGGCGACGGCGTCGTTGAAGCCGCGCCGGTTGGCAAGTCCCGACAAGCTGTCGGTACGACTGAGGCGCTCGAACTCCCTGCGCGATCTCAACAGGTCACGAATGACGGAGCCTGCAACCAGAGCAAGCCCGCCCGACAGCAGGCCGGCAAACAGCCAGGAAAAGGCGACCATCAACTTGACCAGATCTGCAAACGGAACCTCCTGGAACGCCAGCGAGGACAGGAACGGCAGCAGGCAGATACCGGCCAGACTGGTCACGATGACGGAACGAAAGCTGACGCGGAAAGCAAAGCTCCAGACGCCGTGGGGGGTGTCGAAATCCCCCAACTCGATCTGCCGCCAAAGCTCTTTGCCGATGCGACTCACCGTCCGCTCCTTCACAATCAGGCCTATTGGCTTAGGCTGCGTCCGTTGGCCAAATCCTAATGCAATCATTCAAATGCGATCGATCTGCCGATTGAGTAAGGCGCTCCCTAAAATGGATCAAAAAGCAATCACTGAGTGAGAAGCCGCGCAGAAAAATGAACGCATAACGCGCACAAATCGGACATCGGGCAGAAGCGACGGATGTCTCAACCACTGTGATGGAGGTCTATGGAAAGATCCAGCAATTGCGGCAGCGGCGTCCACCATCCCGTGCGCAGACCGGCCGCCCGCAGCATCGATGCCGTCCAGGTATTGCAGCCGACAAAGGCATTGAAGGCGCCATTCGCCTCGAAGAAGGCGTCGTCCAGACCATAGGCTGCGCCAGGGATGGGCACGGGCAAACTGGCATCGCGGACGAAGCTCGCACGGATCGCCTCGATCATCCGGCTGCGCCCTTGTTTCGAAATCGTAATCGGCCGCACAGAGGGGTGGTTCTGATCGATTTGGCCCGCGACAGAGACATGCAGGACCGAGCGATCGACGGTCAGCGCCTTCAACACCGGCAGCGGTCGGATATCGCCCCAGGTCGGCGTCTCGATATAGAAGGACCGTCCGCCCCAGCCGATGACGAGGTATTCGACGCCGGGCATGTCGACCGGCAGACCGGCCGGGATGAGATCGGCAAACGCAGCCCGCACTTCGTCGTCGACAGGCAAAGCGATGTCCGTATGGATGGGATTGGCAAGCAGCAGGATCTGCGTTTCACCCTGAACGGCAGCTTCTGCCGGCGCGGTCAAGGGCCGGGGAACGACCGTTCCCAGGAGAAGAAAAAGGGCCAGAAAGGCAATGCCGGAAATCAGCCATCGCAAGAGCTTCGTCACGATCGGAGCATCTCAGTCCGCAAGGTCAAGCCTGTGCTCAATTCTCCGGACCTGTTCAACCAGACGATCAAGACGCAACCCCATCTCGGCGACGCCACCGGCATCCGCACCTTGATAGCGACGCAAACCAGCCAGACCAATCTCCATGCGGGTCAAGCGCTGTCCCTGCTCCTGCATCGTATCGCGCATTCCGCGCAAATCGGCCCGGATGGCTCGCAAATGCTCCAACACCAGATTGTTCACATCCTCAGCCACGATGCATCTCCCGACATCATGAGGGAATGATACACCAGCCTTGGAAAGCCGCAACTCTGGAGCGACCCTCGGCTCAGAACAGGAAATACCGCTGCGCCATCGGCAGCTTGGTCGCCGGTTCGCAGGTCAGCAGTTCACCGTCGGCGCGGACTTCATACGTTTCCGGATCAACTTCCACATGCGGCGTCAAGTCGTTGTGGATCATGGACTTCTTCGAGATGCCGCCGCGCGTGTTCTTGACCGCAACCATCTGCTTCGCTGTGCCCAGGCGATTGGCAAGCCCCGCATCGAGCGCGGCCTGGCTGACGAAGGTGACGGAGGAATTGGTCCGTGCTTGCCATAGGCGCCGAACATCGGGCGGTAATGCACCGGCTGCGGCGTCGGGATCGAGGCATTCGGATCGCCCATCGGGGCGGCGGCGATGACGCCACCCATCAGGATCATGTCCGGCTTCACACCGAAGAAGGCCGGGTTCCAGATCACGAGGTCGGCGCGCTTGCCGACTTCGATCGAGCCGATCTCATGGCTCACACCATGGGCGATCGCCGGATTGATCGTGTATTTCGCGATGTAGCGCCGGGCGCGCATATTGTCGTTGTCGCCCGTCTCGGAGGGCAGTGCGCCGCGCTGGCGCTTCATCTTGTCCGCCGTCTGCCACGTGCGGATGATGACTTCGCCGACGCGGCCCATGGCCTGGCTGTCGGACGAGATGATCGAGAAGGCACCGATATCGTGCAGGATGTCTTCCGCCGCGATGGTTTCCTTGCGGATGCGGCTTTCGGCAAAGGCGATGTCTTCCGGGATCGACGAGGACAGGTGATGGCAGACCATCAGCATGTCCAGGTGCTCGGCAACCGTGTTGACGGTATAGGGACGTGTCGGATTGGTCGACGACGGGATGACGTTCATCTGGCCGCAGATCTTGATGATATCAGGCGCATGCCCGCCGCCAGCCCCTTCGGTGTGGAAGGCATGGATGGTACGGCCCCGGATGGCATTGACGGTATCTTCGACAAAGCCGCTTTCGTTCAGCGTATCCGTGTGGATCATCACCTGCACGTCAAACTGGTCGGCCACAGAAAGGCAGCAGTCGATCGCGCCCGGCGTCGTGCCCCAGTCCTCGTGCAGCTTCAGCGCGGTTGCACCGCCCAGCACCATTTCCTCGATCGCGCCGGGCAGCGAGGCATTGCCCTTGCCGGCAAAGGCAAGGTTCATCGGGAAGGCATCCGCTGCCTCGATCATCCGGGCGATATGCCAGGGGCCGGGTGTGCAGGTTGTGGCCAGCGTGCCATGCGCCGGCCCCGTGCCGCCGCCCAGCATGCAGGTGAGGCCGGACATCAGCGCCTCCTCGATCTGCTGCGGGCAGATGAAGTGGATATGCGCATCCATACCGCCGGCGGTGACGATCTTGCCCTCGCCGGCAATCGCCTCCGTGCCGGGACCGACGATGATGTTGACGTTCGGCTGCGTATCCGGATTGCCGGCCTTGCCGATCGCAACGATCCGGCCGTCCTTCAACCCGATATCGGCCTTCACGATACCCCAGTGATCGAGGATCAGCGCATTGGTGATGACGGTGTCGACGGCGCCGTTCGCGCGCGTCACCTGGCTCTGGCCCATGCCGTCACGGATGACCTTGCCGCCGCCGAACTTCACCTCTTCGCCATAGGTGGTGAAGTCCTTCTCCACCTCGATGAACAATTCCGTATCGGCAAGACGCACCTTGTCGCCCGTGGTCGGACCGAACATCGAAGCATAGGCGGCGCGGGACATCTTGAAGGACATGGGCGTCAGGTTCCTTGGACGAGGGAGGAAGCAAAGAGGGGTTGCAGCCGCATGATGCGGCCGCTGGCGATATGCTGGTCGACGAGACGCCGTTCGGCCTCGAAGGGATGGCCATCCCAGCCACTGTGACCGAAACCGGCAAGCAGGATGGTGTCCTTGGCATGCGCGGGGTCCAGAAGCAGCGCCTGGATCACCACCATGCCGCTGGATGGCACGACATAGGGTTCGGCATCGAGCGCCATCAGGGTCTTGTCCAGCGCCTCGTGAACCGCGCGACTGATGATCCGGTGCCGCTTGCCCTTCGCCGTGGCAAAGGCCTCGAAGCCGTCGGTGTAATCGTCGCAGAAATCGTCGAGTTCGGGATGGCTGACGGCCAGTTCCGGCTTCAGGTCGGCAAACTTCTCCGGATCGCGCACAGACCAGATCTCCGCCGTGCGGCTGACGGCCTCGCTGTCACGCCAGGCCGGATCGGCCAGCATCTGAGCGCCGGGACGACCGGTGTTGCAGACGGCGATGATATCGGTCTTGTGGCCTGCCGCGCCGAAATTGCGGCTGCCGTTGAAGCGGATCACCAGGTCCGCTGCGTCGATCAGGGGGGCTGCCCCTTCATGCACCGGGCCATTGCCCACGATCATGATCTGTCTAGCCCGAGCCATCGCGTGTCACCCTCAATAGAGCCCGACCAGCGATTTCAACTCTTCCGTACGGCGTGTCGTCAGGTCCGCAAGGCAGGATGAAATCATCATTGGCTGCATGGAACCACCTTCGACCGAGTAACCTTCGACATCGCAGGCCGCATCGCGATAAGCGAGCCAGGCACGCTGCGAAGCCAGAAGCCGCTTGGCTGCTCCATTGTCGTCCGAGGGTGGCGACGCCTTGTCCCATGCGAGCATGGCGGCGCGCGTCTCGGCCCACTGGGCGTTCATGGCGGCATCGGCTTTTCGATAGTCCTCGGCCGCACACTGGTTCATGTCGGCCTGGGTCTGGGCATTGTTGCAATCGACGTCCCGCACGTCCTCACCCGAGGCCGGCGCGTCAGTCAGCAATACGCAACCGCACAGCATCAGGATCACGCTCCAGTTCATCGACCGCCCCATGCCCGTGCCCCCGCCTCGCCCATGTCAGAGGCTGCCCATGACCTGCTGGCGGAAACCGTAGACCTCGCGCTTGCCCGACAGCGGGATCAGCGTCACCTGGCGCGTCTGGCCGGGCTCAAAGCGTACGGCGGTGCCCGCCGGAATGTCGAGCCGCATGCCGCGCGTCTTTTCACGTTCGAAAATCAGCCCGGCATTGGTCTCGTAGAAATGATAGTGGCTGCCGACCTGGACCGGGCGGTCACCGCTGTTGGAAACCTCGATCGTGACGGTCGGATGGCCGGCATTCAGTTCGATTTCGCCAGGTGCTGCAATGATTTGACCGGGGATCATGAATCGTTCCTTCAGCGAATGGGTTCGTGCACGGTGACGAGCTTCGTGCCATCGGGGAAGGTCGCCTCGATCTGCACGTCGTGGATCATCTCGGCAATGCCTTCCATCACCTGGTCGCGGGTGATGACATGCGCACCCGCCTCCATGAGGTCGGCAACGGCCCGGCCGTCACGCGCACCTTCGACGACGAAATCGGTGATCAGCGCAATGGCTTCGGGATAATTGAGCTTCACACCCCGTTCGAGCCGCCGCCGGGCGACCATGGCCGCCATCGCGATCAGCAGTTTGTCCTTTTCCCGCGGCGTCAGATTCATGCGTGCTCCAATGGCGTGATCGTCAGAGATTCCAGACTTTTGGCACAGACGCGCCCCCGCGCAAGGCCGAAATGACGGGTATGAGGATTTTTCTCAGGGCAAAGCCGTCAGCGGCGGCGACACGGGCAACAAGCTTGCCTTGCCAATGACTTACGCCGCCCATTTCTTCACCGATCTGCTCACGAATTGGGCGGACGAGCGCTTCGGCCCGCGGATTGACGAGGATCAGCGTGGCGAAGGCGACGCGCCCGGCAAGAACCGCCGGTGAGGCCGCAAGACGGCCCACCTCGCCATCGAGTTTGAGCTCTTCGGCATGCAGCAGCTTTCCGCCCTGGCGGATCCGCCAGCGGTCGCGCACGAGACCGGTATTCATCGCCTCGCCCATCGCCTTGCGTCCGAGCAGGATCGCCTCGACGGCGAGGAATTCGGCATCCTCGGCAAGATCGACCTCCAGCCGACGGGTGAGCGAGGCATTGTCGAAGAGAATGCTTTCCTGCGGCAGCCAGTGCATCCGGGCGCCCTCGCCCACCTCGATCCGGGTGGTGATCGCACCGGTGCCCGCCGAGGCCTTGTAGATCTTTTCGCAGGCCTGGGTCGTGGCGGTCAGAAAGCTGCCGGGGCCGGCGCGGAAATTCCAGTCGAACTGGTCGCCGCCCGTCACACCGCCGGACGTATTGATCGTCACGGCTTCAAGCTCATCGGTAAAGCTCTCGGGCAGGCGGATCTTGGCCGCCCCCTCCTGATAGAGTTCGGCGATCCGTGTGCGTCCGCCGAGGAATTTGGTCACAAGCCGACCAACCCCGCGCGACCGCTGGGCACGCCCCGCCTTGACCGGAACACTCATCAGATCCACCGCTCAACCGCCTCCATGAAACTCGTCAGACGATTGGCGTCGCATGATTTTCGCGTCGAGACAAGGCGAACTCACACGGTCAGATGGCGCCGCGCCTCCGGGGTATCGAGCGTTTCCGCCATGCCCTGATGGACGATCTCGCCGCGATCCATGATGTAGACATAATCCGCCAGCTCCCGGCAGAAATCGAGATACTGCTCGACGAGCAGGATCGCCATGCCGGTCGTATCGCGCAGATAGCGGATGGCGCGGCCGATATCCTTGATGATCGACGGCTGAATGCCTTCGGTCGGCTCGTCCAGCACCAGGATCTTCGGCCGTGTCACCATGGCCCGCCCGATCGCAAGCTGCTGCTGCTGGCCACCGGAAAGGTCACCGCCGCGCCGCGACAGCATCGAATCGAGCACCGGAAACAGGCTGAAGATGTCGTCGGGGATATAGCGATCCTTGCGGTCGAGCGGCGCATAGCCGGTCTCGAGGTTCTCCTTGACGGTCAAAAGCGGAAAGATCTCGCGCCCCTGCGGCACATAGCCGACGCCATTGCGCGCCCGGTTGAACGGCGCCATGCCGTCGAGCTTGGTGCCGTTGAAGGTGATCGTGCCGGCGGATACCGCATGCTGGCCGGTTATGGCGCGCAAGAGCGACGACTTGCCAACCCCGTTTCGCCCGAGAACGCAAGTGATCTTGCGCATCTCGGCATTGATCGAGACGCCCCGCAGGGCCTGGGCTGCGCCGTAGTGGAGATTGACGTTTTCGACTGTCAGCATGGGTTATCCCCCGTTATCTTGTTCCCACCTCCCCCTTGAGGGGGGAGGTCGCAGCGAAGCTGCGGGTGGGGGTGATCGTTCTGCAACCAGTCACCCCACCCCGGCGCTATGCGCCGACCCTCCCCCTCAAGGGGGAGGGTGAGCCATCACCGCCCCAGATAGTTCTCGATGACCTTCTGGTCATTCGAGACGAAATCGATCGAGCCTTCCGCCAGCACGGAGCCTTCCGCCAGACACGTCACCTTCACCCCGAGATCGCGGATGAAGCCCATGTCGTGTTCGACGACGACGACGGAACGGGTCTTGGCGATTTCCTTGAGGAGAATGGCCGTCTCCGCCGTCTCCGCATCGGTCATGCCGGCAACCGGCTCGTCGACCAGGAGAAGCTTGGGTTCCTGCGCCAAAAGCATGCCGATCTCCAGCCACTGCTTCTGGCCGTGGGAGAGATTGGCGGCCAACTCGTCCTTGCGATGGGTGAGGCGGACCGTCTCCAGGATCTCGTCGATGCGCGCTTTGTCCTCGGCCGTCAACCGATAGAAGAGCGTCGCAAAGACACCGCGCTTGCGGTTGAGCGCCAGTTCCAGATTGTCCCAGACGGTATGGCTTTCGAACACCGTCGGCTTCTGGAACTTGCGGCCGATCCCGAGCTGGGCGATCTCCGCCTCGTCCTTCTTGGTCAGGTCGATCTTCCCGCCATCGAAGAAGACCTCGCCGCTGTCAGGCCGGGTCTTGCCGGTGATGATGTCCATCATCGTCGTCTTGCCGGCGCCGTTCGGGCCAATGATGGCGCGAAGTTCGCCGGGCTCGACGATGAAGGAGAGCGAATTCAGCGCCTTGAAGCCGTCGAAGGAGACGGAGACACCGTTGAGATAGAGCAGGCTGGACGTGGTCTTGTCGCTCATCACATCACTCCGCAGCCACGGGGGCCGATTGGGGTTTTACGTCGGTGTTCGCCGCGTCCTTGTCTGCGGCATCGCGGAACTCCTTGCGGCGTGCGAGATACTGCTGGACCGTCCCGACGATGCCCTTGGGCAGGAAGAGCGTGACGCAGATGAAGAGCGCGCCAAGCGCAAACAGCCAGAGATCGGGGAAGGCGCCGGTGAAGTAGCTCTTGCCGACATTGACCAGGATCGCCCCGATGATCGGCCCGATCAGCGTGCCGCGCCCGCCGACAGCAGCCCACACCACGACTTCGATCGAATTGGCCGGATCGAATTCGCCGGGATTGATGATGCCGACCTGCGGCACGAAGAGCGCACCGGCAATGCCCGCCATCATCGCCGAAACGACGAAGGTGAAGAGCTTGATGTTCTCGACCCGGTAGCCAAGGAAGCGCACGCGGCTTTCCGCATCGCGCACGCCGACCAGCACCTTGCCGAACTTCGAACGGGTGATGCCGGACGCGATCACCAGGCAGAGTGCGAGGAAGATCGCCGAGAGCGCAAAGAGCACCGCACGCGTTCCGTCCGCCTGGACGGAGAAGCCGAGGATTTCCTTGTAGTCGGTGAGGCCGTTGTTGCCGCCGAAGCCCATGTCGTTGCGGAAGAAGGCGAGCATCAGCGCATAGGTCATCGCCTGGGTGATGATCGAGAGATAGACGCCGTTGACGCGGGAGCGGAAGGCAAACCAGCCGAAGAAGAAGGCGAGCAGACCGGGCACGATCAGCACCATCGCCATGGCGACGGGGAACATGTCCATGCCATGCCAGAACCAGGGCAGCTCCTTCCAGTTCAAGAAGACCATGAAGTCGGGCAGGATGGGATCGCCATAGACACCGCGCGACCCGATCTGGCGCATCAGATACATGCCCATCGCATAACCGCCGAGCGCGAAGAAGGCGCCGTGGCCGAGCGAGAGAATGCCGCAGTAGCCCCAGACGAGATCGAGCGCCAGCGCGAGCAGCGCGTAGCAGAGATACTTGCCCATCAGCGACATGACATAGGTCGGCACATGCAGCGGGCTGTCGGGTGGCGTCAGCAGGTTGAGCGCCGGAACGAGCAGGGCGAAAGCGAGGAGAATGCCGACCGCAATCAGGATCTTGCCTTCGAGTGCACGCAGGATGAAGCCGGTAATCATGCTTCCACCGCCCTTCCCTTGAGCGCGAAGAGGCCGCGCGGACGTTTCTGAATGAAGAGAATGATCAGCACGAGCACCAGGATCTTGCCGAGCACCGCACCAACCGAGGGTTCAAGGAACTTGTTGAGGATGCCGAGCGACAAGGCGCCGACCAGCGTGCCCCAGAGGTTACCGACCCCACCGAAGACCACGACCATGAAGCTGTCGATGATATAGGCCTGGCCGAGATTGGGAGAGACGTTGTCGATCTGGGAAAGCGCCACGCCGGCGATACCGGCAATGCCCGAACCCAGCGCAAAGGTGAAGGCATCGACCCAGGGGGTCCGAATGCCCATGGACGACGCCATGCGGCGGTTCTGGGTGACGGCACGCATCTGCAGACCGAAGGCGGACTTCTTCATCAGCGCGAGCAGCGCAAAGAAGATGGTCAGCGAGAAGAGCACGATCCACAGACGGTTCCAGGTGATCGTCATGCCGCCAAGCGCAAACGAGCCGGACATCCAGGAGGGGTTGCCCACTTCCTGGTTGGTAGGGCCGAAGATGGTGCGCACGGTCTGCTGCAGGATCAGCGAAATGCCCCAGGTCGCAAGCAGCGTTTCCAGCGGACGGCCATAGAGGAAACGGATGACGCCGCGCTCGATGACGAGCCCGATCAGCGCCGTCATCAGGAAGGCGACGGGCAATGCGATGGCCAGCGACCAGTCGAAGAGTTCCGGATAGCTGGTGCGGATCACCTGCTGCACCACGAAGGTGGAATAGGCGCCGATCATCACCATCTCGCCATGCGCCATGTTGATGATGCCCATGACGCCGAAGGTGATGGCAAGGCCGATGGCCGCGAGCAGCAGCACGGAGCCAAGCGAAATGCCGTACCAGACGCTCTCGGCAGTATCCCAGAGCACCAGCTGGCTTTCGATCTTCGAGACGGCGGCATCGAGATCCGACCGCAGCGCTTCGTCAATCGTGCCGGAGACCGAGAGCAGGATGCTCTTGGCCGGACGACCGCCGATCGAAGCGACAGCCTCGATGGCGCCGCGCTTTTCCTCGATCGAGCGGTCCGAGGCAAGGATGGACACGGCCCGGGCCTGCTCCATCCGCGACTTGACCTCGGGATCGGTTTCCTTGGCGAGAGCAGCCTCGACGAGCTCGAGATTCTCGGCACTCGGAGACTGCAGCACCGCCTGGGCGGCGGACAGACGCACATCCCGGTCCGGGCTGAGCAGCGTCAGGCCGCCAAGCGCAGAACGGATTGCGCGGCGGAGATTGTTGTTCACCTTGACCTTGGTGAAGGCACCCTTCGGCTCCTCGCCGATTGTCTCGCCGGTGAGCGGATCAATCGCGGCGAGATTGCTGCCGGCAGCCTTGGTGATGACGACGGCACCATCCGACTTGCGCACGAAAAGATCGCCTTCGGCAAAGGCTTCGAGCGCGGGAACGACGCGCGGATCGCCTGTCGCGGCGATCTGCCCGAGCAGCTCCTCGGCCTGCTTGAAATTGGCCTTGCCCAGCGCGTTGATGAGATCTCGGGGATCGCTTTGTGCCAGCGATGGCGCTGTCATCAGGAACAGCGCGGCGATCAGGGTGAGTAAGCCTCTAAACATGTCCTTGGTCCTCTGTCGCCCCTGAGGCTGGAGCCTCGGAGCCTCGGCCCGGAGACGCGATCCTCAGACCGCTTCCCCCGTCGGGTCCCCACCGATCCGCGCCGGAGGCTTTGCAAGCGCAAGGCCAGGCGCAAGATCGAGGATCACCAGACAAATTCCCTCCCCCTCCCCCAGAAACGCGGGAAAGGGAGAGGGCAAAGTGGGGGCTCCGGAGAGCCCCGTCAGGTCAGTGGGGAAATCAGCTGCCCTTGCCGCCGCACTTGCCGGTGGCAACGTTGAAGTTGCCGCATTCCATCGGCTTGCGCCAATCAGCGATCAGGTCCTTGGAGTCGGGCAGATAGTCGGACCACTCGTCACCGACGACGGCAGGCGTTTCCTGAACGACTTCGAACTGGCCGTCGGCCTGGATTTCACCGATCAGCACCGGCTTGGTGATGTGGTGGTTCGGCATCACGGTGGCATAGCCGCCGGAAAGGTTCGGAACGGTGACGCCGATGATCGAGTCGAGAACTTCGTCGGTCTCGGTGGTGCCGGCAGCTTCGACGGCCTTAACCCAAGCGTTGAAGCCGATATAGGCAGCTTCCATCGGGTCGTTGGTCACGCGCTTTTCGTTGCCGGTGAAGGCATGCCAGGTCTTGATGAACTCGGCATTGGCAGGGGTGTCGACAGACTGGAAGTAGTTCCAGGCAGCGAGGTGGCCGACGAGCGGAGCGGTGTCGAGGCCGGCGAGTTCTTCTTCACCGACGGAGAAGGCGACGACCGGGATGTCTTCGGCCTTGATGCCCTGGTTGGCGAGTTCCTTGTAGAACGGAACGTTGGCGTCACCGTTGATGGTCGAAACGACGGCGGTCTTCTTGCCGGCCGAGCCGAACTTCTTGATGTCGGAGACGATGGTCTGCCAGTCGGAATGGCCGAACGGCGTGTAGTTGATCATGATGTCTTCTTCGGCAACGCCCTTCGACATCAGATAGGCCTTGAGGATCTTGTTGGTCGTCTGCGGATAGACGTAGTCGGTGCCCGCGAGAACCCAACGCTCGACGCCTTCGTTTTCGGCGAGGTAGTCGACGGCCGGGATAGCCTGCTGGTTCGGAGCGGCACCCGTGTAGAAGATGTTGCGCGAGGATTCTTCACCCTCGTACTGAACCGGGTAGAAGAGGATCGAGTTCAGCTCTTCGAAGACCGGGAGAACGGACTTGCGCGACGACGAGGTCCAGCAACCGAAGACGGCCGCAACCTTGTCCTTTTCGATCAGCTCGCGCGCCTTTTCGGCAAACAGCGGCCAGTCGGAAGCCGGGTCGACAACGACGGCTTCAAGCTTCTTGCCGAGAACGCCACCCTTCTTGTTCTGCTCTTCGACGAGCATCAGCATGGCATCCTTCAGCGTCGTTTCCGAGATCGCCATCGTGCCGGAGAGCGAGTGCAGAACGCCGATCTTGATCGTGTCTTCCTGGGCAAACGCACCGTGGAAGGCCGTCGTCGACAGCATGGCGCCGAGCAGCGCGCCAGTCAGTTTCATCTTCATGGACATTGTCGTGAACCCCTCTTCTTGTCCGCAACCGGTCGGTTAATGGAATTTAACCGTTGCTGAGGGGGACTATCCGATGCTGCGTCGCAAAACCGTATACGTCGTTTGACGTAGGTCGGGGGTAAAAGACGGAACCCCCGATCCCCAGACGGACAATCACCTCAGACCTTCAGGGTTGTGCCGACAAAGGCTGCACAGCTATAAAGGATGAAGCCTGAAAGGATCGCCATGGACCTCTCCGCTCGCAGAACCGCACTCAAGGAGGCAACGGTCGAGGCGCATGCCGCACTCGATGCCCTCGTGGGCAACTTCCGCACCCTCGATGACTATAAACGCTACCTGAGCGGCATCGCCGCTTTCCGCCTGCCCGTTGAGGCCTGGCTGGCGCAGGCCAACATGCCCCAGGATCTGGATGGCTATCAGCCGCACATGGTTCAGCAGGAGCTGGAGGCTGATCTCTCCGACCTCGAGGCCCCCATTCCCTTCGGGAAGCCGGCATTTGTCCCACCGGAGGGCGAAGGCCTTGTCGGCCTTCTATACGTTCTGGAAGGATCGGCCCTCGGCGCGCGACTGCTCGCCAAGCGCGCCGAAGCCATCGGCCTTTCGGCAGAGTTCGGTGCGCGGCATCTTTTTTCGCAGGCGCGGAACTTTTCCAGTTGGCGCACGTTATCCGAGCGTATGGAGAACGTGCGTGTCTACGACGACCAAGCCGCTGCGAGGTGGGCAAACACCGCTTTCGACTATGCCCGTAGTGCCTTCGAAAGCGCCCTGAATGCAGAATGTTACGTCCGTCGACCTCAGCAACTGTGATCGCGAACCGATTCACATCCCCGGCGCGATCCAGCCGCACGGATGTCTTCTCGCCTGCGATGCGACTATAACGTCCGTCAAACGCTATTCCGCCAATGCGCCGGCCATGCTCGGCGCAAGCGACACAATCGACGGGATGTGGTTGGGTGATCTGCTCGGCGAAGAAGTCCTGCACGACATCCGGAACGCCGTTGCCGCCGCTCCCGAAGCAAGCCGCCCCGCCGTCATCGCCCACCTGCGTCTTCCGACCGGGCAGCATTTCGATGTGGCCGTGCATCGCCAGACGCAGGGGGCTATCCTCGAATTCGAACCTTCTTTCCGGCGCACCCAGCCGCTGCAGCTTGCCCGCGAGATGATCGGCAGGGTCAAGGATATCAATGACATTGATCTCCTGATTTCATCCGCTGCCAAACTTGTCCGCAGCGTTCTCGGTTATGACCGCGTCATGGTCTATCGTTTCGAAGAGGATGGTTCGGGCAAGGTCGCAAGCGAGGCGAAACGCCACGACCTCGAAAGCTTCCTTGGCCAGTATTTCCCTGCGACCGACATTCCTCGTCAGGCCCGCATCCTCTACATGCAGAACCCGATCCGCGTGATTTCGGATGCCAGGGGCCTGAGGGTGGATCTGCTGCCCGAGGCGGACGAACGTGCAGCACCTCTCGATCTGTCCTTCGCGCATCTGCGCAGCGTCTCGCCGATCCATTGCGAATATCTGCGCAACATGGGCGTTTCCGCTTCCATGTCGATTTCGATCATCGTCGACGACCGTCTCTGGGGCCTGATCGCCTGCCACCATTACGCACCGAAAACACTGACCATGTCCGAGCGGATCGCAGCCGAGATGTTCGGCGAGTTCTTCTCGCTGCACCTTCTGGCGCTGAAGCAGAAGCGCAAGCTGGACATCTCGAACGAGGCACGCCGCTCGCTCGACCGCTTCCTGCAGGCGGCCTCGCACCGCTCCGATCTCGACGACATTCTGACCGCCGCCCTGCCCGAGTTTCAGGCGCTGTTTGCCTGCGATGGCGTCGGACTGTGGTTGAACGGCCGCTGGACCGCAATCGGCAGCACACCACCTCATGGGGCGGAAGTGGATCTCGCCCGCTTCGTCAGCGAGATCGCCGACGGGCGCATCTGGTCGAGCAAGACGCTATCGAAGGACCACCCGCCGGCCGAGGCCTATCATGAGGCTGTCTCGGGCGTGATGGCCGTGCCGCTCTCGCACCTCCCGCGCGACTACATATTCTTCTTCCGCAAGGAGCGACTGCAGACACTGAACTGGGCCGGCAATCCGGAAAAGACCTATGAAACCGGCCCACTCGGCGACCGCCTCACCCCGCGCAAGAGCTTTGCGATCTGGAAGGAAACGGTCCAGCGTCAGGCAACCCCTTGGCGGGAGTCCGATTTCGAAATCGCCGAGGCGATCCGCTCGGCGACCGTCGAGATTGTCCTGCGCCACAATGAGCTGATGGCGGAGGAGCGTAGCAAGGCGGACCTTCGCCAGCGCATGCTGAACGAGGAGCTGAACCACCGCGTGAAGAACATTCTTGCCGTGATCAAATCGCTGGTCGCAGCCCCGTCCGAGCACGAAGTGCCGATCCAGGACTATATCGGCTCCCTGCGCGGTCGCATCCACGCGCTCTCCCATGCCCATGACCAGCTGACCCGTGGCGGCGGTGGTGGGACATTGAAGGATCTTCTGGAGGCCGAACTCCTCCCCTACCGCGCCGGCAAGAGCCGCATCGAGATCAGCGGCCCCTCCGTGACGCTCGACGCAAGAGCCCACGCGGTTGCAGCGCTCGTCATTCACGAGATGTGCACGAACGCCGCAAAATACGGCGCACTTTCGCGGGACGGCGGAGCCTTGCGCGTCATCTGGGAGGACACAGGCCATGGTGACTGCCGCCTGCATTGGCGCGAAACCGGCGGCCCGCCGGTTGGACCGATTGGCCGCAAGGGCTTCGGCTCTGCCCTGATCGCACGCAGCATTCCCTATGATCTCGGGGGAACCAGCAGCCTCGACTATCGCCCCGAAGGCCTTGAGGCCGAATTCAGCTTGCCCGCGCGCTTCCTGGCATGGGAAAGCGAGCCGCCACAGCCGGAGCCCACCGTGACAGAAGCAGCAGAGATCACACAAGAGGCGACCAGCGTCGCCGGCATCGCCGTTCTCCTCGTCGAAGATCAGGTGCTGATCGCGATGGATGCGGAAATGATGCTTTCAGATGCCGGGATCGACGATGTGACAACGGCAAGTTCGAGCGCCGACGCCCTGAACCGCCTGAAGGCCTTCACGCCCGCGATCGCCATTCTGGACATCAATCTCGGCAGCGACACCTCGATTCCGGTGGCCCAGGAACTGCAACGACGCGGCATCCCCTTCGTCTTCGCCACCGGATACGACGACCGATCCTCGGTACCGGAAGAGCTTCTGTCGGTGCCGGTCGTGCGCAAGCCCTATGATGCCAGCGCCCTCATACGGGCCCTTTCCGATCGCCTGGGGGCCCAAACGCCAGCGCAATAGAGAAGAGCAACCCTTGGATTGATAGGGTTGCGCAGCACCATCAGCGCAGATATGTTCCCTTTATGTTCTTTGCGCCATGGAGGGGACCATGCAGTCTCTCGCAGACTTCATCATCGAGGCGAAAGCGGTCACCTATATGGGCGGCAAAAGCCCGCAGGCGCTTCCCACCCGCCCCGGCGCCAAGGACATCGCCTACGAGAGGGGAGGCTTTCGCTATCTCGACAGCCATTTCGGCGGAACCGATTTTCTTGGCCAGGAAGTCGTCTGGCAGGACGAGCGCCCCGTCTGGGCGATGAACTACTATGGCAGGATCCTCGACCCGACCCGTTTCGACGGCGAGCGCGCGGGCATCGTGATCAAGCAGGCGCTCACGGCACTTTATCAGGAAAGGCGCTTTCTCGGCGGCTTCACCTATCAGCATGCCCTTGGTGAATATGTCGACCAGTCTGTCGGCGATTACACGAGCTTCCTAGGCGTCGAGCGCATTCTGCTTGCCGATCGCGCCGTCTATCAGCTGGACTATCAGGGAGGCCTGATCAAGCCCTGACGGGCCTTGCTATTCTGGACAATCCCGTGAAAATGCCTAAAGGAAAGCCACCCGACAAAAGGCGCTAGATTTTAGGCATGCCGGCACGCCAACGCATTATCCCCGTCCGCCGCGAATACAATCGCTGGGTCGCGAACCAGACGCTGGAAGATTATGCCTTGCGCTTCACGGCCAAGGGCGCCCGCAAATTCTCGTCGAGCCGCATCTCCCAGACGGCAATCGGCGCCATTTCCTTTCTGGCGCTCGAGGCAATCGGCGGCACGATCACGATTGCCTACGGAACCACCAACGCCTTCTTTGCCATCATAGTGGCCGCCGTCCTGATGCTGCTTGTCGGCATTCCGATCAGCCGCTATGCCATCCGCCATGGCGTCGACATCGACCTGCTCACCCGCGGTGCCGGCTTCGGTTACATCGGCTCGACGATCACCTCGCTGATCTATGCCGGCTTCACCTTCATGCTCTTTGCGATCGAAGCCTCGATCATGACCAAGGCGCTCGAGCTTGCCTTCGGCATTCCGCTCTGGCTCGGTTACATCATCTCCGCCGTCGCCGTACTGCCGCTGGTGACCTATGGCATCCGGATGATCTCGAAATTCCAGTTGATCACCCAGCCCTTCTGGATCGTGCTCAACATCCTGCCCTTCGTCTTCATTGCCTTTCTCGACTGGGAGAAGATCGACCTCTGGATCGCCTTTGCCGGCGTCGATCACTCGAACGCCCATCTCGGCGAGGCAGCCCCCTTCAATCTCCTGGAGTTCGGCGCAGCCTCCGCCGTCATTCTGGCCCTGATGCCGCAGATCGGCGAGCAGGTGGACTTCCTCCGCTTCCTGCCGCCCGAGGGCGCCCGCAAGCTGCACCATCGCATCGGCATCTTCCTCGCCGGCTCCGGCTGGGTCGTGCTCGGTGTGCCCAAGCTGCTGGCAGGCTCCTTCCTCGCCGTCCTGACACTCTCGACCGGCGTGCCGATCAGCGAGGCCGCCGACCCTGCTCATATGTATGTCGCAGCCTTCGGTTACATGATCCCCAATGAAACGGCGGCCATGCTGCTGATGGCGGGTTTCGTGGTGATCTCGCAGCTGAAGATCAACGTCATGAATGCCTATGCCGGGTCGCTCGCCTGGTCGAACTTCTTCTCGCGCCTGACCCACAGCCATCCGGGCCGTGTCGTCTGGCTGGTCTTCAATGTCGCGATCGCCCTGCTTTTGATGGAGCTCGGCATCTACGGCCTATTGGAAGAAACGCTCGGCATCTTCTCGATCATCGCCATGAGCTGGCTCTGCGCCATCTCCGCCGATCTCTTCGTCAACAAGAAGCTGGCCTTGTCGCCACCCGGCATCGAGTTCAAGCGCGCCCATCTCTACGACATCAACCCGGTCGGCTGTGGCACCATGGTACTCTCGGCGGGCCTCGCACTCGCCGCCCATTTCGGCGCCTTCGGCTCGACCATGGCGTCGCTCTCGACCTATGTGACGCTGGTCGCCTTCCTGATCTCGCCGCTCCTCGCCTGGTGGACGGACGGAAAATTCTATCTGGCGCGCAAGCCGCGCCACAGCTGGAAGAACCAGACCGGCATCACCTGCTCGATCTGCGAACACCCCTTCGAGCCGGAAGACATGGCCTGGTGCCCTGCCTATGCAGCGCCGATCTGCTCGCTCTGCTGCACGCTCGACAGCCGCTGCCACGACATGTGCAAGCCGCATGCGAAGATCAATGCCCAGGCCGCCACCGTGGCCCGCGCCTTCCTTCCGCAAGCGGTGATCGAAACCTTTTCCACCCGGCTCGGGCGCTACGCCCTGACCGCCATGCTGTCGATCTCTGTGATTGGCGCCATTCTGGCGATCATCGCCCACCAGGTGAATGCCGCGACACCCGACATGGCAGACGTTGTCAATCGGACCGTGACGGTCGTCTTCTTCATCTTTGCGATCATCGCCGGCATCGTCTCCTGGTTTTATGTGCTCGCCCATGACAGCCGGGTCGTGGCGGAAGAGGAATCCTCGCGCCAGAACACGCTGCTGCTCAAGGAAATCGCCGCCCACCGCAAGACGGACGCCGCACTGCAGAACGCCAAGGAGACGGCAGAAGCGGCAAACCGTGCCAAGAGCCGCTATGTCGTCGGCCTCTCCCACGAGCTGCGCACGCCGCTCAACGCCGTGCTCGGTTATGCCCAGATCCTCGAGCGCGACGAGACGATCCCCGTACCGCGCCAATCGGCGATCAAGGTCATCCGCCGCTCTGCCGACCACCTGTCCGGCCTGATCGACGGACTGCTGGATATTTCCAAGATCGAGGCCGGTCGCCTGCAGGTCTTCTCCAACGAGGTCAACATCCAGGACTTCCTCGACCAGCTCATCGACATGTTTGCACCCCAGGCCGCGGCCAAGGGCATCCTCTTCGAACATCAACGGTCGCGAAACCTGCCGCTCTATGTGCGCACCGACGAACGTCGCCTGCGCCAGATCCTCGTCAATCTCCTGTCCAACGCCATCAAGTTCACGGAGGAAGGCACGATCCGCTTTGCCGTCGACTACCGAAGCCAGGTCGCGACCTTCACCGTCAGCGATACCGGCCGCGGGATCTCGGAAAAGGATTTGAACCGGATCTACGAACCCTTCCAGCGGGGAGAGGCCGACAATATCCGCCCGCAACCGGGTCTTGGCCTTGGCCTCACCATCACCAAACTGCTCACCCAGACGCTCGGCGGCGAAATCTCGGTCACCAGCGAACGCGACAAGGGCTCGACCTTCAAGGTCCGGCTGATGCTGTCGACCATCGACAGACCGAACACCGCCCCCGCGCCCGAGCGCAAGATCGTCTCCTATACCGGCCCGCGCCGCACCATCGTTGTCGTCGACGACAATGAAGATCATCGCGAGCTTATGCGGGAAGTGCTGGCTCCCCTCGATTTTGTCGTCCTGACGGCAGCCGGCGGCACCGAATGTCTGACACTGATCGAAGGCGTGAAGGCCGACCTCTTCCTGGTCGACATTTCCATGCCCGGCATGAACGGCTGGCAGCTGGTCGAGAAGCTCCGCGACGCCGGCCAGAAGGCACCGATCCTGATGCTCTCGGCCAATGTCGGGGATGCCCCGGCCCCCGGCGGCGAAGGCCATGACGATGCCATCGCCAAGCCGGTCGACATCACCCGGCTGCGCGACAAGCTCGCCCGCTTCCTCGGCCTGGACTGGATCTATGCCGACGATCCGCGTCTTCTACAGCCGGCGACACCGGCCGAAAGGCCGATATCACCGGGCGCGACCCATGTGGAGGAGTTGATCAGCCTCTGCGATATCGGCTATGTGCGCGGCATCGAGGCAAAGCTTGCCGAACTTGGCGGGCTTGGAAACAACACGGCCTTTGTCGATGCGGCTCGCGCTTACGTGCAGGCCTTCGACCTCGCAGGGCTCCGCAGTTTCCTGGCCTCCTTCCAAACCGGCGGGGAGCCGAACCATGGCTGAGGCGAACCGCCGCGATATCGTGCTTCTGGTGGACGACAGTCCGGATGCCCTGGGCTTTCTGACCGAAGCCCTGGAGGCCTCCGGCTATTCCGTGCTGATCGCCACCTCCGGCCATGCCGCGCTGTCGATCGTCGCCCGCATCAGCCCGGACCTTATCCTGCTGGACGCTGTGATGCCGGGCATGGACGGTTTCGAGGCCTGCCGGACGCTGAAGGCCGACCCGGTCGTCGCCCAGGTGCCGGTGATCTTCATGACGGGCCTGACCGAAACCGAACACGTGGTGAAGGCGCTCGAATCGGGCGGCGTCGACTATCTCACCAAGCCGATCAACATCGACGAATTGCGCGCCCGCATCCGCGTTCACCTCTCCAATGCCCGCTCCGCCCAGAGCGCCAGGGTCGCGCTTGATGCGGCGGGGCGCCATCTGCTCGCCATCCGTGGCGACGGTCAGGTCCATTGGACGACCCCCCAGGCCAACCGCCTGATCGAGACGGCGACCGGCCATCAGGACCGCATCGGTGATGTCGCCAAGGCTGCGGCCGCCTGGCTGACCGCACGCCGTGCCGGCGCCTCACCGCAGACCGAGACCAGCTTTCCCTATGCCGGCGCAACGGGCCTGCCACTGACCCTCTCCCTGCTCGGTACGATCGGCGCGGACGAATATCTCTTCCGCCTCACCTCCGCCAATCGCCAGAGCGAGGACGAGATGCTGAGGGAACGCTTCGGCCTCACCCATCGCGAGAGCGAAGTGCTGCTCTGGATCGCCAAGGGCAAGGCCAACCGCGACATCGGCGAGATCCTCGGCCTGTCGTCACGCACGGTGAACAAGCACCTCGAGCAGATCTACTCCAAGCTCGGGGTCGAGAACCGTGCTTCTGCAGCGGTGAAAGCGGCGGGCGTGCTGCGCGAGACGTAAGAGGCGGTAGGCAGTAGGCAGTAGGCAGTAGGCAGTAGGCAGTAGGCAGTAGGCAGTAGGCAGTAGGCAGTAGGC
>LFEF01032256.1_pt1 | contig 50785 bp, 50 predicted proteins | sample 619371 | NCBI WGS metagenome assembly LFEF01 (sample SAMN03014291, study PRJNA259931) | freshwater metagenome | biome: lake; feature: waterbloom | place: China: Taihu Lake | collected 2006-08 | depth 0 m m
TATTGTGGGCCCCTGGCGTTGTTGCGCCGCTTGGCCGATGCGACAGCATCGACCTGCGCGCCGCGCCTAGCCAGAAACCCGCAATAAGCCATCCTATCGGTTCTTATCATCGACACTTGGTATAAGATCCTTGTCTCACAGCCGGAATGTCGAATAGGGGCCTGCATGGCCCCTTATCTTTTTCAATGTCAGACCGGTACGCGGATCGTCGCCCTCAGGCCGCCGAGCGGGCTATCGTCGAGCGTGACATTGCCGCCGTGACTGCGGGCGATGTCGCGGGCGATGGCGAGGCCAAGCCCGGTGCCGGAGGCGTCGAGATTGCGGGCTTCATCGAGCCGATAGAAGGGCTTGAAGACGTCGTCGCGCGATTCTTTCGGGATGCCCGGGCCGTCGTCATCGAAGACGATGACCAGCCATTTTGCCGTGTGGCGGGCGTCGACATCGAGGCGTTTGGCATAGCGGCGGGCATTGGATGCGAGATTTGTCACCAGGCGCGTAAAGGCGTTCGGGCGGACATGCACCAGCGGATCACCATCGAGCTTCCAGGAGAATGTCCGCTCGTGCAGGGCGAAGTCTGACGCGACGCGTTCGAAGAGGTCGCGCAGATCGAGCGTACCGACATCCTCCTCGACCTCACCCTTGGCGAAATCGAGATAGCCCTCGAGCATGCTCTGCATGTCGTCGATATCGTGGTTGAGATTGTCGATCTCCGGCCCGTCGCCGGCGAGCGCCAGCTGCAGGCGAAAGCGGGTGAGGATGGTGCGCAGATCGTGGCTGACGCCGGCGAGCATGGCGGTCCGCTGTTCCATCTGGCGCTCGATGCGCTCGCGCATCAGGATGAAGGCGAGACCGGCGCGGCGCACTTCATCGGCGCCTCGGGGAGAAAAATCCTCGGGCGGCCGCTGGCCCTTGCCGAAGCTTTCAGCCGCCGTCGCCAGCGCCAGGATCGGGCGGATCTGGCCGCGCAGGAAGAGGATCGAAATCGCAATCAGAACCAGGGCGGTCGAGACCATCCAGACCAGGAAGATGTGGGTATTGGATGCATAGGCGGAATTGCGCGGCGCGAAGATCCGCAGCGTCTTGTCATCGACAACGATGCGGATCTCGACGAGACGCGAGGTTCCAACCGTGTCGATCCAGAAGGGGCGGCGTATCTGTTCGGCAATTTCGTCGGAGAGGATCTGGTCGAGGATCGAAAAGAAGGGGCGGGGTCGCGGCGAGGGCAGTTCGGTACCCGGGTCGATCGAGACCATCAGGTTCAGCCGGTTGGCGGCGACATCGGCGATCTGCGCAAAATCTTGCTCACCGGGATAGCGTTGCAGAAGTTCGATCACGGCGGCGATGTCGCGCGTGACGGCCTCGGAGAGGCGTTCGGTGACGAGCTGCCAGTGGCGCTCCATAAAGACGAAGGCGACGACGGTCTGGAGGATCAGCATCGGCAGGATGATGATCAGCAGCGAGCGGGCGTAGAGACCCGTCGGCAGCCTGTGGCGCAGCCAGCGGAAGAAGCCCTTGATGCCGGTCGCCGGGCTGCGGTCCTGATCCCGGCGGATCTGATCGAACAGCGTCATGTGCTCACACTTCCTCGACGCTTTTTGCGCCCTTGCCGCAGTCTCAATCCATGCTCAGGCGATAACCGATGCCCCGCACCGTCTGTAACCAGACGGGGTTGGCCGGATCGTCTTCGATCTTGCGTCTCAGACGGTTGATCTGGACGTCGATGGTGCGTTCGCCGACTTCCGCGTCATTGCCGACCAGTTCGTGGCGCGGGATCGTATCGCCGGCACGGGTGGCGAAGAGATACATGATGTCCTGCTCCCGGTCTGTGAGGCGGATGATCTCCGCGCCCTTCCGCAATTCCTTGCGCAGGACCGAGAAGGTATAGGGGCCGAACATCACCTGCTCGATCTTCGGCGCGTCCGGGTTCATGTTGCGCTTCAGGATGTTGTTGATCCTGAGCACCAGTTCGCGCGGGTCAAAGGGTTTGGCAAGATAATCGTCCGCACCGGCTTCGAGACCTGCGATCCTGCTGTCGGCCTCGGAGCGGGCGGTCAGGAGGATGATCGGGACGCGCTTTTCGTCCGACAGGCTCTGGGTCAGCGACAGGCCGGATTCGCCGGGCATCATTACGTCGAGCACCAGAAGGTCGAAGCTCAGGCCTTCGAGCTTGCGGCGTGCTTCGGCAGCATCGGCGGCGACGGAGACACGAAATCCCTTTTCGGTGAGGAAGCGGTGCAGCAGGTCGCGGATACGGGTGTCGTCGTCGACAACGAGCAGGTGGGGGGCGTCGTCTGTCAGCTCGATCTTCTTCGACATGTCAGTCGGCTCCGTCCGTTTCAAGAGGCTGGGTCACGGTCTGCTTCTGCATGCCTTCGAGGAAACGGCGCACGGTGGCACGCTCGTCTGTCGTCATGCCCTCCATGGCGTGGGCGATGCGGCGTGACTGAGGTTCGGAAAGGGCGAGCGAGAGTTCGCGACCGGCAAGTGTCGGATAAAGGCGGCGCTGGCGGCGGTCTGCGGGCCCTGCCATCTGGCGGATATACCCGCTGTCGATCAGTTCCTTGAGGACGCGGGCAAGACTCTGCTTGGTGATCTGCAGGATGCCGAGGAGATCGGCGACCGTCATGCCGGGGCGACGGCTGACGAAATGCACGACGCGGTGGTGGGCGCGACCATAGCCGAGCTTGGCAAGGATGGCGTCGGGATCGGAAACAAAATCACGATAGGCGAAGAAGAGGCTTTCGATGGTCTCGAAATCGATCGTCTTGTCATCGACCACCGGCAAATCCGGCAGGGTTTTCTTGGCAGTCTTCGTCGCAGACTGTCGGGCCACGCGCGTCATTCCTTTCCTCCGATGCGAGCGCGCCCAGGGTGCGCCATCACCGGTTTCTCATTCATCGCCCAGAGGCGATGCTTCCCCCTCGGCCGGTCCATTGCAGCAGACAGCCGTTCATCCTCGCCTCCCTGGCGGGACATGCCGGCAAAACTATGCGCAAGTGTAGCAGATTTCCAACAAATTTACTGAGATCGCACAGCTTAGGCCGCTGTCAGGAAACCTCCGGCGGCCAGGATCGTTACGCTCTCACCGATCAATGACAAGCCCCAGACAAGCCGCTTCGGTGAAGCTTCGCCGCAGGAGAGAGGATTCGTGCCATGATGGACCGTGATCATACCGCGCAGATTTCCAAGAGCCCCAGCCTTCGCCCCGTCGCGATTGTCGTCTTTACCGCCAAGCTGATGGTTGCGAGCTTTCTCGTTGCGCAGGCTTCCCTCCTTCCGGCGTCGCCCGTTTCCGAGGTCTACGGACTTTCCCGCTGACCAACGGTCTCTCGGTTTCTCTCGTTGTCCCGACATGCTAAGGCGCTTGTCATAGACGACAGAAGGACAGCGAGCCGATGGGCCAGATTCAAGCGGGCATCATTCCCGTCACCCCGTTCCAGCAGAACTGCACGATCCTCTTTGACAGCGAAACGCGGGAAGGCGTGATCGTCGATCCCGGCGGTGATGTCGACGTGATCCTGCAGGTTATTGCGGAGAACAAGCTGAGCCTGAAGGCAATCTGGCTCACGCATGGCCATCTCGATCATGCCGGCGGTGCGGCCGAACTGAAGGAAAAGACCGGGCTCACCATCATCGGCCCGCACAAGGACGACCTGGCGCTGTTGCAGCGGATCGAAACACAGGCGGCCACCTATGGCATCACCGGCCTGCGCAGCGTCGTTCCGGATCAGTGGCTCGAGGATGGCGATACGGTCGGTTTCGGCGATCACACCTTCGAGGTCTACCACTGCCCGGGCCACGCGCCGGGGCATGTCATCTATTTCAACCGGGGCCAGAAGTTCGCCCATCTCGGTGACGTCTTGTTCAACGGATCTGTCGGCCGCACCGATCTGCCGGGTGGTGATCACCAGACGCTGATGAATTCGATCCGAGACAAGGTGCTGCCCCTCGGGGACGACGTGGGTTTCATCTGCGGCCATGGACCAGGCAGCCGCATCGGCGACGAGAGGCGGTCAAATCCTTTTATCCAGGGTCTTTAAACGACAAAAGCGCCGGGTTTCGGCGCTTTTTCGTTTTGCTCTGAGACACAGGCTCAGCCGGCTGTGCAGAAATGCGTGCGGCCGTCATAGCCGATGAAGGTGCCGGTGCGCGGGTTGAAGCTGCGATAGCGCTGCGAGCAGTAGTCATACCAGGCGCCCGTCCAGGGTTCGATCCCGTAAGACTGATAGACCGGGCGCGGCTTCTGGTAGACGGGGCGCGGGCGGTAGGCATGACGCGGCGGGGGCGGCGGGAAATCGTCGACGTAATAGCCGGGTTCGTCATAGACCGAGACGGGGCGTTCGATGTAGACGCGGCGCTGCGGCGGCGGGCTTGCGAGGGCAGATCCGACGATTACGCCGGCAGCGAGACCGATCACACCAAGGGCGAGGGCGTCATCGCCGCTGTGATGATGGCGATAGTAGCGGTCGCCGGCCTCAGCCTGAGTTGCGGCGGCCATGGGCGTCAGGGTCACTGCAGCCGCGAGAAGAGCGTGTTGCGCGAATTTCATCATGACGTCGTTCCTCGACCTAGCGAAATCTTTCATGCCTGTGCTGGCTGTTCGGGCCATCGGCGATGATCGCAATCTAGTAAGTCGTGCCTGAACGGAGGCTGAACGAAAAAACCCGGCAATGATGCCGGGCCGCAATTCGTAGAAAACCGGGTGAAATCAGCCGGAGATCTGCAGGTTTACGGCCTTAGGGCCCTTGCCACGGCGATCGGGTTCGGTGTCGAAGCTGACCTTCTGGTTTTCGGTCAGACCCGACAGGCCCGATGCCTGAACGGCGGAGATGTGGACGAAGATGTCCGCGCCGCCGTTGTCGGGCTTGATGAAGCCAAAGCCCTTGTCGGTATTGAAGAATTTTACAGTGCCAGTCTCGGCCATGCGTCAGGTCCTTTTCTCTCTGCCCGTATTCGGCGGGGCAGCATTGCTATGTACCCACGAGTGGGTGAGCGACAGGCATTTGTCGAAATTGGAGGAAAGGGGCCCTGTTACCGCAGACTAACTTCAGACGATGTTTCCATCTGCTCAAGTTCGACTGCCCGGGGTTGTTATAGCGTCCCCGGCGCGCACTCATTTATAGGTCTTCCCATGCTCGCAAAATTGCCCGAACACGCGAAGAGTGCTTGGTTTGTCGAAAATTGGCAAGCGAAAGTTTTAACCTTCTTGAAGGTGAGAGTCCTTTGTTTTCAGTGCGAATGACCTGATTCGTTTGCCCTGCAAGATCGCTTGATGCGGTTTTGGCGAAAATTTGCATCGCTTGCGATGGAGATTGAGGGAAAAGCGGTCGCGAACACGGAATTTTGCGGGAGAAAATTTTCCGTGTTCGTTTTCCATGAAAGACCCAAAAACAGCCGATGAGGCACCTGAAACCGAGCCCAATTGTGCTTTTGCGACCGAATTTCGGGTCTCAACAGGCTCTATCAGCTGTCGCTGCCACGGGTTATGCGCAGCAATTGCCCGTCTTCCTCGTCGGTCACCACGAGGATCGAGCCGTCAGGGGCGACCTTCACATCGCGAATGCGGCCGTATTCGCCCTCCAGCATTCGCTCTTCGGCGCCGATGGTGCCGTCGCTGCGGCGCTCGATGCGGGCGACCAGCTGATACTTCAAGGCTGCGACCAGAAAGTCGCCTTCCCATTCGGGGAACATCGCCCCGCGATAGACGGCCAGCGCACCGGGCGCAATCGAGGGATCCCAGTAGTGCAGGGGCTGTTCGTAGCCATCGGCGGACTGGCCAATGCCGATTTCAGCACCGGAGTAATGCTTGCCATAGGAAATCACGGGCCAGCCGTAATTGTTGCCCGCTTCGGGGGCGTTGATCTCATCACCGCCGCGCGCTCCATGCTCGACGGTATAGAGCCTGTTGTCTGCCGTATCGATGACGATGCCCTGGGGATTGCGGTGGCCGCTGGACCAGACTTCGGGAAGGGGTTGCCCGCTCGGATTGGCAGAAGAAGGCGTGCCGTCGGCATTGATGCGCATGATCTTGCCGGCATGGTCGGCCTGATCCTGGGCGCGCTCCTCGTCGCCGCGATCGCCGATGCCGAAGAACAGGCTGCCATCGGCGGCAATCGCAATCCGCGAGCCGAAATGCTGGCCGGTGCCGGTCAGCTTGTTCATGAGGAAGATCCGGCGGACATCCTCGAGGCGCCGTTCATTGGCGCTGAGGCGCGCGGAGAAGACGCCAGTACCCTGGCCGCCGGGACCGGGGACGGCTGCGGTGAAGAAGAGGCGGCGGGTTTCGGCGAAGTCGGGAGAGAGCGCGACATCGAGCAGGCCACCCTGACCTACGGCTGCGATCCGCGGCAGGCCGCCGAGCGGGCGACCGACTTCACCATCGCGGATGATGCGCATGCGTCCGGGACGCTCGGTGACGATATAGGCGCCGTCCGGGAGAACCTCGACGGACCAGGGATGCTCAAGTCCGTCTGCGATGGCGGTCACCTCGACCGTCATGTCGCGGACCCGATGTTCCCGGCTCTCCTGCGCATAGCCTGGCAGGGCGAGGGAGGCCGCCAAGATCGGCGCCATCAGCAAAGCGGTTTTCCCCTGTCGTTTCACCATCTTCATCTCACCTCGTCGCGGCTGGTCAATGGTCATGAAGATGGGAACTGACCGGCGTGCGACAAGACGTGCGGCAAGAAGAGGGCGCCTCCTGACGAAGTTTTGAAGAGGCGCCGATCTCTAAGACCAAGTGTCGATGATAAGGACCCATCTTATCGGTTCCCATCACCGACACTTGGAATAAGCCGATGGTGCATCGGCAAGCCAACGCATCATCCGCCTAGCGTCTTTGTTCTGTCGCAGGTTCTGCAAAACCCTGGGACGCTTTTGCAGAACCTGCTCAGGCGTCGAAGCTCACGGCCTTCAGCTTGTCGATGCCCAGGGCCTGAAGCGCGAGCTTCTCGTAGAAGGGCTCGGATTTCCCGAGTTTCACCTTGTAGAGGAAGTATTTCTCGAAGCCGATCTTGGCTGCGTGAACCCATTTGCCCTGGGAGGACCAGTTGACGTTGCGGGGCGGCAATTGCGGCTGGGCGACGAAGGCGATGCCGCCATCGCCGAAATCCGCGAGGCAGACCGCATTCCACGTTCCTTGCGCGTTTGCCTCCTCGCCGGCGATCAGGTTGGCGATGTTGTGGGCGGTGGCGGTCACCATGGATTCGATCATGAAGCCGGTCTTCGGCACGCCGACCGGAACTGGGGTCTTGCCGATAGGCGGGATGGCGACACAGACACCGACGGAGAAGACGTTTCTAAAGGTCGGGTTCTGCTGGTGTTTGTCGGCAAGCACAAAGCCGCGCGGATTGGTGAGGCCCTCGATGCCCTTGATTGCTCCGACGCCGCGGAAGGCGGGAAGCATCATCGTATAGACCGAGGGGATCTCGTGGGTTGCCTTGACCGAGCCGTCTTCGTTGATCTCCTCTGCAACGACCTTGTCGCCTTCGAAGCGGCTGACCCGGGCATTGGTCACCCATTTGATGTGCTTGGAGCGTAGCGCGCTTTCGAGCAGGCCCTTGGTGTCACCGACGCCGTCGAGGCCGAGATGACCGATATAGGGCTCCGAGGTGACGAAGGTCATCGGCACCCGGTCGCGGACCTTGGCGTCGCGCAGGGCCTTGTCGAGAATGAAGGCGAACTCATAGGCCGGACCGAAGCAGGAGGCGCCCTGGACCGCGCCGATCACAACGGGGCCGGGCTTGGCGACGAGCTTGTCGAAGGCCTGTTTGGCGGCCAGAGCGTGATCGATGTGGCAGACCGACTGGGTGTGATGGTGCGGGCCAAAGCCCTCGATTTCATCGAAGGCAAGGTCGGGACCGGTTGCGATCACCAGATAGTCGTAATCCAGCGAGCTGCTATCCGCCATTTCCACCCGGTTCTCTGCCGGGTGAACGCGGGCTGCGCCCTGAGGGTGAAGGGTGATGTTGCGTTTGGCGCAGGCGGGGCGGAGATCCACCTCGATCTCCTCGCGTCCGCGCCAGCCGACTGCGACCCAGGGATTGGATGGCACGAAGGAATAGGTCGCACCCTTGCTCAGGAGATGGATCTCGACCTCTCGGCCCAGCCGGTCTCTCAATTCATAGGCCATGATGGTGCCGCCAAGCCCGGCTCCCAGAACTGCAATGCGTTTCATGGTGGTTCCTCCCAGTTGATAGGAGAAAGTATATACGAAAATACGTAGATATAAACAATACTATTTTATAAGTGGTCGATCGAGTTTTGCCGCTGGATGATCTCGTTCCAGCTGCGTTTCCAGAGCCCGAAAACGCCGGCTGCCATGGCGGCGAAGCAGATCAAGAGAAGCAGGATCAGCAGATGCCGTTCGCTTTGCGGAAGGGGAAGGGATTGTGCATGGCCGTTCGGCAGGTCGATCATGGTCGCGCGCGATGCCGGCAGAATGCTCGATGTCGTCAGATGATCCATCTCAGAAGCAGACTGGAGGGCACTGGTTGTCTGCTGAGATGTGTTCGGCGAAGAGGCGGTGCCGGGGCTGCCGAACAGGAACAAGGCCAGCCCGAGACCACTGGCAAGAGCCAGCCAGGCGAGCGGGCGGCTTCTCCGGGACGTGGGCGTGCAGGCTTCCAGTTCAAAATCCATGGCGGGCACCTTCGTCAGTTGGTCTGGTGCGCATAAAGCCCTGCGATCGCGTCTGCAGAGCGACGAAACTGTGGCGTTTCCTATGCCGAATTGTGATTTCACCTGTTCATGGGCTGACGATGGCATTCCGCCATTGGCACGGTGACGCAAAACTCTTGGCGGTTCGCAGCTTTCCGCTTGAAAGGCAGGGGTTCTTTCGCCATAGAGCTTGGACCTGAGGCCCCGGGCATGGGGTCGATGTTCAATCAGCTCAGGACCCCGCACAATGGCTTTCCTTGCCGACGCCCTTTCCCGCATCAAGCCTTCCGCGACCATCGCCGTCACGCAGATGGCCCGGGAGCTCAAAGCGCAGGGGAAAGACGTCATTTCGCTTTCCGTCGGCGAGCCCGACTTCGATACGCCGCAGAACATCAAGGATGCGGCCGTTGCCGCCATTGCCCGTGGCGAGACGAAGTACACGCCCGTTGCCGGCATTCCGGAGCTGCGCAAGGCGATCGCCGACAAGTTCAAGCGCGAGAACGGTCTCGACTACAAGCCGGAGCAGGTGATCGTCGGCACCGGTGGAAAGCAGATTCTTTTCAATGCCTTCATGGCAACGATCAATCCGGGAGATGAAGTGGTCATCCCGGCGCCGTTCTGGGTTTCCTACCCGGAAATGATCGCGCTTTGCGGCGGCACGCCTGTCTTCGTCGAGACGACGATCGAGAACAATTTCAAGCTGACGGCCGAGCAGCTGGACAAGGCGATCACGCCGAAGACCAAGTGGTTCATGTTCAACTCGCCGTCCAACCCGTCGGGTGCCGCCTACAGCAAGGAAGAGCTGAAGGCGCTGACCGACGTGTTGCTCAAGCATCCGCATGTCTGGGTTCTGACCGACGACATGTACGAGCATCTCGTCTTCGGCGACTTCGTCTATTACACGCCTGCCCAGGTCGAGCCGGCGCTTTACGAGCGCACGCTGACGATGAACGGCGTCTCCAAGGCCTATGCGATGACCGGCTGGCGTATCGGCTATGCCGCTGGCCCGCTGCCGCTGATCAAGGCCATGGACATGATCCAGGGTCAGCAGACCTCGGGCGCCTGCTCGGTGGCCCAGTGGGCGGCCGTCGAGGCGCTCAATGGTCCGCAGGACTTCATCACGGAATCGAAGAAGGCATTCGAAGAGCGCCGCGACCTCGTGGTCTCGATGCTGAACCAGGCTTCGGGAATCGTTTGCCCGAAGCCGGAAGGCGCCTTCTACGTCTATCCGTCCTGCGCTGCCCTGATCGGCAAGACGGCGCCGTCGGGCAAGGTCATCGAGACGGACGAGGACTTCGTCATGGAACTGCTGGCGACCGAAGGTGTGGCCACCGTTCACGGCTCGTCCTTCGGCCTCGGCCCGAACTTCCGCGTGTCCTACGCCACCTCGAATGCCAAGCTCGAAGAGGCCTGCAGCCGCATCCAGCGCTTCTGCGCTTCGTTGAAGTAAGCGTCGGCCCATAACTGCTGAGGGAAGGGCTCGCTGAAAGGCGGGCCCTTTCTGCATTTATCGGTTTGTTGAGGGTACCGAGTGCCTGTGGTATTCTCGGCTGCATGAAAACCGTCAGCCTGCAGGAAGCCACACGCGATCTGGAAGCGCTCGCCGATGCCGTCGAGCGGGGCGAGGTCGTGACCGTGACACGCGATGGGAAGCCTGTGCTGGATCTGGTGCCGCATGCGGCGGCAGAGGCGGGAGAGACGAAACCGAAGAAGCGTGGGATCGATTGGGAGGCCATGCAGGCTCATTTGCGTTCGATCGGCGTGGAGGATGCCGTTCCCTACATTGCTGATGATTTCGACGATCCTCTGCCAGAGGGCTTCCTCCTGAGGCCTCTTCCCTAGTGGTGCGCCTGCTTCTGGATACCCATATCGTGCTCGCCCTCCTGAGGCGGAATTTCCACCAACAATTCCCAGACATCGAGCGGCATTTCGCGGCTGGAGATGTGAGTGCCGTCGCGAGCGTCGCCAGTCTTTGGGAAATTGCAATCAAGAGCAGGCTTGGGAAACTGAAGATCGAAATGCCGCTACCGCAAGTTCCGGCCAACTTGAGATCGGGAGGTTTGGAGATCTTGGGCATCGAAGTCTCTCACGTCCTCCACACCCTCAACCGCGAGCCGCCCACCCGGGACCCTTTTGACCGCCTGCTTCTTGCCCAATGCCATGTCGATGGTCTTCAGCTGGTTACGGTCGACCGTGCCCTGGTCGACCACCCGCTGGCATTCCGCCCCTGATCTCGGCGATCAGAGGCGGAGATTCTGTTTCAGCCCTTTGTCAGCTTGACGATGGTCGAGTTGCCGCCGCCGCGCTGTTCGGTGACGGCGTAGACGGCGCCGTCCGGGCCGACCTTCACGTCACGGATGCGGGCGCCGAGATCGACGCGTTCCTCATGCTTGACCCGGTCATTCTCCATGTGCAGCACGACGACACCGCGGCTGACGAGGCCGCCGACCAGGAAGGCGCCCTTCCATTCGGGGATGGCATCGGCATCGTAATAGGCCATGCCCGAGGGGGCGATGACCGGGTCCCAGTAATAGACGGGTTGCTCGGTATCCGCCATCTGCGTGACGCCGTCACCGACCTTGGCGCCGCTATATTCCACGCCATAGGTAACTTCCGGCCAGCCGTAATTCTTGCCGGCCTGGGGGAGGTTCAGCTCGTCACCACCCCTTGGGCCATGCTCCACCGTCCAGAGACGACCCTGGCCGTCGATCGTGGCGGATTGCAGGTTGCGGTGGCCGAGCGACCAGATTTCCGGCTGGGCATTGTTCTCACCGATAAAGGGATTGTCGGGCAGCGCTTCGCCGGTCTGGCTGATGCGGAAGATCTTGCCCAGCCCGCTTTGCAGATCCTGGGCCTGAACGCGTGGTTCGCGGTCTGAGCGCTCGCCGACGGTCACGTAAAGCTCACCCTGCGGGCCGAAGGCGAGGCGGGAGCCGAAGTGCTTGTTGCCGTCATAGCTCGGCATCTGGCGGAAGATGACACTGACGTCTTCCAGCGTGCCGCCGCCCTGATTGTCGGGCACCAGGCGTGCGGATGCGACCGAGGTGCCATTGCCATCGTTGCGCGGCTCGGAGAAGGAGAAGAAGATCCTGCCAGATGTTGCGTAGTCCGGGGCCAGTGCAACATCGAGCAGACCGCCCTGGCCGCTGGCCAGCACCTCGGGGACATTGGCGATCTCGGGCCCGGCCTTGCCGCCGGTGCCGATGATGTGCATGGCGCCCTGCTTGGCGGTTACCAGCATGCGTCCGTCGGGGAGGAATTCCATCGACCAGAGGTGAGGGAGGCTTTCGGCGATGACCTCCGTCTTGATGTTGGCGACCTGCGGCGGCTGCGGAGCGCGCGTCTGGCCGGAAAAGGCGGGCTGCTGGTCGGGCGCGTTCGGCGCCTTGGGCTCGACCGGTGTGCCGGCCTGCTGCGCGAAGGCGGGCAGTGACGCAAGGCTGAGGCTGAGCAGGGTTCCGGCGATTAGATGGGGGAGACGGTTCATCAATTCCTCCTGGTATGGATGTAGATGCAATCAACGCCTGATCTGGTTCAAAGGCTCCCTGCCAAAAGAGCTGCCGCGATCACCATTGCTTTATCCGTGGGTGAGCGGTGCAAAGACGCAAAGAGAAACGGAGCGGGGCAATAAGCCGCTTCCGTCCGGGTCCTTGGGCTGTAGACTTCATCCGACTCCGAGACAGGTTGCGTTGGCGATGGATCCCGTCGGCACGTCGTACGGCCGCATATCCATACGGGGCCTTGGTTTGAACAGGGCGGTCGCGAGCCTTCCATGCGGCGCACCGGCGCTGATTTGCACCCTGGCGGATTTGGTGGAATACTCGTGGTCGCCAGGAGGAGAAGGCCATGGTGAAGATCACCTATGAGATCGTTCCGCATGATGGCGGTTGGGCCTATCGGCTCGGCGGCGTCTATTCTGAGGCATTTCCGACCCATGACCAGGCGCTGGAAGCCGTACGTATCGTGATGGAAGAGCAGCAGGTCGGCGATGAGCCGGTGACGATCAGCTATCAGGACGAGACTGGTCGCTGGCGCGAAGAGTATAGTGACGGCGGTGATCGGCCTGAGGTGGAGATCCTCGATACTTTCGCCGGCGATGACAGGCCGCAGGCCTGACGGCAGGCGAAAGCTTAACTTGCTGAGTCGGTTGCGACCGGTTCTTCATGTCCCGATTCCGTTTCGGCGTGGGACTTCCTGGCAAGCCGAACCCATGCCGTGAGCCCCCTGACCAGAGCGTCAAAGGTTGTCCGAAAGCGCGGGACGGTTTTCAAGGTCTCGTGCATCACCACGAAGGTTTCCAGCGCGACATCAAGCGTGCCGGGCAATATTTCGATCAGGTCCTGATCGCGCGCTGCAAAAGCATGCTGGCACATTCCGATGCCGAGGCCCGCGCGGATGGCGGCAAACTGGACGAGATTGCTGTCGGTACGGAAATCAAAGCCGATGCCGGTGAGGTCAGGCCGGTGTTTCAGGATCTCCCTGATATAGGCGAGCTGTCGGTCAAAGCCGATCAGTCGGTGCTGCGAAAGCTGGTCTAGCGTTTCCGGCATGCCGTGGCGCTCGACATAACTGCGATGGGCGTGGAAGCCGAGGGTGATCTTGCCGATGCGGCGGCTGAGCAGGGCAGACTGGCTCGGCTCTACCATGCGGATGGCAATATCGGCTTCCTGCTGCAGGAGATCCTCGACGGTGTCGGAGGCCGAGAGCTCGATTTCCAGCGCCGGGTGTTCCTCCTGCAGGCGTGCCAGGATCGGCGGCAGAACCTCGACGGCAATGACCTCGCTTGCGCTGATGCGGACGGTGCCGCGCACCTCCTGCATGTCGCCCGAGGCGATGCGGGCCAATGCCGCGGACATGGCGGCCATGCTGCGGGCATGGGTCTTCATGGCCAAGGCTTTTTCCGTCGGCAGGAGACCCTGGGGTGTGCGCAGGAAGAGGGGCGCGCCGAAGGCCAGTTCCAGCACCTCGATGTGGCGCCCGGCCGTCGGCTGCGTCAGGCCGAGCTGACGGGCGGCCGCAGAAAGGGAGCCCGTTTCGACAACGGCGAGGAAGGTTCGGTAATGGTCCCAGCTGATTTGATCCATGGTCATGCATTTTTGTATATCTATTGTACGATTTGTGGCAATTCTGAATATGTCTGTCTCGTGGGAAGGTCGTTCCAGTTCAAACACAGGAGATGGACATGACCGAATTCTCGAAAACTGCTTTGCAGCCGCCGCTCGCGCTGGTCCTCGGCGCAACGGGTGGAATCGGCGGAGCGCTTGCCAAGGCCCTGCTGAAACGTGGCTACCGCGTGCGCGCCATGCACCGCCGTCCCGAAGAGCAGCTGTCGTCGCGATCCGAATATGAATGGGTTGCCGGCGACGCGATGCGGGCCTCGGATGTGCTGGCCGCCGCTCAGGGTGCCAGCGTCATCGTGCACGGGGTCAACCCGCCGGGTTACCGGAACTGGGGCGAACTTGTCCTGCCGATGATCGACAACACGATTGCGGCGGCGCGGGCGGTCGGTGCCCGCATCCTGATGCCGGGCACGATCTACAATTTCGGCCCCGACAGCTTTCCGATGCTTGCCGAGGAAAGCCCGCAGCGACCGCTCACGGTCAAAGGAAAGATCCGCGTTACGCTCGAGCAGAGGCTGGAGCAGGCGGCGAATGCGGGCGTGCCGGTGATCATCGTCCGGGCAGGGGACTTCTTCGGGCCCGACGCCGGTAACAACTGGTTCGCCCAGGGACTGGTGCAGCCGGGCAAACCGGTGCGCTTCGTCATCAATCCCGGTCGAAGGGGCGTGGGTCATGCCTGGGCCTATCTGCCTGACGTCGCCGAGACCTTCATGCGTCTGCTCGACCGCGCAGACGAGTTGCCGCGCTTCTCCCGCTTTCACATGACTGGGTTCTTTGACCATGACGGGGTGCAGATGGCGCAGGCTATCGGTCGGGTCGTGGGCCGCCCGGGAATTCTGACCTTTGGCTTCCCCTGGCGGGTTGCGGGACTGCTGCGTCCCTTCATGCCCTTGCTCAAGGAGCTACATGAGATGCGTTATCTGTGGCGGGAAACGATCCGCCTCGACAATGGCCGCCTCATGGAAGTCCTCGGCGAGGAGTCGCAGACCCCGATCGATATGGCTGTGCGCACGACGCTGCAAAGTCTCGGCTGCCTTCCAGTAGACCCGGCGCTCGCCGGTCATTTGCCTGCAGCGTTGCTGACGGGGGGCGGGCAATGACGCGTGCATCCCTCGGACGGATGAACCCACTCGGCATTTTCCGGGCTTTGGTCTGGGGCATCCTGTTGGGCATTGCCGCACAGTTCTTTCTGGCCGGCCTTACGGTGTTTGGCGGTGGCACGGGCTGGGGTGCGCATGCGACGACGGGCGGCGCTCTTGCACTGCCGATCCTCACCGCATTCGCAATGACGTTGAAAGGTGCGCTGACGCAGTTTCGAGGGGGTATGTCGCTGCTTCTGGCGGGATATCTGGTCCAGGTGACGCTGGCGGCGCTCGCAGATGGGTTGCCGATGCTCGGCGCACTGCATCCGGTCAATGGTCTGGCCATGGGCCTTGTCACGTCAAGGCTTATCAGCCGGATCGATCAGGCTTTCCCCTGAGGCTGGGTAAACCAGGAGAATGGGCTCCCGGATCGGACCGGGAGCCCTTCGCAGTTTATGCGAGAGCGGGGTAGCTGGTATAGCCTTGTGCGCCACCGCCATAGAGCGTGGCCGCGTCGAGCGGGTTCAGCGCTGCATCTTCCTTCAGACGGCGGACGAGGTCCGGGTTCGAGATGAAGGGGCGACCGAAGGCGACGAGATCGGCGTAACCGCTTTCGACGGCCTCGATTGCTGAGGCGCGGTCATAGCCATTGTTGGCGATCCAGGCGCCCTTGCCGCCGGCTGCGCGATAGGCTGCCTTCAGCGCCTTCCAGTCGAAGGGCATAACGTCACGCGGACCGCCGGTCGCCCCTTCGATGACGTGCACGAAGGCAAGTTCGAAGCGGGCGAGGCCTTTGACCAGCGCCGTGTAGACGGTTTTCGGATCGGGATCCGAGACATCGTTGGCCGGGGTGGTCGGCGAGATGCGGATGCCGGTCCTTTCGGCGCCGATCTCACGGGTGACGGCCTCGACGACTTCGAGTGTCAGGCGGATGCGGTTCTCGACCGAACCACCATACTGATCGGTGCGCTGGTTGCTGTTCGAGCGCATGAACTGCTCGAGCAGATAGCCATTGGCGGCATGGATTTCGACACCATCAAAGCCTGCTTCGACGGCCGCGCGGGCTGCCTTGCGATAGTCTTCCAGGATGCCGGGGATCTCTGCGGTTTCGAGCGCACGCGGTTGCGATGTCTCGACGAAGCTGCCGGTGCCATCGGTGTTCAGCACGTAGGTCTTCGACTTGGCTGCAATCGGCGACGGGGCAACCGGCTTGCCGCCGTCCGGCTGCAGGCTGGTGTGGGAGATGCGCCCGACATGCCAGAGCTGGGTGACGATCTTACCGCCGGCTGCATGCACGGCATCGGTGACCTTCTTCCAGCCTTCGATGGCTTCGGGCCTGTAGAGCCCAGGCACATCGGCATAGCCCTGCGCCTGATGGGTGATGGCCGTGCCTTCACTGATGATCAGGCCGGCGCTTGCGCGCTGGCGGTAGTATTCGACGTTGAGATCGTTCGGCACTGCGCCGGGGGACCGGTTGCGCGTCAGCGGCGCCATGGCGACACGATTGGAAACGGGGAAGTTGCCGACGGATGTCGGTTCAAAAAGCTTGGACATGAAACCTCTCGGGAGTTTCCGGCGGCGGGAACAGTGTCGCCGGCAATCCCGATGTGGTGCATCACAGCGTGCTGTTCAAGGACTTCAGAAATTCCGTGATGGTATCTTCGTTGCGACGGTAAAGGACACGCTGGCCGACGCGTTTGGAACTGATCAGACCCGCCCTCTGAAGAGTTGCCAGATGCGCCGAGACCGCCGATTGGGAAAGCCCGGAGCGCTCGAACTGTCCCGCACTGATGCCGTCGACCGCCTCTTCCTTCGGCACCCCGAAATACTCCTTGGGATCCTTCAACCAGATCAGCATTTCCATGCGCGCTGGGTGTGCCAGCGCCTTCATCACGTCCTCAAGGAACATGTCCCCTCCACTTACGACTGCATGTCATTTCCCTGGCGTATTGATCGCTGCCGCCACACCTTCAAGAGTGTGGCTCCAGTTACGCCCAACGATGAAACGCAGTCGGCAGTCTATTGTTCCAACAAAATAACAAAAAAAAGAGGGCCACCGGAAAACCAGGGCCCTTTGAATTGTGAAGGTCAAAAACCTCCAGAGGGGAACAGCTGCTGCGGTGGAACTGGGAGGAAAAAGCCACCATGTGCATCAGCTGTGTGCGATATGGTGGTTTTTTGTGCAGTGAACAATGCTTTTTTATGCATGTCAGGCATGCACGAGTTGCAAGTCTGTTTGTTAGACAACAAAATCCGACCGCCGGAAGGTGGTGTCAGAAATTCCAGTTTCGTGCCTTGGCGACGATGAAGTCTCTGAAAGCCTTGAGTTTTGCTGCGTTCTTGATCTGGTCCGGATAGCAGAAATAGGTGTCGAAGGACGGGACGTCGGCGCTCGTGACAAGCTGCAGCAGGCCCGGGTCGCGGCCGACAATATAGTCAGGCAGCATGGCGATGCCGATGCCGAGCAGGCAGGCGCGCTTGATCGAGGTCAGACTGTTGATCTGCAGATGCGGGATGCGCGGGTTATCCGAGGAGCGTCCGGCGACTTCCAGCCAGTTGACGTCGAGCAGGTAGTTCGGGGCCGGCTCGCCGAAGGTGATGATCTTGTGATTGTCGAGATCCTCGATCGACTGCGGCTCGCCGTAGCGGTTGATGTAGGACGGTGCTGCATAGACATGCATATGCACCGTGAACAGCTTGCGCTGGATCAGATCCGACTGCTGCGGCTGGCGCAGACGGATGGCGCAGTCGGCATGGCGCATGTTCACGTCCAGTTCCTCGTTATCGAGGATCAGCTGGATCGACATGTCGGGATAGAGCTGCAGGAATTCCTGGACCTTGTCGGTCAGCCAGCCCTGGCCGAGACCGACGGTTGTCGTCACACGCAGCTTGCCGGACGGTTTTTCCGTCGTCTCGGTCAGCTGCATCTTGACGGTCTGCAGCTTGATCAGCACGTCATGGGCCGTGCGATAGAGCAATTCACCCTGTTCGGTGAGGATCAGGCCGCGGGCATGGCGGTGGAAGAGCTTGACCCCGATGTCCTGCTCCAGCGAGGAGACCTGGCGGCTGATGGCCGACTGGGACAGATGCAGCTTGTCTGCGGCATGGGTGAAGGACCCGGCTTCCGCAGCGGCATGAAAAATGCGCAGTTTGTCCCAGTCCAGCGGCATGCCGCCCCCTCTCATGTCGCTTATTCCGCGGCTTGTTTCGTCTCGACGGGCTGGGCCGACAGGAAGCGCTCGGCCTCAAGTGCTGCCATGCAGCCCATGCCGGCGGCGGTGATGGCCTGGCGATAGACGTCGTCGGTCACGTCACCGGCGGCAAAGATGCCGGGAACGTCCGTGGCGGTCGAATCCGGTGCTGTCCAGAGATAGCCGTTCGACTTCAGCTTCAGCTTGCCCTTGAACAGTTCGACGGCCGGCGCATGGCCGATGGCGACAAAGACGCCGTCGATCGGCATGTCGGTGACGGCGCCGGTCAGCGCGTCCTTGAGCTTGACGCCCGAAACGGACGGCGGCATCGGCGGCTTGGCCGGGGTGCCGGTGATTTCCTCCACCGTGGTGTTCCAGAGAACACGGATGTTCTCCTTGGCGAACAGGCGTTCCTGCAGGATCTTTTCCGAGCGGAAACTATCACGGCGGTGCACGACGGTGACCGACTTGCAGATATGCGAGAGATAGAGCGCTTCTTCGACGGCAGAGTTGCCGCCGCCAACGACGATGACGTCCTTGTTGCGATAGAAGAAGCCGTCGCAGGTGGCGCAGGCAGACACGCCGAAGCCCTGGAAATGCTGTTCGCTTTCGATGCCGAGCCACTTGGCCTTGGCGCCGGTGCAGATGATCAGCGTGTCGGATGTCCAGACCTGGCCGCTGTCGGTCTTGATCGTGAACGGGCGATGGCTGGTGTCGACTTCGGTGACGAGGTCGCTGACGATCTCGGTGCCGACATGCTTGGCCTGGTTCAGCATCTGCTCCATCAGCCAGGGGCCCTGGATCGGATCGGCGAAACCCGGATAATTCTCCACGTCCGTGGTGATCATCAGCTGGCCACCCTGTTCCATGCCGGCGATCAGGACCGGCTTCAGCATGGCGCGGGCGGCGTAGATCGCAGCGGTGTAGCCGGCGGGGCCGGAGCCGATGATCAGCACCTTGGTGTGGCGGGCAGTCATTGTCGCTTCCTTTCAACGCGCGATGGGTAACATCGACTGGGGCCTCGATATGCGGCTGCCCCGATCCTCGCGCGACTGACGCTCATTTAGGATCGAAGCGAAGCGCAATTCAAGGCGTTGCTCTGCTTTAGCAACAGAGCTTTGAGCGTCCACGCAATAATTGTGCGTGAAGGCGGAGGATTCTTGCCAATTGTTCCTGATGGAGTAGATATCGCACACATCTTCAAAAGGAGCGACCGTGCTCAAGGTAGAACTCGACGCCATCGATCTGCGCATTCTGAAGGAGTTGCAGCGAGATGGGCGGATGACCAATGTTGAACTCTCCGAACGCGTCGGCATCTCGGCGCCACCTTGCCTGCGGCGCGTCCGCAAGCTCGAAGAGGCCGGTGTGATCGAGAGCTATCACGCTGTCTTGAATGCCAGCCGCCTCGGCTATGATCTCGTCGCTTTCTGCATGGTCGGCCTGAAGCACCAGTCGGAGGCCAATCTCAAGGCCTTTGCGGCTGCGACCGACAGCTGGCCGATCGTGCGCCAGGCCTGGATGGTCAATGGCGACAGCGATTTTCTGCTGCATTGCGTCGCCGAGAACCTGACCCGGTTCCAGGATTTCGTCATCGAGGTCCTGACGGCCAACGAGCATGTCGACACGGTGCGGACGATGCTGACCATCCGCCAGGTGAAGAAGGGCGGATTGGTGGAGATCTGAGGCGCTGCCTCAATAGGGCTTCAAGGCCTCGGCCAGTCTGGCACGGAAACCGGTGTCGATCTCCAGGAAGCGCTTGCGGGCGGCGGAGCCCAGCCGCTGCTTTTCCGAAGAATCCATGCGAATCAGGCTCTCGACGACCTTCTCCATCGCTGCGAGATCCACGAGGTAGTTCGTTCCCAGATGCCGCGGCTCGGTGCGCCCATAGGGAAGGAGCAGGCCGCAATCGGTCGACACATGCTCGTTCATCGGCGGGCCGTCGGTGGTGACGGTGACTGCGCCGACGGACAGCGCTTCGACGAGGTGGTGACCCCAGCCTTCCGAGCGGGAGGGGCAGAGATGGATGCCGCAGCTGTTCTGCAGCTCTTTCAGTTGAGCATCGGTGATGTAGCCGCTGACCACCCGGATATTGGCGATGGCCGCCGCCTTGGGATGCGGATCACGCTGTACCAGCACCAGTTCCGGCCATTCCGGATGCCGTGACCACAATTCGATGACGTCTTCCGTGCCCTTCAGCGTGCTGCCGCCCGCGAGATGGAAGAAACTGTTCCAGTTCTTCGGCACCGTCTCGTCGAGCCGGTCCTCGGAGGTGAAGCCGACATAAACAGTGGGAACGCCGAGGCGGCGAAAAATCTCTTCGGCATGGCGGCTTTTGGCCAGCACGAGGTCGATGCCTTTCAGTCTGCCGAGGTGACGGCGCGGAAAGCGCTCCTGGTTCGGGCAGAGCAGATTGAACCTGCTGGCGCTGAACCAGCGCGGGAAAGCGCGCTCGATATGAATGATGGTGTTTGCCTGCTTGCGCCGGAGGAGGCGGTCGAGGAGGGACCTCGCGCGGATACCCTTTGTCGCGACGCCCTGAGATCGCCCGATCGAGGCCAGGGCTTCGATCAGCAGATTGGTGTCGCGTGTCAGACCGAAACTGTTGTCCTTGTTGACGATCAGGATATCGAGGAGATCACGTGCCGCCATCGATCAAGCATTCTCGGAAGTTGCGGGTCGGGATGTTGGGGTCGCATGGGGCAGGGCAGTGCCGAGCAGGCCCGCATAGACCTCGGCCAATTGATCCGCTTCGCGCTCAAGCCCGAAGGCTGCTTCGACGTGTTCGCGGCCCTTCCGGCCGGCCTGCATGGCCTTTTGCGGTTCGAGGAAAGCCGAGATCGCATCGCGCAGTCGATCGTAGTCACCCGCCGGCACGACCGATCCCGTCTCGCCCTCGACGATCATTTCGGCATAGGCGCCTGCGTCGCTGGCAACCACGGCTGTGCCGGATGCCATCGCTTCGAGTGGCGTGAGACCGAAGCCTTCGTTGCGGGATGGCGCGACATAGAGCGTCAGGCGGCGATACCAGGGCTTGATGTCGTCCACTTCCCCGAGAAAGCGGATGCGATCGATGAGGCCGGCGGAAGCGATATCGGCCTTCAGCTTGTCGGCAAAGCTCGCATGTTCTGCAGTCACCCGACCGGAGATGACGGCCGTCCATTCGGGGTTCTGCGGCAGAAGCTCTATCATCGCCCTGACGAAGAGATCGGTACCCTTCTGATGGCGGACGCGACCGAAGCAGCCAACGAGGTGGCGGCCCTTCAGATCCTCGGGAAGGCCTGTGTCTATCTCTTCGGAGGGGTGGAACAGCTGCAAGTCCACGCCGTGGCGTATCACGGTATGCGGCACTTTCAAGAAGGAGCCGGACTTCGCATTGGTCGCGACGACCGCATCCATCTTCGAGATCAGCCAACGGGTATAGCGGCTGTGATGCCGCTGGGCTGCCGAAGTGAAGAGGAGCTTGAGCGGCATCCGGAACACGTCCCGGAGGATCACGCCCGCCAGCATCTCATTGTTGCGACGGGCGTGCCAGATGCGCGGCTTTCCGTTGGCCGGTTTCTTCCAGAGTGCCGGCAGGTCCGACCAGCGCATTTTGGGCAGATGGCCCGGCAGACCGGGCCCCAAGGTCACGATCCCGAGCCCCTTGCGTCGCTGTTCGGGAATCAGCTGAATGACGGTCGATGTAACGCCGGAGAGGCGCCGCTTGAAGTGCGGCGCAACCACCGTGATCTCGTCGAGGGAGTGCGCCACTGAAAGGCCTTTTCGGACTTGGATCAACCCCACCTGACGGCGAGAATCTCGTAGGCCTTCGAGCCGCCGGGGGCGACAACTTCGATGTTGTCGCCGACTTCCTTGCCGATCAGGGCGCGGGCGATCGGGGACGAGATCGAGATGCGGCCGGCCTTCACGTCGGCTTCCTGGTCACCGACGATCTGGTAGGTCTTCTCTTCTTCGGTGTCCTCGTCGATGAGCTTCACCGTCGCCCCGAACTTGATCTTGGAGCCGGACATCTTCGAGAGGTCGATGACCTCTGCGCGGGCGATCAGATCTTCGAGTTCGCCAATGCGGCCCTCGTTGTGGCTCTGGGCTTCCTTGGCGGCATGATATTCCGCATTTTCGGAAAGGTCGCCATGAGCGCGCGCTTCGGCAATCGCCTCGATGATGCGCGGACGCTCTTCCTGCTGACGCCAGCGCAGCTCTTCGCTGAGCTTCTCGAAACCGTTCTGCGTCATCGGTACCTTGTCTACCATTTCCTCTTCCTTCGTCTTCATGGCCGCGAGCGCGGGCACAAAAGAAAACAGGTTCCGAAGCAAAGCTGCGGAACCAGTCACAAATCAGGTTGGCGGTGACTATAGCAGAATGGTCAGCGCAATTTCCAGAGTTTTCGTCAGACGGTTCGGGGGATGCCTCTTTCCATTCAAAAACCCAATGAAATCAATTGGCAGAAAGCCTGGAGGACGGAATGCCGCAGGGGAGATTCTTGACGACTGTCATGCGAACGTATAGTGAACATTTCCATGAAGAAGTCGCTCAAAGAACGTCTCGCCATCCTCTCCGACGCGGCCAAATATGATGCGTCCTGCGCATCGAGCGGCACGACGAAACGGGACTCGTCGGCGTCGGGCGGGCTGGGTTCGACCGAGGGGTCGGGTATCTGTCACGCCTATGCGCCCGACGGTCGCTGCATCTCGCTTCTGAAGATCCTGCTCACCAATTTCTGCATCTATGACTGCGCCTATTGCATCAACCGCTCCTCCAGCAATGTCGAGCGGGCGCGGTTCACGCCGGACGAGGTCGTCTGGCTGACGATCGAATTCTACCGGCGCAATTACATTGAGGGTCTGTTTCTCTCTTCCGGGATCATCAAGTCCTCCGATGATACCATGGCCGAGATGGTCAAGATCGCCCGTGATCTCAGGACCAAGCATGATTTTCGCGGCTATATTCATCTGAAGACGATCCCCGAGGCGTCCGCGCATCTGGTGGAGGAGGCGGGGCTTTATGCCGACCGCCTGTCGATCAATATCGAGCTTCCGACCGATCACGGGCTGGAGCGCTATGCGCCGGAAAAGCGGCCGGTCAACATCCGTCGCTCGATGGCGGATCTCAGGCTCAAGATCGATGAAGCGCGCGAGCCGACGCTGACCGGACGGCGCAAGAAGTTTGTGCCCGGCGGACAGAGTACGCAGATGATCGTCGGAGCCGATGGCGCGAGTGACGCGACGATCCTCGGCTCCAGCGCGCGGCTCTATAGCAGCTACGGGCTGAAGCGCGTCTATTACTCGGCCTTCAGCCCGATCCCGGACAGTTCGCGCAATCTGCCGCTGATCAAGCCGCCGCTGATGCGCGAGCACCGGCTCTATCAGGCCGACTGGCTCTACCGCTTCTATGGCTTCTCGGTGGAGGAAATCGCCTCGATCGGGCAGGATGGGATGCTCGATCTCGAACTCGATCCGAAGCTGGCCTGGGCGCTCGCCAATCGCGACCGCTTCCCCGTCGATGTCAACAAGGCGGATCGCGAGACCTTGCTGCGGGTGCCGGGCTTTGGAACGAAGACCGTCAACGGGCTTCTCTCGGCCCGTCGTCATCGCCGGGTGCGGCTGGAGGATCTCACCCGCCTCGGCGTGTCGCTCAAGAAGGTGCGGCCCTTTATCGTCGCCGAAGGCTGGTCGCCCAATCGCAGCCTTGACCGGTCGGATCTCCGGTCGGTGTTTGCGCCGCCGGCCGAGCAGCTGTCGCTTTTCTGATGCGGACCGTCACGCTGGAAGGGCGAGGGGCGTTCGACGAGTGGCGCGATGCCGCGCGGGCGCTTCTGGGGGATGGAGTGGCGCCTGAGCAGGTCCGTTGGCAGCTCTCGGGCGAGGCGGGCGATCTCTTCGGGTCGGAAGCTGCTGCCCAGGTGCCTCGCGGGCAAGCCCTCGACATCACTGTGTCCAAGGCATTCATCGAGGCAGCGGAAGCGGCGATCTGTCATTCCGATCCGGACCGTTTTGCGCTGCTCTACCGCATTCTCTGGAGGCTGCAGGCGGAGCGCAGTCTCCTGCAGGTGCGATCGGATCCCGATGTCGCTGACCTCGTTCGCCTGATCAAGAATGTCCGGCGCGACAGCCACAAGATGAAGGCCTTCGTGCGGTTCCGCGAGGTGGACGCTGTCCAGGCGAAACGGCGGCGCTTCGTTGCCTGGTTCGAGCCGGAGCATTTCATCGTCGCGCGCACCGCCGGCTTCTTCCAGCGGCGCTTCACCGATATGGACTGGCTGATCGCGACGCCGAAGGGCTCGGCCGCTTGGAACGGGCAGGAGTTGAAGACCTCGCGCGAGCCAGCGGCCCGACCTGAAGCGCAAGACGAGACCGACGAGCTGTGGCGGACCTATTTCGCCAATATCTTCAATCCGGCGCGGGTGAAGATCAAGGCGATGCAGTCGGAGATGCCGAAGAAATACTGGAAGAACATGCCGGAGGCCTCGCTCATTCCGGACCTGATTGCCGGTGCCGAGCGGCGGGTGCAGGAGATGGCCGCGCGCGAGGCAAGCCAGCCGCCGGCCTTTCACGAGCGGCTGCAGGCGCAGTGGCGCGGGCGGGAGGAGGAGGCGTCGGTTGATCTGCCACCGCTTGAACGGCTCCGAAGGGAGGCAGCCGGTTGCACGCGCTGTCCGCTCCATTGTCATGCGACGCAGACGGTGTTCGGCGAGGGACCCGCGGATGCCGAGATCATGTTTGTCGGCGAGCAGCCCGGCGATACCGAGGATCTCGCGGGGCGACCGTTCATCGGTCCGGCGGGGCAGGTGTTTGACGAGGCTGTTGCGGCAGCGGGGATCGACCGATCGAAGGTCTATGTCACCAATGCGGTCAAGCATTTCAAATATGAGCGGCGCGGCAAGCGGCGCATTCACATGCGCCCGGATGCCGGCGAGGTGGCGCATTGCCGTTGGTGGGTGTCAAAGGAGATCGAGATCATCCGACCCCGGATTGTCGTGGCACTCGGCGCGACCGCCTATCTGTCGCTGACCGGTGAGAGTCGGCCGATCGCCGAAGTGCGCGGCATGCCGATCCCCATGCAGGACAACCGCATGCTGCTTGTGACGACGCATCCGTCGGCGATCCTCAGGATGCCGGATCCGGATCTGAAGACGCGCAGCCTTGCGGCCTTTCGCTCCGATCTTTCGGATGTGAAGCGGTTGTTCGACACGCTACCAACCCCTTAGCGAGGTGCTTCTGTGGTCGCCGAAGCGGCCGTCTTCGATTGCCGGGATTGGCCGCTGCTCGAAATCTCTCCTTTTAATCTTCGGTTCATGTTCGGCTCATGCAGCTGTCAGCTTCGCTGCCCATCTTCATGTCAACGCACTGGGGTGGTCCCAGCGTCCCGAAGAGGTTCCGAAATGTTCAGATTTGCCGTTTCCACATTTGCAGCTGTTATGATTGCCTTCTCCGCCCAGGCCGAAATGCCGGTCAAGGCAACGATCATCGACAGCACCATCACTCAGGCCCAGGTTGAAGCCGCCCAGGTTGCCTGGGGCGACGCGCTCGTGAAGATTGCCACGGATTACAAGGAGGGCGGCATCGACAAGGCCAAGGCAACAGCCAAGGCGGTGATTGATGGAGCCTATGGCTATAATCTCGGCCCGGTGCTGTTCAAGCCGACGCTGACCGTCGAGCCTCAGACCTTCCGTCCGACGGCAGAAGGCGCACTCGCCTATTTCGTCGGCCATGACTCGAACTTCCCGGCCGATACCGGTTTTGCGCTGAAGGGCTGGACCTCGGTCAAGATCGAGAATTCGGCGATCTTCATCAGCGGCAAGACCGCCCAGACGATGGGCAAGGTCCATATCACGGATGGCGAAGGTAAGGTTACCACGGTCGACAAGACCTGGGGCTATAAGCTTGACGATGCCGGCAATCTGCGGATCGTCCTGCATCACTCCTCGCTGCCCTATACCGTCAACTAACGCTTCCGATCAGCAAAGCTCAGCCTGTCTGGTTCTGTTGCGCGCCCCTGAGCACTCCTCAGGGGCGTGTCACCGTCAGGCGATAACCGATGCCCCGGATGGCAGTGATCTTTACATCGGGGTCCAGACTGGCAAGCTTACGCCGCAGCCGGCTGACATAGACATCGACGACATTGGTCAGCGGATCACGATCGGCCGCCCAGACCCGCGCCAGAATGCGCTCGCGGCTGACCGTCGCCCCGGCTTGTGAAGCCAGCAGTTCGATCATCGCCATTTCCAGTGCACTCAGCAGGACCTCGCCGGTTGGGCTGCGCAAACCCGGCACTTGTCGATCCAGGGTAATGTGTCCGATCTGTATTAGCTTGGGCGCAGTGGTGGGCTTTGCACGGCGCATCAGCGCTTCAATTCGGGCCAGCAATTCATCGAAATCAAAGGGTTTTGCCAGATAATCATCGGCCCCGCGTCGCAAGCCATCGGCGCGCTCCTGGCTTTCGCCCATGGCGCTCAACATCAGGACCGGGACCTGGTGATTGCGCTGGCGCAGCATCTGACAGAGACTCAATCCATCGAGTTCCGGCAACATGACATCAAGAATGACGACGCCGGCCAGGTTCTCGGTCGCGCAGGTGCGGGCAAAGGTCTCGGCGCCGGCCAGGCCTTCGCGCCCGTTTCGGATCCAGGTGACGGTGTAGCCCTCGGCCTGCAGGCCGCGCTGCAGAAAATCGGCAACCCGGACATCGTCCTCGATCAGCAGAATGTTCATTGAGGCTCCTCATCCGTCAATGGCGGCGACAGCGGCAGGGTCAGGCGTGCCGGGGGTGCCGGTACCCTGTGGCGATTCCAAGATCATCAGACGGCCGCCCTGGGCCTCGGTCAATTGCCGGGCGATGGCCAGACCAAGTCCGAGACCATCGGGTCTGTGCGTGCGGGCATTGCTCGAGCGCCAGCCGCGATCAAAAACATGGGGCAGGTCTTCGGCGCTGATGCCGATGCCCTGGTCTATGATGTCGATCTCAATACGCTCGGCTGCGGCTTTCGTGACGCTTACCTGGACCTCGCCACCAGGATGCGAATAGCGGATGGCATTGTCGATGAGGCAAACCAGAACCTGGCGGAGCCGTTTGGGATCGACCTCGACCACATCCTCTGGCAAAGGCTCCGGCCCCTTGAGCTGAACGGCCCGTTCGGCTGCGATGGTGCCGGCAGTCTCCAGAGCCGCGTGGATCACCTCACCAAGCACCTGTTCTGAACATTCGATCACCGGCGGGGCCTTTGGATCGCGTACCAGCACAAGCAGGTCCTCGATCAGGTGGCCCATCTGGCGCGAGACCGCGATGATCCGTTCCAGGGTGGCCCGATAGACGCTGCTATCGGCATTTCTCTGTCGAAGGGCCACCTGGGCTTCACCGCGGATCACGGTGACCGGGGTGCGCAGTTCATGGCCGATATCGGCAAGCAATTGGGCGCGGGACCCTTCCGAGGCCGCAAGTTCATCCACGGTACGGCTCAGTTCGGCGGTGCGGGCGGCGACTTGCCGTTCAAGCTCAATCCGGTCTTCGTTGGCGCGCTTGCGGGCCTGTTCGACCTCACCCGCCATGCTGTTCAGCTGGTCGCCGAGATGACGGAATTCGAGATCGCGAAAGCGCTGAAATCGATAGGAGAAATTGCCCTTCTGATAGGCGCTCAAACCCTGTTCCAGCTGTTCCAGCGGTTGGCGGAACCGGCTGACGAGAAAGGTCGCGAGGACAAAGGTGGCAAGCAGCCCGAAGCCGCCGGCGAGCAGAAAAAGCCGGCGTGCGGTTGCCAGGCCGGCATTGGCTCGCGCCCGCTCGGCCTCCAACGCCATTTGCTCGGCGACAAGCGCCTTTTTCAGGGCCTCGGCCGGCGAGATTCCTTGTACCTGGCCGAACTGGGTATCGACCTCCTCCATACGCGAGACCGTGGGTGTGGGGGATGACAGCAGGGAGGCTGTCTCCAGCTTGAGGCTGGCGACGACATCCTTCAGAAAGGCAAGAAGCTTCGTTCTTTCTTCATGCTCCACGAGGTTCTTGTTGCGGGCGCGATCCATATCACGCGCCAGGCTGGCCTTCTCCTCCACCTGCGCTATGAGGCCATCCAAACGCTCCAGGATTGCGCTGCGCTGGGCAGGGTCTCCGGGCTTATTCAGCAATCTACGGAAGCTCCAGTTGCGAAGGGCCGCCTTTTCCAGATCGAAGCTGAGGAGTGCTGAATAAATGTCATGGGCAATGCGCCCGCGCTCCACACGGTACTGGGATTCGCTCAGCACATACCAGCCCGCGAAAGCAAGGATTACGGTCGGGATGGCGAGGCCCAGAAAGGCCAGCCGCAACTGGGTGACATAACGCAGGGATAGGTCAAGTCGTGTGCGTTTCATTGTCCGCTGCCGTCATGATTTGAGACTAGGTCTCTCCTCTCTAACCGCGCCGCGCGCCGCGGGCATCCTTTTTTTGTGCTGCTACGAGCGGTTGGAGGTGGCTTTGATTGCCGCGCTGCAGCGAAAATCCTGACGCAAGAAGCCACCGCTCAGCGAGCAACTTCCGCCGACCGACTGGCCGCCCAGCATGCCCATGGTTCAGAGCAAGCCAGCGATCATCAAGCCGGAGATATCGTTGATCCATAAAGCTCAGTGGCCGACGGGTCGAAGTCGGCCATGCTCACTGAGATAGCCAAAGAACAGGACCGAGAGATGTATGGTGTCGATCAGGGAGGAAAAGGAAAGGATAGAGAGGCCGATCCTACGTTGATTGGTTGCGAGCGAGACCTTGCTAGCGACCGAGGACCGCCTCCAGCCTGTCGAAATTCTGCTCGTTTGCGGCGGCGATGAAGCGTTCGATCTCGCGGTTTTCCGGGCTGTCGTCAAACTGCATGTGCCAGGTGAGGCGGGTGCCGCGGTCATCAGGTTCAAGGCGCATGTCGAGCGTGAAGACATGCATCGGTTCATGATGGAGCGCGAGGATGCGGTGCGGGCGCTCGATCGCCTGGAAGGTCCAGCGGTTGTCGAAGTCGGTCTCGTCGGAGGAGGTCATGGTCACGCGCCAGTCGCCACCGGGCACGAAATTGAATTCGGTGATGCGGTTGGTGAAGCCATGCGGTCCCCACCAGATGGCGAGGATTTCCGGTTTGGCGAAGGCGTCGAACAGCGTTTCCGCATCGGTTTCGAACACGCGTTCGGTGACGATATCCATGCGATCCATGTGCGCTCTCCCCGATCGGCGCTTGTCAAGGCGATGTTGGTGGCGTTTAACACGCGCCGGTGGCCGACTGAAGAGGCCAGAGCCGCGCGGACGCGGCGAGGAGAGCCGCTTTGCAATCGACCGTCCTGCTCACGAGCCTGGCCATGCTGGCCTTTGCCGCAAATTCGCTGTTTGCACGCGAAGCGCTGGGCACACTGTCGATCGGCCCCGCAGCCTATACGGCGATCCGGATCCTGTCCGGGGCGATCGTGCTGTTCCTGCTGTTGCAGTGGGCCCGAGGGAATGACGCCCGGGCAGAGAATGTTCTGCCCGGCTCCTGGGTCTCGGCGGCCGCGCTCTTCACTTATGCGCTGGCTTTCTCGGCTGCCTATCTCTCGCTCGGGGCGGCGACCGGGGCGCTCATTCTGTTCACCTCGGTGCAGGCGAGCATGGTGGGTTATGGGCTCCTTCGCGGTGACAGGCCGAGCCGGCGCGAGCTCGTCGGCTTCGTCATTGCCTTTTCCGCCTTCGTTTACCTGATCCTGCCGGGGGCAGGGCGTCCCGATCCCCTGGGCAGCGTGCTGATGATCGCGTCCGGGATTGCCTGGGCGGCCTATACGATCAACGGACGCGGTTCGCGCGATCCGATGGGCGATACGGCCGGGAATTTTCTGCGGGCCTGCGTCTTCTGTCTGCCTCTGATCGGCTTTGCGGTCGTCAGGGAGAGCGTTTCGGGGTCCGGCGTGCTGCTGGCGCTAGCCTCCGGGATCGTCGCTTCCGGGATCGGCTATTCGATCTGGTACAAGGCCTTGCCGCGGCTCAGCACCTTCCGGGCCGCACTGATCCAGCTTTCGGTGCCGGTCATCGCGGCTGCCGGTGCGATCCTGTTTCTCGGGGAAATGCTGACGCTGCATTTCGTCGTGTCGGCAGCGGCCGTCATCGGGGGCATCGCCCTTGCCATCCTCGCCAAGCAGAGGCGGACGGCGTGACGATCTGAACATCGGCTGTGGTTAGTCAAACAGCGCTATCAAGCCGGAAATCACCGTTGCGCCTCCGATGGGTGCGATGATGAGCAGCACGAGGTTCACACCGACGATCCAGGCCAGTGCCTTATTTTGTTTCGGCGTCAGCGGCTCTGGCCCCCGGTTTGCAGGCGGCTCTGGCGGTGGCGTGTAGTTCTTGAGATCGAGAAACATGACGGGAAGCCTGCCTCCGGTGCCGGATCACTATCGTCGACCTGCTGATAGATAGGCAGCGGAGGCAGATTTCCAGCGGCTGCACCGCCTCAGAAGTAGCTCTGAAGCGGGCGAACCTCCAGCTGGCCGCCCTTCAGTGCCCGGATGGCTTCGGCGGCAGCAAGCGCTCCGGCCATGGTCGTGTAATAGGGCACCTTCTGCATCAGGGCGGCGCGGCGCAGCGATTTGGAGTCCGAGATCGCCTTGTTGCCGTCGGTCGTGTTGATGACCAGCTGGACCTGACGGTTGCGGATCGCGTCCTCGATATGCGGACGGCCTTCCAGAACCTTGTTGATCTTCACGGCCGGGATGTCGTTCTCGGCGAGGAAGCGCTGAGTGCCGCCGGTCGCCAGAACCTTGAAGCCGATCTGGGTGAGGATCAGGATTGCCGGCAGGACACGGGCCTTGTCCTCGTCGCGGACGGACACGAAGACCGTTCCGTCACGCGGCAGTTCGACACCTGCGCCGAGCTGGCTCTTGGCAAAGGCCAGCGCAAAGTCTGTGTCGAGGCCGATGACTTCGCCGGTCGAGCGCATTTCCGGACCGAGCAGCGTGTCGACGCCGGGGAAGCGGGCAAACGGGAAGACGGCTTCCTTGACGGCGATATGGTTCAGGTTGCGCGGGTCCGGCTTCTTGCCATAGGCGGCGATCGCCTGGTCGAGCTTCTCGCCGGTCATGACGCGGGCGGCGATCTTGGCGATCGGGGCGCCGATGGTCTTGGCGACGAAGGGCACCGTGCGCGAGGCGCGCGGGTTGACTTCGAGAACGTAGATCACGTCGTCCTTGATGGCATACTGGACGTTCATCAGGCCGCCGACATTGAGCGCCTTGGCGAGCGCCGTCGTCTGGCGTTCCAGTTCGTCGACGATGTCCTTGGAGAGCGAACGTGTCGGCAGCGAGCAGGCCGAGTCGCCCGAGTGAATGCCGGCTTCCTCGATATGCTCCATGATCCCGGAGACGAAGACGTTTTCGCCGTCGCAGAGTGCGTCGACGTCGACTTCGATGGCGTTGGTCAGGTAGCTGTCGAAGAGCAGCGGGTTCTTGCCGAGCAGCGTGTTGATCTGGCCGGTCTTGTCGTTCGGGTAGCGCTGCTTGATGTCCTCAGGCACGAGTTCCGGCACGGTGTCGAGCAGGTAATTCTGCAGCATGCCCTCGTTGTGGATGATCTGCATGGCGCGGCCACCCAGAACGTAGGAGGGGCGCACGACCAGCGGGAAGCCGATTTCGCCGGCAACGAGGCGGGCCTGCTCAACCGAATAGGCGATGCCGTTGTTCGGCTGCGTCAGGTCGAGCTTCATCAGGAGCTTCTGGAACCGGTCGCGGTCCTCTGCCAGGTCGATCATGTCGGGCGCGGTGCCGAGGATCGGGATGCCATTCTTTTCGAGCGCTTCGGCGAGCTTCAGCGGGGTCTGGCCGCCGAACTGGACGATGACGCCGACGACTTCACCCTTTTCCTGCTCGGCGCGCAGGATTTCGATCACGTCTTCGGCCGTTAGCGGCTCGAAATAGAGGCGGTCGGAGGTGTCGTAGTCGGTCGAGACGGTTTCCGGGTTGCAGTTGACCATGATCGCCTCGAAGCCGGCATCCTTCAGCGCGAAGGCGGCATGGCAGCAGCAATAGTCGAACTCGATGCCCTGGCCGATCCGGTTCGGACCGCCGCCGAGGATCACGACCTTCTTGCGGTCGGAGACCTGCGCTTCCGAGCGCAGCGCACCGACGAAGGGCGTCTCATAGGTCGAGTACATGTAGGCCGTCGGCGAGGCGAATTCAGCCGCGCAGGTGTCGATGCGCTTGAAGACCGGGCGCACGCCGAGACCGTTGCGGAGTTCCGCGACTTCCTTCGGGCGCTTGCCGGAGAGTGAGGCCAGACGTGCGTCGGAGAAGCCCATGGCCTTCAGCATGCGCAGATTTTCGGCGTCGGCGGGCAAGCCGTGCTCGCGGATGCGGGCTTCCATGTCGGTGATCGCCTTGAACTGGGCGATGAACCACGGATCGATCTTGCAGCCTTCGTGGACTTCTTCCGGCGACATGCCGAGGCGCAGGGCCTGGGCAACCATGCGCAGACGGTCCGGGGTCGGGGTGCCGATGGCCGCACGGATGGCGTTCTTGTCGTCGCCCTGGCCGAGGCCGGGGATCTCGATCTCGTCGAGGCCGGTGAGGCCGGTTTCGAGACCACGCAGCGCCTTCTGCAGCGATTCGGCAAAGGTGCGGCCGATCGCCATGACTTCGCCGACCGACTTCATGGCGGTGGTCAGTGTCGGCTCGGCGCCGGGGAACTTTTCGAAGGCAAAACGCGGGATCTTGGTGACGACGTAGTCGATCGACGGCTCGAACGAGGCCGGGGTCGCGCCGCCGGTGATGTCGTTTTCGAGTTCGTCGAGCGTGTAGCCGATGGCAAGCTTGGCGGCGATCTTGGCGATCGGGAAGCCGGTGGCCTTCGAGGCGAGTGCCGACGAGCGCGAGACGCGCGGGTTCATTTCGATGACGACGAGGCGGCCGTCCTTCGGGTTGACGGCGAACTGGACGTTCGAGCCGCCGGTCTCAACGCCGATCTCGCGCAGAACCGCGATCGAGGCGTTGCGCATGATCTGGTATTCCTTGTCCGTCAGCGTCAGCGCTGGGGCAACCGTGATCGAGTCACCGGTGTGAACGCCCATCGGATCGATGTTTTCGATCGAGCAGACAATGATGCAGTTGTCCGCCTTGTCGCGGACGACTTCCATTTCATATTCCTTCCAGCCGAGCACCGATTCTTCGATCAGGACTTCGGTGGTCGGGGAGGCGTCGAGGCCGGAATTGATGATTTCGTAGAATTCCGAGCGGTTGTAGGCTATGCCGCCGCCGGTGCCTCCGAGCGTAAAGGACGGGCGGATGATAGCGGGCAGGCCGACATGGTCAAGCGCCTGGGCAGCGATTGCCATGGCGTGGGCCATGTAACGCTGCTTGCGGTCGGTCTCGCCGAGGTTCCACTGGTTTTCCAGCTCGTCGAGCGCCTTGTCGAGTGCGTCGCCGGAGAGCTTGGCGCGCAGTTCCGCGCGGGCGGCCTCATGCGTCTTGCGGTCGGCGTCCTTGATTTCGGTCGCATTGGCGAGCATCGACTTCGGCGTTTCAAGGCCGATACGGGCCATGGCTTCGCGGAAGAGGGCGCGGTCTTCGGCCATGTCGATGGCAGCCGGCTTGGCGCCGATCATCTCGACATTGTAACGGTCGAGCACGCCCATTCGTTTCAGGGAGAGCGCGGTGTTGAGTGCCGTCTGGCCGCCCATGGTGGGGAGCAGGGCGTCGGGGCGCTCCTTGGCAATGATCTTGGCTACGACTTCCGGCGTGATCGGCTCGACGTAAGTTGCGTCGGCCAGGCCCGGATCGGTCATGATCGTGGCCGGATTGGAATTGACCAGGATGACCCGGTAGCCTTCTTCCTTCAGCGCCTTGCAGGCCTGGGTGCCTGAATAGTCGAATTCGCATGCCTGACCGATGACGATCGGCCCCGCGCCGATGATGAGGATGGACTTGATATCTTGGCGCTTAGGCATGGCTCTATCCGTTCTTGCACCTGCGCGAAAAACCGGCCTGGGTGAGGGAGGTCACCGGCCGGGCGCAGGAAGATGGTCTTTTCAGGCTAGAAGCGGCTTATAGGGAAATGTTGGCCGGGAAGGAACCCCATAATTGCACCGTCCGACAGGAAAGTTGGGGAGGGACCAGGAGGGCTTGGCGGTCCGCCGACAAGCACCTTCATTCCGTGATCGTCATGTGACCTGATCTGCCGGTTGGACCCTGGTCTGCTGTTGCATGATCGGCGCGCTGATCCCGGCCAGTCTTCTTGCCAGCCAGAGTGCCGCGACTGCAAGGATCGCTCCGGCGATCACATCGACGAGGTAATGGCCGCCATGGGTCAGCGTCGAAACCGCCATGCCTATGTTCAGGATGACCATCGGATACCGCAACCAGGGTATGGTCAACATGCTGACAGCGCAGATGACTGCCGTTGCCGTGTGGACAGATGGAAACGTTAGAATGCCCTGGGCATTGTCCAGCGAGAATACGAAGCGGGTTTCGTCCCGGACGGCGTGGAACTGTTCAAGAAATGCGAAACCAAACTGCGGGTTGATTGCCTGCAAGGTCGTCCCATCGATTCCATAGGTCACATTGGCGGCAACCGCGGGGAACCAGACCGATATCAAGCATGCAGCGAAACAGACCAGCGCGTAGCTGAGTACCAGGCTGTACGCTCTTGCTGCCTGCCCGCACAGGACGAGGATCAGGGGCAGAAGGACCAGCTGGAACGCGAAGGAGGCATAGGACTGCATGAGGAGCCATGCGAGCCAAGGATGAGTGTCGATCCACAGGATGAATGCAGCTCCATCAAAACCCAAAGCCTTGTCGGCAGCGACCAGGAGTTCATCCGCAAGCGGCAGACTGAGTGACGTTGCCAGATAAGACGCAATCAGTCCGATGACCGAGAGTGCCACGCCAATGGACAGGATTTCCATGACCAGGGACCATCGGGTGAAGCCCCGCTTGGCACATACGATCGCGGTGAGGATCAGGAGGCCGAGGCTCGTTGCGGTCGGGCGGAACGAGGCATAATCCAAGGTTATCTTGGATAGGGACAAGAGCGCTGCAACAGCAAGGCTGCTCGTCAGCATGACGAGCAACAGCCATCCACGAAGGTTCGCTGTCTCGCGCGTTAACATCGCCTGCCTCCGTGGCTCCAACTGCATACAGTGTGTGCGGAGAAAATCTTAAGATTGCGTTGGTGGCCTCTCGTCTGTCAGCGGAACGATGCCGTCGTCACATCAAGTTCATGAGCGATTGGTACCTGACGGCGCCATCAACCGAGGTTACCGAATTTGCGCGCCGATCTTTCCTCGCTTCCCGCCCATCTTCATTTCGCTTCACTTCGCCACAACCCTGGCCCGATCCCGCATCTCGGTCAGCGTTACGACCTCACAGGTACGTTCCTGAGGGAGCGCGGCAATACGGTGGTCTGCCATCTCGTGGAAGGCTCAGAGACGGAGGCGGTGATCCGTGATGCGCGGGATCGCTTCCGGGGGATGGTCGGCGCTGACAAGCTTGCGTTTACGGCGGAGAGCAGCCTGCATATGACGCTTTTTCAGGGGATCATCGAGACGCGGCGGGCGCTGCCGTATTGGCCGGCGGATGTGCCGGTCGAAACGCCGGTCGATGACATGACGGCGATCTTCATGGATCGGCTGGCAGGTTTTGCGCCCGGCGAAACCTTCGCAGTGGAGGTGACACATGCCACGCCGAACGGGTTGACGCTCGACGGTGTCAGCGAAGGCGATCGGGCGATCCTGAGGGATTGGCGCGATCGACTGGCCGATCTGCTCGGCTACCGGCATCCGGATCACGAGACCTACGTCTTCCACATCACCTTCGCCTATATGATCGAACGATTCGACGACGCGACCATGTCCGAATGGGTGCCGTTTCTGGAGGAGATTGCGGCCGAGATTCGCCGGCGTGCGCCGGTTCTGGAACTTAGGGCGCCGGCTTTCTGCGCCTTCGATGACATGAACCACTTCGAGGAGCTTCTGGTTTTTGGGCCGAAGTGACACAGGGCTCTGAAAATGCAAATGGCGGGCCGTAGCCCGCCATAGTGTTTTCGTGTAGAGCTAGCTGTACCGATCAGAACTCTTCCCATTCGGCGCCACTTGGTGCGGGCTTGGCGCCCATGGCGGAAGCGAGCTTGCCTGCCAATGCGCGGGCCGGAGATGCGACCGGACGCTGGACGTCGCTGACCGGTGCCGGACGGGCAGGTGTTGCGGGACGAGCGGAAGTCTGCGTCGCGCTCGCGGGTGAACGTGCCGAGTGAACGGGCGCTGCCGCGTGAGGTCTTCCGCCGAGATTGAACTGGGCGAGGCGGGCCGAAAGCGCCTGGACTTCCGAGACCAGGGTGTGGGAGGCGGCGTTGGTCTCTTCGACCATGGCGGCGTTCTTCTGCGTACCCTGGTCCATGATGTTCACGGCCGCATTGATTTCATGCAGGCCGGTCGACTGTTCGCGGGCGGCGTCGACGATCGCGTGGACATTGGTGTTGATCTGCTGGACCTCGGCGACGATCGCCGATAGTGCTTCGCCGGTCTGGTCGACGAGCGAGACGCCGTGCTTGACCTGTTCGCCGGACGCGCTGATCAGCGCCTTGATTTCCTTCGCCGCGTTGGCGGAGCGTTGCGCGAGTTCGCGGACTTCCTGGGCGACGACGGCAAAGCCCTTGCCAGCTTCGCCCGCACGTGCGGCCTCGACGCCGGCATTGAGCGCAAGCAGGTTGGTCTGGAAAGCGATCTCGTCGATCACGCCGATGATGTTGGAAATCGACTGCGAGGACTGCTCGATCGCGCTCATCGCATCGATGGCCGAGCGCACGACCTCGCCGGACCGCTCAGCGCTTTCCTTGGTGCGGCTGACCTGCTGGCCGGCTTCTTCGGCGCGCTGGGTCGATTCCTTGACGGAGCGGGTGATCTGCGAGAGGGCGGCGGAGGTCTGTTCGACCGACGCGGCCTGCTGTTCGGTGCGGCGGGCGAGATCGTCGGCGGCCGAGCGGATCTCGTTCGAGCCGTTCTCGATCGTCGTCGCGTTGTCGCGGAAGGAGATCATTGCAGCGCGCAGCTTCTCGATCGAGTCATTGAAGTTGCCGCGAATTTCGTCGAGCTGGGGCGAGAAGGGCTTTTCGAGCCGGACCGTCATGTCGCCGTCCGACAGGCGGGCAAGGCCAGCGCGCAACTCATCGACGACGAAGCGGATCTCTTCTTCGCGCGCCTTGTGGCCCTTCGAGCGCTCGACACGGTCGATCTCCTCCTGCTCGTAGCGGGCTTCGGCGGCCTTTTCGAGCTCGACCTTCTTGCGGTTGCTGTCGAGCAGCACAGCGAGCGAGCGGGAGAGGTCACCGAGTTCGTCGGACCGGTTCTGGTCGGTGAGCTCGACATCCAGGCGGCCAGAGGCGATCTCGGTGGTCTGGCCGATCACGCGGTTGATGCGGCCGATGAAGCGGCGTGCGAGAAGCCAGCCAACCACGATCAGAATGACAGTTGCGCCGGCGATGATCAGGGCCGAGGTCCGGACGGTCTCGGACACAGCGCCGAGCACGGTGGCACTCGGCACGGCGACCACGACATTCCAGACGGCACCCGGGAAGGGTTCGATCGGCACGGCAATCGCCATGCGCTCGACGCCGTCCTTGTCGATCATGGTGCCGACGGAACCGGGCGACTTGATGAGGCCCTCCCATGCGACAGCGTCGAGGCCGCTGTCCTTCAAGCCCTTGCCCATCAGCGCCTTGTCGGGATGGCTGACAAAGGCATTGGCAGAAGAGAGAAGCGCCACATAGCCATCTCCGAGCGGTCGCTTGGCGGCGAGGTCGGCTGCGGTCTTGTCCAGATCGATGTCGGCCCCGACATAACCGAGTGCCTTGCCGTTCTCCATGACCGGGACGGAGATCGTGGTCATCAGGACGTCCTTGCCGTCGACGGGATAGACATAGGGTTCGAGCAGAACCGTCTTTCCGGTCGTCACGGGCAGGATGTAATAGTCGCCGGCGCCCGGCTTGTCATAGTCGACAAGCACGTCACTTTTGATGGTGCCGCCCGATCTGTAGATGTAGGGCATGAAACGGCCGGTCTGGTCATGCGCCGGCTTTCCAACGAATTTGGCATCCTTACCGTCGAATGCATTAGGTTCCCAGCCGCTGGAGACGCCGATGGCGCCGGGGAAGCCTTCGAGCGTCTTCGTCATCACCGCCATGGCGATGTTGCGGTCGACGATGCCGTTCATGCGCAGGGCCGCGATCGAGGTCTCCATGCCGGCGACCATCTGGTGGGCGACGCTGAGCGTCTTGTTCACCTCGGCTGCGGCGTCGGAGGCTGCCGTCTGCATCTTGTCGATGCCGGCGCCGCGGATCGTGCCGTAGCTGATGCCGACCACCGTTGCGGCAACGCCGATCGTCGTCACGACGCCAAGTGCGACTGTCGCGAAGATGTTCCGGCTTGTTGCGGATTTGAAGATCATGGGCCGTTCCCTCATTAGCCTATCGATGCAATGCGGCACATGGCCGCCAGCATGCCGGATGAGCTCCGGCGTTTGGGATCCACTGTAGCGCCCTATGGTTAAGTAGGTGTTTATATTCGATTGAGCCGTTGTTCTGGGGGCGGCTTGATCGGCCGGCGGATTGACCGGAAGGTGGGCGAAATCAAGCGAGTCGACTTGGGGGGATGGCGATGTTCAAAGACTATGCCGACTATGACGGACTGGCGCTAGCGGAACTGATCCGGCGTGGAGATGTCTCGGCGTCCGAGGTGCTGGACGCGGCTGTTGCACGGATCGAAGCGGTCAATCCGCAGATCAATGCCGTCATTCGCCGGCTCTTCGATCGGGCGCGCCAACAGATCGGCAAGGGGCTGCCTGAAGGGCCTTTTTCCGGCGTTCCCTTCCTGATCAAGGATCTTCTGGCGCAGATCGACGGGGTGCCGACCGGGAATGGCAACCGCCTCTGGGCGACACGCGTGGCGCATGGCAACAGCGAATTGGTGAGCCGATGGGAGCGGGCGGGCCTTGTGATTGCCGGTCGGACCAATACGCCCGAGTTCGGACTGACACCCTATACCGAGCCGGCGGCCAACGGGCCAACGCGCAATCCCTGGGATCGCACGCGCACGCCGGGCGGCTCGTCCGGAGGTTCTGCGGCAGCGGTTGCCGCGGGCATGGTGCCGATTGCATCCGGTGGCGATGGCGGCGGCTCGATCCGCATTCCGGCGTCGGCCTGTGGCGTCTTCGGCATGAAGCCGACGCGCGGGCGCACGCCGGCTGGTCCGTTTATCGGCGAGGCCTGGTCGGGCTTTGCGGGCGAGCATGTGCTGACACGGTCGGTGCGCGACAGCGCGGCTGTTCTGGACGCCACACATGGAGCCGATCGCGGCTCGCCGCATCCGCTGCCGCCGCACGAGGGCAGCTTTCTGGCGGCTGTCCACCGAGCGCCCGGGCGGTTGAGGATCGCGGTATCGCGAGAGCCGATGCTTGGGAAGGCCGTCGCGCCCGAGGTCGCGGCAGCCTTCGACACAACGGTAAAGCTCCTCGCCGAACTGGGACACGAGGTAATCGAGGCCGCCCCGCCGGTCGAGCGTGAGGCATTTTCCATGGCCTTCCTCACGGCGCTGGCGGGAGAACTCAGGGCCGATATCGACTTCACAGCGAAGACCTTCGGCGTGAAGATCAGGCCCGGCGATTATGATGCCTCGTCTTTCGGCATGGGTCTGCTGAGCGAGGGCTTCACCGCAGCTGATCTGATCACGGCGCATCGCTACCTGACGCTCGCTGCCCGCTCGATCCTCGGCTTCTTCGATGAGATCGACGTGCTGATGACACCCGTGCTCTCGACCTTGCCGGTCAAGATCGGCGCTTTGCAGCCGAGTGCCGTCGAGAAGAAGCTGCTGACGCTTCTGGGCTATGTCGGCGGCGGCAGGCTGCTCAAGAAACTCGGCATTGCCGAGCAGCTTGCTGCGCAGACGTTCGAGTTCATTCCATGGACACCGGTCTTCAACGTCACCGGCCAGCCGGCCATGTCCGTGCCGATCGGCTGGTCGACCGATGGCATGCCGATCGGCATGCAGTTCGTCGGCCGATTTGCCGATGAAGACACGCTATTTTCACTTGCGGGCCAGCTTGAACAGGCGCGCCCCTGGAAGGACAGGCGCCCGCCGCTCTGAAAGGCCTTGCTCAGAGGCCGGGGACGACGAGCACCTTCACTTCGCCCGGCTGCGGCGGGTTGCTCACGACGTCGGGCGCCTCGTCCAGCGAGACCCGGCGCGAGATCAGTTTGCCGACCTCGATCTTTCCCGAGGCGATCAGGTCGGCTGCGCGGCGATGGGTAAAGGGATTGAGGAAGGAAGTGACCAGCTTGACCTCGCGAAAGAGCAGGTCGAAGGGCTCGATTGCGACCTTTTCGCCTTGAGCCATGACGCCGAGAATGACGGCGGTCCCGCCCGGTCGGACGAGTTTGGTTGCCTGAACCACGGTTTCCACGACGCCGGCGCATTCAAGCACGACGTCCACACCACCTGGAACGAGACCTGTCTCGCCCGATATCTGCGCAACCACGTCTCCAAGGGCGGGATCGACACTGTGTGTCGCGCCGAGATCTTCCGCAAGCCTGCGGCGTGCGGCCTGGCGTGTGACGAGGATGACCGTCGTTGCGCCGGCAAGCCTGGCAAGCTGCACGGTCAACAAACCGATCACGCCGCCGCCGAGCACGACCACGGATGAACCCGTCTTGATCTCGGCGAGATCGATGCCGTGGATGCAGCAGGCGAGCGGTTCACAGAATGCGCCATGCATCGGGTCGAGATTGGCCGGCAGAAGGAAGGCCTGCTTGTGGGGAATGACCACATAATCGGCGAACCCGCCATCCCGATGGATGCCGATGGCCCTCAGATTCCTGCAGAGATTGACCCGCCCGTTGACACATTGGCTGCAGCGGCCGCAGGCGATGTTCGGGTCGCCGGTGATGCGGTCCCCGACCTTGAACCCTGTCACTGCGCTGCCGACCGCTTCGACGACACCGCTGAATTCGTGGCCGAGCGTGACGGGCGGGGTGCAGGGAAACTCGCCGTGATAGAGATGTCTGTCGGTACCGCAGACACCGCAGGCCTCGACGCGCACCAGGAGATCATCCGCTCCGGCCTCCGGTTTCTCGACCTCCCGGGTGAAAAGTTTGCCCGTTGCCTCCAGCCGCATTGCCTTCATCTGTCACTCCTCCCAAAGCATGGCGGTCAAACTTGCATGCGGGCGCGGGGCTGCCAAGCGGTCCGTGCGTGCAGACCTCTGCCTTTCCGTTCGAGAAAGTTGCAAGGCGCGGGTCGACGGCGGTGCGAGCTGCCGCTAGACAGTTCAAGCAACGACAATTGAAGGCAGTCTCCGATGATCACCGTGCACTATCTCGACAACTCGCGCGCCCACCGCATTCTCTGGCTGCTTGAGGAGCTCGGGCTGGATTATCAGGTGAAAATCTATCATCGCACCAAGGACTATCAGGCGCCGAAGGAGCTGAAGGCGGTGCATCGGCTCGGCAAATCCCCTGTTATCGAAGATCAGGGTCGCATGGTGGCCGAAAGCGGCGCGATCATGGAATATCTGATCGAAACCTATGGCGGGGAGGGCTTAAGGCCTGCCGCGGGGACCGAGGAGCGGCTGCGCTATCGCTACTGGATGCATTATGCGGAGGGCTCGGCCATGCCGCTCCTGGTGATGAAGCTGATCTTTTCGCGCATCCCGGGGCAGGTGCCGTTCTTCATCCGCCCGGTGGCGAAGATGATCAGCCAGGGTGTGTCGCGCAAACTCCTCGATCCGCAGCTTTCCGACCATCTCGACATGTGGATCGATGAGGTCGGAAAGGACGGCTGGTTCGCCGGCCGGGATTTCTCGGCTGCCGATATTGCGATGAGCTTTCCGGTCGAAGCCGGCATGACGCGCATTTCAGCCGGCAAGGATCTGAGCGTCCTGCGGGCCTGGACGGAGCGGATCCGCGCGCGACCGGCCTATCAGCGGGCGCTGACGCGCGGCGGAGACTATGGTTACGCCAAAAGCTGAGCCGCTTCAGCGGTCGCCAAAGCGACTGCGGACGGCCTCAGCGAAGCTGCGGCTGACGGGGATCTCGGTACCGGACTTAAGGCGCAGGATCATGCGGCTGCCGCTCTTTTCGAGCTTTGCCACATGGTCCGCTGCAACCCAATGCGAGCGATGGGTCTGCAGGCCATCGGTTTCGCCCAGCTCGCGCAGCGCATCGGAAAAGCGAAGCAGAATGAGCTGCCGGCCCCGCGAGGTGGTGACCACGGTGTAATGATCCTCCACGCTCAAATGAAGCAGGGCTCCACGCATCTCGGGCTTGAGGCGGGCGATCAGCGGCGGCGGTTCCGATAGGTTGGCTGCTGGTTTCGGATCCCTCGACGGGGCTTGGCCATATTGAGGTTCAGCCACCCCGTTCGACATCGTCAGATGGGTGAGCAGGCTGAAGAGAACCGAAAGCGGCAGGCAGACAAGCAGCTGCTGACCATAGGATGCGAGGCTCGGAGCCGCGCCGATCCACGACCAGCGGACCAGTTCCACCACTGACGTGACGAAGGGCGCGGCGATCAATGCATTGATTGTCAGGAGCAAGGGCGTGTAGCGCAGGCGCCCAGCGAACCAGATCTCCGCCAGGGTGATGATCAGGATCGCGACGGTCCATGCTGCACCATTCAGGAGCGTCCAGAAGGCAGCTCGCTCGGCGAGGCCCATATCCTGCATCGTGCCTGACGGGCCGACGGCGACAAAGACGGCCACCACGATGGCAAAGGTCGCCCAGAGGCGAGGCGAACGGATCAGCGTTGTCCATTCACGAAGCGCAGACTGCAAGACGGTGCTGTTCACGAATTTCTCTCGACATCGACGGCAAAGCGTTTGCCGCGCAGGCCGCCTGGCGCGATCAGCACGACAGCATCCATTGAAACCGTGATCCCGTTCCAGGCAAGCCCCATGTCACTTTCTCTTCTCCTGCAGGCCACTCCGGCCATCCAGATCCATGTCTTCACAGCCCTTTCGGCCCTGCTGCTCGGCACTTATCTGCTCATCGCGCGCAAGGGGACGAGGACCCACAAGATATTCGGGCGGATCTGGATCGGGCTGATGGTGGTTACGTCCTTTTCGAGCTTCTTCATCCATTCGCTGCGGCTCTACTACGGCTTCAGCCCCATCCACATCCTTTCGGTGATGACGCTGATCGGCAGCTGGCAGGTCGTTGCTGCGGCGCGGGCCGGCCGCATTGCCGAGCATCGCCGGCATGTCGGCAATCTCTATTCGCTGGCGCTGCTGACGGCCGGTGCCTTCACGCTCCTGCCGGGGCGGCTGATGCATAAGCTGCTGTTTGGTGAAGGGCAGGGCCAGGTCCACTTGCTTGCGATCGGCATGCTGCTGGTGGTGATTGCGCTCTTCCGGTGGTGGTTGAGCACAGAAGAGCGGCGTTCGAGGACGTGATCGATCGAGAATGTCCTTCATCGCTGGCGTTGGGGAACAGTTCGGCTATCTTCTCATTGTCAGGGGCAGATGAGTGAGGGACACGAGCATGGAATGGCGAGGTCGTCGACAATCCGACAATATCGAGGACCGGCGTGGTCAATCCTCCGCAGGCGGATTGGGTCGCAATCCGTTCGGGCGTTCCGGCATCCAGATCCCGATGGGCGGGCGCCGCGGTGGTGGCTTAAGCTTCGGAACGATCATCTTCCTGATCGTCATGTATTTCGTGCTGAAGGCCATGGGCATCGACATGCTGCAGGTCCTGGGCGAGGGTAATGTCGGCGGCGCCGGCTCGGGCTACGAACAGTCGATCGGCCAACGCCCGGCGGGACAGGCGAGTGATGACACCACGGCCTTTGTCCGCACCGTGCTTGCCGAAACAGAGACGACGTGGAACGCGATCTTTTCCGCTTCCGGCGAGCAGTACCGCGAGCCGACGCTTGTGCTTTTTGCGGGCTCGACATCGTCACCCTGCGGGCAGGCATCGTCCGCCACGGGTCCGTTCTATTGCCCCGCCGATAGCAAGGTCTATCTCGATACCGAGTTCTTCGATCAGCTTGAGCGGCAGTTCGATGCGGCCGGTGACTTCGCTCAGGCCTATGTGATTGCCCATGAGGTCGGGCATCACGTCCAGAACCTGACGGGCGTGCTCCCGGAGTTCAACCGGCAGCGTCGCTCCATGGGGCAGAGGGAAGCAAACCAGCTGTCGGTGCGCGTCGAATTGCAGGCGGATTGTTACGCCGGCATCTGGGCCAAGTCGGCGGACAAGCAGGGCATCCTGTCCGACGGCGATCTGGAGGAGGCGCTGAATGCCGCGCAGCAGATCGGCGATGACACGCTGCAAAAGCGCAGCCAGGGTTATGTCGTACCCGATGCCTTCAATCACGGAACGTCGGCGCAGCGCATGAAATGGTTCAAACGTGGCTATGAAAGCGGCGATGTCGGCGCCTGCGATACCTTCTCGGGTGCCATCTGACGGGGCGCCTCGGTTATCCGATGAGGAGCGCCGTGGCCCAGAGGCCGAGGCCGAAGACGGTATGTGCCGCAAGATTGAGGGCCCGGACCTTGTTCGGGTTTGACGTTTTTGACGCTGCCCAGCCGAGCCCAAGCCCCGGCTGCAGCAGGAACCAGCCCGCGGCGACGGTGACGATTCCCCAGACCCAGGCCGGGAGCAGGGTGGGGAACGCAAACCAGGCCGGGCCGACCATCAGGGCGAGCATGATGCCATAGGCGATCCCGACGGCGTAATGGGCGATCCAGCCGAGCGCAAGTTCCTGGCCATAGGGTTCGGCATCGGCGATGCTTTGGTGAAAGATCCGCCCGTTCTTTAGGTGATAGAACCACCGGCCGACGGGTGCCCAATTGGGCTTGGGCTGCTTGAGGACGGCCGTCAGGACGACGGCCCAGAGGTCCATGGCAAGCGTTGCGCCGGCGCCGATCAAGGCACCCTTCCAGATCAATTCCAGCATACTTTGGCCTTCTCCTGCTGCCGTTTGGAGAATGACCATAGACCGGGAGCAAGGCGTGCGGAAAGGCCGATTGGGCGGCCAGGCGTCGGCTCGTTGCCTTGTTTTTCATCAATATCAGTGATGTCTTGACCAATAATTCTGCAGTTTGCTGATTTGATATTGCCGGATCGTGGCTGGCGACTTATCCATCTGCGACATGCCGCTCGCCAGTTCCTGGAAGCGGTTTTTTTCGTTGAGATTGAAGCCATGCATACCGATGTTGCCCCGCTCGAAATACACAGTCCCGCACCTGTCGGCGCTGGCAGCTGGATGTCTCATATTCGTGCGACGCTCTCGCTCGGTATTCCGCTGATCGGGGCACAGCTGGCGCAGCTCGGTATCCACACGACTGACGTCATCATCGTCGGTCAGCTCGGTGCCGTGCCGCTCGCCGCCATGGTGCTGGCCGGGCAGTTCTTCTTCACCATCTTCATCTTCGGCTCCGGTTTCTCCATGGCGGTCATGCCGATGGTGGCGCAGGCCTATGGACGCGGGGATGTGGTGTCGGTGCGGCGTTCGATCCGCATGGGCATGTGGGTGTCCATTCTTTATGTGCTTCTGACCATGCCGCTGTTCTTCCACGCCGAAGCGATCCTGCTGTCGCTCGGGCAGAAGCCGGAAGTGGCGAAACTTGCGGCCGATTATGTCTTCATCGTCCAGCTTGGCCTCTTGCCGGCCCTGCTGTTTGCCGTGCTGCGCGCGCTTGTCAGCGCAACGGGACGGGCGCGGATCGTGCTTTGGGTCACGATCGGCATTCTGATCCTGAATGCCATCCTCGCCTATACGCTGGTATTCGGTCATTTCGGAATGCCGGCTCTCGGGATGACGGGAGCTGCGATCGTGGCCGTTATCGTGCAGTGGGTGAGCGTTGTTGCGATGGTGATCTACATCCAGACGCGCGATGAGACACGCCGCTACGAGCTGTTCGTCCGGTTCTGGCGTCCGGACTGGCATGCCTTCCGCGAAGTGCTGATGCTCGGCCTGCCGATCAGCGTTACCGTTCTTGCAGAGGTGAGCCTGTTCAGTGCGGCCTCGCTGCTGATGGGGCGGATCGGCACGATCGAACTTGCCGCCCATGGCATTGCGCTCCAGCTCGCCTCGATCGCCTTCATGCTGCCGCTTGGCCTGTCACAGGCTGCGACCGTGCGTGTCGGACTGGCGCATGGGCGCAGGAACTATCCGGAGCTGGTGCGGGCCTCGATCACGGTTGTTTCGATCGCGGGACTGATTTCGTTTGCCGGCGGCATCCTGTTCCTGATCGTGCCGGGGCCGCTCGCCTCGCTGTTCCTCAACGAGAACACGCCGGATGCCGCAGCCGTGCTTGCCTATGCCGGGCCGCTGGTCATCGTCGCGGGTCTGTTCCAGCTCGTCGACGGGCTGCAGGCGATCGCCGCCGGGCTTCTGCGCGGGCTGAAGGATGCGCGGGTGCCCATGATCCTGGCGCTCGTTTCCTACTGGCCGATCGGCTTTTTCCTCGCCTGGCTGATGGCGTTTCCGCTCGGCGTCGGCGGCATCGGCATCTGGTATGGCTTCTGCCTCGGGCTTGCGAGTGCGGCTGTCATGCTGAGCCTTCGGTTTTACCTGAAGGTCAGGCGGGAAATGCAAACGGCCCGGGTTTGATGCCGGGCCGTGTCATCTTGTTCGTCTGACTGATTTCAGCGCTCGGCCAATGCCGGCTCACCCTTGGTCTCGCGCACCATGTTGATGAAGCGCCGGAAGAGGTAGTGGCTGTCCTGCGGGCCGGGCGAGGCTTCCGGATGGTGCTGTACGGAGAAGACCGGCTTGCCCTTCAGGCGCAGGCCGCAATTCGTGCCGTCGAACAGCGAAATGTGAGTCTCTTCAACGTTTTCCGGCAGCGACTTGGAGTCGACTGCGAAGCCGTGGTTCATCGAGACGATCTCGACCTTACCTGTCGTGAAGTCCTTCACCGGGTGGTTTGCGCCGTGATGGCCCTGATGCATCTTCTCGGTCTTGCCGCCAAGCGCGAGGCCCAGCATCTGGTGACCGAGGCAGATGCCGAAGACTGGCTTGTCGCTCTTGACCAGGGTCTGAATGACGGGAACGGCGTATTCGCCGGTCGCTGCCGGGTCTCCCGGGCCGTTCGACAGGAAGACACCGTCCGGGTTCAGAGCCAGGATGTCCTCCGCCGAGGTGGTTGCCGGTACGACGGTGACCTTGCAGTCAAGGCCGGCGAAGAGACGCAGTATGTTGCGCTTCACGCCGAAGTCGACGCAGACGATGTGATACTTGGCATCAGACGCGCCGAGCGTCGTGTGGCCTTCGGTCCAGGACCAGGCCTTCTCGTTCCAGACGGAGGACTGGCCGGAGGAGGCGACCTTGGCAAGGTCGAGGCCGACGAGACCGCTCCAGGCCTTGGCTTCGGCCTTCAGGGCCTCGATATCGAAAACACCGTTCGGGTCGTGCGCGATGACGGCGTTCGGTGCGCCGTTTTCGCGGATCCAGGCGGTGAGCGCGCGGGTGTCGATGCCGGAGAGGCCGATGATGCCGCGGCTCTTCAGCCATGCGTCGAGATGGCTTGCGGCACGATAATTTGAAGGTTCCGTGATATCGGCCTTGAAGATGGTGCCGACGGCGCCGTGGCGGGCAGCCGGCGTCAGATCTTCGATGTCTTCGTCATTGGTGCCGACATTGCCGATATGGGGGAAGGTGAAGGTGACGATCTGGCCGAGATAGGACGGATCTGTCAGGATTTCCTCGTATCCGGTGAGCGCCGTGTTGAAGCAGACCTCGGCCTGGACCTTACCGGTTGCGCCAATGCCATGGCCCTCGATGACGGTGCCGTCCGAGAGAACGAGGAGGGCGGTCGGCTTGCGGGTCGTCCAGGGGGCTGTCGCGGTCATGGTCGTTCCTTGTTCGCCTGCGGGCCTGCCCCTTGTCGGAGCGGCCTTACAGGACCATTTATGTTGCAGATCGAGGGCGCGCGAGGTCGCGCGTTTTCAGCCCTGATAACAATTTGCGTGCAGGTGCCGAGCAATAGACGCATCGTTGTGAGAGGTCAATTGCGGAGTTGTTTCCGCGCTGGATTTCTCCCAAGCCATTTCAATGGTTTGCTCAATTCGTTTGCACTGCAGCAGATGTCTGGCTATGAGAACCACTCAACGAACACGGAAAAGCCACAATCGCCAAGGGTGCGGCTGGCCGATCCCCGGAGAACAAAATGATACGCGACACGCTCGCCGACTCGCTGAAAGAGGCCCTGAAGGCCAAGGATGTCCGTCGGACATCGACGGTGCGTCTGATCCAGACCGCGATCAAGGATCGCGATATCGCCCATCGCGGTACCGGCAAGGATCCGGTCACCGATGACGAAATCATGCAGATCCTGATGAAGATGATCAAACAGCGGGATGAATCGGCCAAGATCTATGCCGAGAACGACCGCCCCGAACTCGCCGCGCAGGAGCGCGAGGAAATCGTCATCATCAAGTCCTTCATGCCGGAGCAACTCTCCGAGGAGAAGGTGCGTGAGGTCTGCGCGGCCGTGATCAGCGAAACCGGAGCCCAGGGTCTGCGCGACATGGGCAAGTGCATCAGCACGCTGAAGGAGCGCTATCCCGGTCAGATGGATTTTGCCAAGGCTTCCGGCGTGGTGAAGGATCTGTTGAAGTAATCCCTCAGCCAGACTGGTCGACTTCGACGCCGCCTTAGGGCGGCGTCTTGCGTTTCAGGTCTTGGAACGCTTCTGCTCATCGACGAAATGGCGCAGGACCGCATTGATACGGGTCTGATAGCCTTTACCGGTCGCCTGAAAGAAATCGATGATGTCAGGGTCGAGACGGATCGAGATCGCCTTCTTCCGGTCGGGGATCACCATCTTCGCCTTGGACCAGTCGATGTCCATGAAGTCCTTCCAGTCGGGATCGTCGCGCATCGCGCGCTCGATATCCTCGTCGGTCATGGCATCGACACGCGCCCAGTCGGTTTTATCCTCTCCGCGCGCAATCATCGCCTCAATCTCTTCAATTGTATATCTGACGATATTTTCTTTGCTCATTCTGGTGTGCCGTCCTTGCGGAGATGATGCGGCATTTCACGCCTCGCACTACGTAGACCACTCCTAGGAGCTTCCTGGTATCCGGGCAGATCGACAGGGTCCGAATTTCGCCGTTCCGCTCGCTTTGCATGTCCAGTCGAGGCCCGCGAAGTGCCATGGACGCTCGTGGAAAGTCGATGCCGTGCTTCTCAAGGTTCAACCGACGCTTCGTCTCGTCCCATTCGAAGGTCCATTCGTCCTGCGGAATGTCGCCGAGACTTCGCGTCATCAGGCTTCCTCGGAAGTACCTATGTATTGTATATACAGATGTCGTCGCAATCAAGCGCTGTGAATAACGGGCACTCCGCGCGAAAGCCTTGGCGCTGCGCTGCGGCGACGCCTATATGAAGGATCAGCTTCCCAGGGATACAGATGCGTTTTTCCAGCGACTTCCTCGATGAGATCCGTGACCGCGTGCCGATTTCGGCCGTTGTCGGTCGACGCGTGACCTGGGATCGCAAGAAGACCAACGTGTCGCGCCAGGACTATTGGGCCTGCTGCCCGTTTCACGGTGAGAAGAGCCCGAGCTTCCATTGCGAGGATCGCAAGGGACGATATCACTGCTTCGGTTGCGGCGTTTCCGGCGATCATTTCCGCTTTCTGACGGATCTTGAGGGCCTGAGCTTCGTCGAGGCGGTTCAGCAGGTTGCCGATATGGCCGGTATCGCCATGCCGCAGCCTGACCCTCAGGCGGAGCGGCGCGAGAAGGAGCGAACCAGCCTGCAGGACGTCATGGAAATGGCGACGCAGTTCTTTCAGGACCAGTTGCAGACGGCCAATGGCGCGCGGGCCCGGGCTTACCTGCGCGAGCGCGGGCTTTCGGGCCGCACGATCGAGACCTTCCGGCTGGGCTATGCGCCGGAGAGCCGCAACGCGCTGAAGGAGTATCTCGCCTCCAAAGGGGTGCCGAAGGAGCAGATCGAGGCCTGCGGGCTCGTGGTGCATGGACCGGACATTCCCGTCTCCTATGACCGCTTTCGCGATCGCATCATGTTTCCGATCCTCTCGTCACGCGACAAGGTGATCGCCTTCGGCGGGCGCGCCATGGCGGCGGATGCGATGGCGAAGTATCTGAATTCCAACGAGACGGAGCTCTTTCACAAGGGCAATGTGCTCTACAACTTTTCCCGTGCTCGCCGCGCGATGCAGGGCGCCGATGGCGCCGACACGCTGATTGCTGTCGAAGGCTATATGGACGTGATCGCGCTGTACCAGGCGGGGATCGAGAATGCGGTGGCGCCGCTTGGTACGGCGCTGACCGAAAACCAGCTGCAGCTGATGTGGAAGACGACGCCGGTGCCGGTGTTGTGCTTCGACGGCGATGGAGCGGGGCAGCGGGCGGCATTTCGTGCGGTCGATCTCGCTCTGCCGCATATCAAGCCCGGACAGTCCCTGCGGTTTGCGATGCTGCCGGATGGCAAGGATCCCGATGATCTCGTCAAGCGCGACGGTCGTCAGCCCTTTGATCGGGTGCTGTCGGAGGCGAGGCCGCTGGCCGAGATGGTCTGGATGCGCGAGACGCAAGCGGGCGGATTCGACACGCCCGAGAAGCGCGCCGAGCTCGAGGCGAAGCTCAAGCAGGTCGTCAATGTCATCGCCGACGAGAATGTGCGCCGCCACTATCAGCAGGATGTGCGTGACAGGCTTTATGCATTTTTCCAGGGCAGCCAGCCGGGGCGCGGAGAGCGTGGCAGCTTTCAGGGCGGCGGCCGGGGTGCGGGGCAGGGAGCGCGAAATGGCGG
>LFEF01005469.1_pt1 | contig 50584 bp, 49 predicted proteins | sample 619371 | NCBI WGS metagenome assembly LFEF01 (sample SAMN03014291, study PRJNA259931) | freshwater metagenome | biome: lake; feature: waterbloom | place: China: Taihu Lake | collected 2006-08 | depth 0 m m
GTAAGGATAATTCCGTAGGGATAATTCCGTAGGGATAATTCCGTAGGGATAATTCCGTAGGGATAATTCCGTAGGGATAATTCCGTAGGGATAATTCCGTAGGGATAATTCCGTAGGGATAATTCCGTAGGGATAATTCATGAATTATCCCTACGATATTATCACAAAATTCTATAATTGAAATTAACAGCTTTCAAGAGATTTCTAAGTTTAAAAACGAGGATGAGAAAGCGGATTTTTGGGCGAATCATTGTCTAGGTGATGCAATTTTAGACCAGATGGAAAGGTTTAATGATATTTCTTTCTGACTACGATTCGGTTTGACTCTCAGAAATGCTTTGTTTAATGCTTGTCGGGGAGAGAAAATTTCCGTCTTTATGCCTTTATCCCTATTCCTACCCAACCTGATTTTTCAGGCTATTTTTTTCTCTCTTATCTTCGCTCAAAAACCCTATATATATGGGCGCACGGATTCCTATTATATATAAAGCCTAAAGCAAGTCTCGCCATTTGTCAAGGGTTTTTAGAAAAAAATCGAGCCGATACTAAAGATATATCTTCCCAAGATCTGATCAAAGCGATCGATGACTTGGGAAAATTAGCACAATCGGACAAACCTCAATTCAGTCGAGTCGGATAGTTAACTAAGTTTTTCTTCAGGAAAAGTTGCTTGAAACTCATCGAGTAACTCATCCAACTCCTCAAGAGCTTGATTGACATCCAATCTCAAACCCCCAATGTCGGGTTGATCGCGCAATTGCAGTAAATAATCGCGTTTATTAGCCATTTGTTTCACTTTATCGATCAAGCTGGTTTTATCCATAATTCACCCTCTGGTACTGACTGCGATTATATATCAGTCAGCCCGTATCAGTAGCTTTCCCGCAAAAATCAAAAATTTTCCGTTAGGTGAAGAGACAGGAAACTCCGAGACAGGAAGAGAAAAAAGACAATATACAACTATAAAATCCATAAAACCTAAAATTATGTCAAATTTATCTAATATTTTCGATATTTTAGCCAGATAGCGGCTCGATAACCTGCTTTTGCAGGGGATATACTAATAACTAATCACTGATCACTGATAACTGACTTTCCTATGTCCCCTCTCAATTCTCACCGCACAGAAATAACTACCGTTGCCGATCCTATTTATCTAGAAATCTTTAAAAATCTCTATCAATTTATTGCCGAAGAAATGGGGATTACTCTGCAAAATACGGCGGCAAGTGTCAATATTAAAGAGCGCCTAGACTTCTCCTGTGCTATCTTTGATGAGATGGGAAATTTAATCGCTAATGCTCCTCATATTCCCGTCCATTTAGGCTCTATGTCCGATAGTGTCAAAAGCTTAATTCAGGATAAAGGCGAGACGATTCTTCCGGGGAACGTTTATCTAGCCAATAATCCTTATAATGGCGGTACTCACCTGCCAGATGTCACAGTAATTAGTCCTATTTTTGACCACCAAAATCAGGAAATATTATTTTATCTTGCCTCCCGGGGACATCAAGCTGATATCGGTGGAATTACCCCCGGTTCTATGCCTCCCCATTCTGTCCATATTAGCGAAGAAGGAATTTTATTCGATAACTTTTTGCTGGTAGCGGCGGGACAGTTTCGGGAACAAGAATTAATTAATCACTTAAGTAATAGTCCTTTTCCTGCGCGCAATATCGCCCAAAATATTGCCGATTTTCAAGCACAAATAGCCGCTAATGCCAAGGGGGAAAGAGAATTACATAATATGGTTAATCGCTACGGATTAGCTATGGTTAAAGCCTATCAACAGTTCGTTCAAGATAATGCGGAATTAGCGGTTAGAAAAGCTATATCTGTCTTAAAAGATGGTGAATTTACCTATTATCTGGATAACGGTGCTGTCATCAAGGTCAGAATTAGCATAGATATTGATAATTGTCAAGCAACCATCGATTTTACTGGCACATCTGACCAGTTAAATAATAATTTTAATGCACCCCTAGCAGTGACAAGAGCGGCGGTTTTATACGTTTTTCGTACCCTTGTGGAGGAGGCAATCCCTTTAAATGCTGGCTGTTTCAAACCCCTCCATTTAATTATCCCATCTGGCTGTTTTCTTAATCCCGTTTATCCGGCGGCCGTAGTAGCAGGAAATGTAGAAACTTCCCAGTCAATAGTTAATGCTTTATACGGTGCTTTAGGCATTCAAGCAGCCAGCCAAGGGACGATGAATAATTTCACTTTTGGCAATCAAGAATATCAATATTATGAGACTATTTGTGGCGGTTCTGGTGCGGGGGCAAATTTTGCGGGAACCGCTGCCGTGCAAACCCAGATGACTAATTCCCGTCTCACCGATCCAGAAGTATTAGAAATGCGCTATCCTGTGTTAGTAGAAAGTTTTAGCATTCGCCACGATAGTGGCGGTAAGGGACAATATTCTGGAGGTGATGGTGTGATTAGAAGAATTAAATTTCAAGAGGCTATGACCGCCAATATTCTGTCGGGGAATCGCCTGATTACCCCCTTTGGACTGGCGGGAGGAAAAGCTGGTAAAATAGGACGTAATGCCGTGGAAAGAAACGATGGAACTATCGAAGAATTGCCCGGTACTGCGACTGTAGAAATGAACCCTGGTGATATTTTTATTATTGAAACCCCCGGCGGTGGTGGCTATGGAAATTGCTGAACGATAACTTTAATTAAGTACCTAAGCAAAATTAATTACACATATCTAACTACCGATTGCCTTTTACCTATTGCCTACTGCCTATTGCCTATTGCCTATTGCCTATTGCCTATCCTAACCAAAAAGTTAATTTTGTCCTATTACTGATTAATTCATGACAATTATCTTAGCGATCGAAACCAGTTGCGATGAAACGGCTGTGGCTATTGTTAACAATAACCTGGTGTTGAGTAGTGTGGTTTCTTCTCAAATTGATCTCCATCGTCTCTATGGCGGTGTCGTGCCAGAAATAGCCTCGCGACAACACCTAGAAACCATTAATTTTTGTCTAGAAAAAGCTTGGCAAGAAACGGGGTTAAATTGGTCAGAAATTGATGGAATAGCCGCCACAGTTGCCCCCGGTTTAGTAGGTGCTTTAATGGTGGGAATGACGGCGGCCAAAACCCTGGCTATTGTCCACGATAAACCCTTTATCGGCATTCATCATCTCGAAGGTCATATCTATGCTTCCTATCTCGCTGAACCCGATCTTAAACCCCCTTTTTTATCTCTTTTAGTCTCTGGGGGTCATACCAGTTTAATCCATGTGCAGGCCTGCGGTAAATATCAACAATTAGGAACCACTAGAGATGATGCAGCCGGAGAAGCTTTTGATAAAGTGGCACGATTATTAAACTTAAGTTATCCGGGTGGTCCGATAATTGATCGCATGGCTAAAGATGGTAATCCCCAAGCTTTTCCCTTACCTGAAGGTAAAATATCTTTACCAACCGGCGGTTTTCATGCCTACGATTCCAGTTTTAGCGGTTTAAAAACTGCTGTTTTGCGCTTAGTAGAGAAATTCGAGCCAGATAATTTACCTGTAGCTGATATAGCCGCCAGTTTTCAAGATACAGTAGCCAGAAGTTTAACCCGTCGGACAATCAATTGTGCCTTAGATTATGGCTTAAACACTATTGCGATCGGGGGAGGAGTGGCGGCCAATAGTGCCTTAAGAAATCATCTGGAAACTGCCGCCAAAAATCATCATTTAACCGTCTATTTTCCGCCGCTTAAACTTTGTACCGATAACGCCGCTATGATTGCTCGCGCTGCTGTTGATCATTATGATCTTGGTCATTTTTCTGACCTTTCCCTCGGTGTTCGTTCCCGTTTACCTTTAAGCGAAGTTATGCAATTATATAATACGTCAGATTTTTAGCTATCAGCCGTCAGTATTCAGAATTGAGGAGATTGCTTTTATCTATTCTCCCCGTCTCCTGTCTCGGAGTCTCCTGACGACCGTCTCGACTAGGAAATTAATTTTGCACGACTACTTAAAATGTTTGGCTTTTTAAATCTCAATAAACCCCCCGATTGGACTTCTCACGATTGTGTGGCCAAAGTCCGAAAAATTCTTAAGACTAAACGAGTCGGTCATGGGGGAACTTTAGATCCTATGGCTACGGGAGTTTTACCGATCGCCGTCGGGTCCGCCACCCGATTACTGCCCTATTTACCCGAAAATAAGGCTTATCGGGCAAAAATCCAGTTAGGACTCAGCACCGATACCGATGATATTACGGGAAAAGCGATCGCTACTTGTCCCTGTGCCGATTTAACTTTAGAGGCAGTTAAGCCCCATTTAGCGGAATTTATTGGCAATATTGCCCAGATTCCGCCAATGTATAGTGCTATTCACCAGGATGGTCGCCGTCTCTACGAATTGGCTCGCAAAGGGGAAATAATCGCAGTGGAGCCTCGTCAGGTCAAAATTGACCAAATTACGGTTTTAGGCTGGTTAGAGGGCGAATTTCCGCAAATAGAGCTAGATATTCACTGTGGATCGGGGACTTATATTCGTTCCCTGGCCAGAGATTTGGGCAAGGTGTTAGCTGTGGGTGGCACTTTAGCCAGTTTAACTCGCACGGAAAGCTGTGGTTTTCAATTAGCTGATAGTATTAATCTGGAAGCTTTAATGGCTAATTCTGAGGGTTTAATTTCGCCTCGCATTGCCTTGGCGCATCTAGACTGGATTTCTTTGACACCAGAGAGAGTTATCGATTGGTTTCACGGCAGAAAAATTAATCTAACCGATACAAATGTTATGATCGGTTCTCTGGTTGCTGTGGAGTCTTTAGAGGCTCAATTTCTCGGCATTGGTGAGATAGTTGTCCGAGAAGATGAATACTACCTACAGCCTAAAATAGTTATTCAGCAATAGGGGTAATAATTAGGGTCTGCTGAAAAAGTTTTTCGTGGGGACAGGGTGTGGGGTGTGGGGTGTGGGGTGTGGGGAGAATAAATAAAATAATCTCCTATCTCCGTTCGGCTGAGCTCACCGTCGAAGCCTGAGCTCACGGCCGAAGCCTGACTCCTGACGACTGACGACTGACTCCTAACCCTAACAACAGTTTTTGATTTTTACAAGAGGTCTAGTATAAACCCACTGATTATGATTTTTTCTGGCCACGATTTTTTTAGAAGCGACCAAAGATTTTAGACAAAGATTGAGCATAGAAACGGGACGATTTAAGCGTTGGCTCAATTCTTGAACTGTGATTCCTTGGGGATAAAATTGCATAAGTTCAAAAATTTGTGCGCTAGTATTTAATCCTTTTGTGGGACTAATAATCTTGATAGCCAAGGCTAGTAATCGGGAGAAACGACAGGCCATTAGACCCTTGTTTGTCGCTGCTTTGTTCCGATCAATCTAGCCTTTTTTTGAGAAGTTATTAGGGGTTAAAGTGTTAATAAAATCTTGACGGAAATAGAGATTAATTTGTTCCCATAATCTCTTGAATAGCAGATAAAAGGCGATCAATCTCCTCATCAGTGCCGATAGAAATCCGTACATAATTCTGAATGCGAGGATGTTTAAAATATCGCACTAATATCTGACGCTCTTTGAGTTGAGTATATAACTCACTGGCACTAATCTGGGGGGGAGAAGCGAGGATAAAATTAGCTTCCGAGTCAAAAACAATAAATCCCAAATCGCGCAAAGAAGTAATTAAACGGCTGCGGGTTTGACGGACTTTTTGCCAAACTTCCTCAAAATAATTATGGTGTTTTAAAGCTGCTGTGGCTAAAGTTTGAGCGATGCGATCTAAATTATAGGAATCACGCACCTTATCCATCTGTTCGATAATTGCCCTGGAAGCAAAACCGAAACCGACTCTTAACCCCGCTAAACTATAACTTTTCGACATGGTGCGACTAATGATGACATTATCGTAACGGGAGAGAAAATCAAGATGATTGTCATCACTAAAATCCACATAAGCTTCATCAATTAATACCACTCCCGACGCATTAGCACAGGTTGCTTCTAAATAGTCGCGATCAAGATGTTTACCGAGGGGAGGATTAGGAGAAGCGAGAAAAATTAATTTCGCTTCCGGACAAATAATCGGTCCTGCTAATTCAAATTGATCATTAGTGGGAAATTCGATAATATTTGCCCCGTGTACCCGGGCAATTGTCTCGTAAAGGGAATAGGTTAAATCCAAAAAAGCAACGCTTTCGCAGGGGTTAACAAAGGTACGCAGGGCGATATTAAGGATATCATCAGACCCATTACCCGCGATAATGCGATCGGCTGTTATGCCGTATAATTCCGCCGCCGTTTGCCGTAACTCTTTGGAGATAGGATCGGGATAGAGTCGGACTTTCTCTAATTGCTCTTGCAGGTGGGCAAAAATTTCCGCCGGTGGGGGATAGGGATTCTCATTGGTGTTAAGTTTGGTAAATCCCGCGCTTTGGGGCTGTTCTCCCGGAGTGTAAGCGGGGGTTTGACGAACACAATCGCGTGTGGGTAGCATGAACTCTCTGGAGCGGCAATTTCTAGCAAGCTTTTTATTATAGCTGATTATCAGGGGTTGAACAGATATCAACCCCTACCGGTAAAACTAATTAAGGTTCTACCCAACGGCCATCGGCTTTAATTAAATTAATCAACTCGGTGACACCTTCACTTTCGGGGACGCGTTTAATTTCCTCGCGACCGCGATAAAGGGCAATATAACCGGCCTGTTTGCCCACATAACCATAGTCTGCGTCGGCCATTTCTCCAGGTCCATTGACAATACAACCCATAACGGCGATATCGAGTCCAGTCAGGTGTTTAGTCGCTGCGCGCACTTGCTGGAGGACATCTTCTAAATTAAAAAGAGTGCGACCACAGGAAGGACAGGCAACGTATTCGACCATGGTTTTCCGCAGTCCTAGGGCCTGGAGAATACTGTAACAGACGGGAATTTCCTTTTCGGGAGCTTCCGTCAGAGAAACGCGAATTGTATCACCGATACCGTCCGCTAAGAGAGTGGCAATCCCGGCAGTGGATTTAATTCGTCCGTATTCCCCATCTCCTGCCTCAGTAACCCCCAAATGTAGGGGATAATCCATCCCTAACTCGTCCATGCGCTTAACCATGAGACGATAGGCGGCCACCATCACCGGCACGCGGGAAGCTTTCAGGGAAATGACCAGATTGCGAAAATCGAGGGATTCGCAGATGCGGATAAATTCTAAAGCCGACTGTACCATTCCTTCGGGGGTGTCGCCGTAGGTAAAGAGCATTCTTTCGGCCAGAGAACCGTGGTTAACGCCGATTCGCATCGCTTTGTCTTGATCTCGCAGGGAAATCACTAAAGGTTTCAGGGTTTCGGCTATTTTTTCGCCAATTTCATCAAATTCTGCTTGACTATACTCGCTGCGGTCGGCTTTCGGTTTCTCGAAAACGTACAAACCGGGGTTAATCCGCACTTTATCGACGTGCTTGGCCACTTCTAGGGCGATTTTCATGCCGTTGTGATGCACATCGGCTACTAAAGGCACAGGTTGATAGGTGGCCAGCAGTTTTTCCCTAATTTTAGCCAAAGCGGCCGCGTGGGCTAGACTCGGCACGGTGACGCGGACAATTTCACAACCGATTTCATGGAGGCGACGGATACCGGCCACGGAACCATCTATATCAAGGGTATCCTCGTTAATCATCGACTGCACGACCACGGGATAACCACCACCGATGGTAACGCTACCTACCTGGACGGGACGGGTTTTGCGTCGGTGAATCGTGGTGTCGAATTCGGAGGCAGTTGCGGGAGGGTTGAGCGTCGATTCCAAGGTTTGCATAGGACTATCACCAACAATCACTCTCCCTATTCTCTCAAAGAACAGGAACAGATTCTAGCCACTCTAATAAAATTGGGTTAAAACGGTCAGGACATTCATCCTGTAAACAATGACCGGCCCGTTCAAATTCTACATATTTAATCCTAGGATTAAGGGAGACAAAACCTGGAGCTAACTGGACGGGAACCATGCGATCTTGCTTGCCCCAACATAATAAAATCGGGATTTGTAAGCGTGGTAAAATTAACTTTGCTGGTGGACAATATTCGGGATGATTGACAGCTTGTGCTAGGGAAATAAAGGCCTCGGCTGCCCCCTCATCTAGGGTTGGGGCGGCGATAATTTGTACTAATTCCTCGCTGACTGCTTTCTTGTCTTCGTAGGCGATTCCTGTCCATTTTTTCAAGACTTGCGGACGACGCAGATAGTAAAAAATCGGTTTTAATAGCCAAGGAGAAGTGAAAAAGTTTTCGATGGGAGTGACGATATTTAATAACCAATCGGCGATCATTTCCCGCCGACGGCTGACATCGGGTAAACTGAGCATAACTAATCCGGCTACCATTTCTGGGTATTTACCCCCTAGGGCCATACTAACTAAAGAACCGATCGAATTTCCCACTAATACCACCGGTCTATTGATAAAAGTTTGCCAGAAATCGTGTATCTGTTCCACCCAGAGATTAACGGTATAGGGAACCTGCACTTTGCGCGAACCACCAAAACCTAATAAATCTACCGCGTAAACTCGATGATTTTGGCTGAGAATAGGAATATTATGGCGCCAATGTTCGATCGCCGCTCCAAATCCGTGCAGTAAAATTAAAGGGGGATTATCGGCATCTTGGGGGTTTTTTGCCGGCATAAAACTATAACGAATTTGCCAACCGCGCCACACCCAATCCCGTTGATAACCGATGCGTTCTGTCCAAGCTGGTGAAGTTGTCACTTAAGTCAAACAATTAAGAGGGTTTCAGGAAATATCACTCTAGTTTTATTATACTGGTTTCCCCGTCCCTAACCCGCAGCCGAATAACATCTTTGTACTACTTTTCCCACATATATTTAGGGTTTGCTGAATAAATCTAAAAACCTTGTTGGGTAAACCTTTTAGACTTTTTGTCAATCAAAAAGTACCAGGCATGGGAGTGATCAGGGGGAAAATTCAGGTACTTTTTCCCTGAAAATTAGGTAATTGGCCACTTCAAAACCGGTAAAACCCCACACCCCACACCCCACACCCCACACCCTGCCACCACCGAAAAACTTTTTCAGCAGACCCTATTTAAATCTAGGGTTGATCTAGCCTATGCTAAAAAGAGGGGGATTAAAATCGCTCCTAAACTTTAATGGCAAATTTAGGATATTGCACAGATGGGCAATCTATTTGATGATGTCAGTCGCTTTCTTGAAACCCAACTGGAAGAATTTCTCAGAAGTCATCCCCAATTAGAATTACAGGCGCTGGTGGAACAACTGCGCGAACAGGAGCGCGATACTGCTAAACTGATTAGCGCCCTAGAAAATGAGCGTCAACGTCTCGAACAGCAAATTTTGGCCACTGCCCAAGATATCCAAACTTGGCACGCTAGAATTGATAAGGCTAAGGCCGCTGGACGGCAGGACTTGCTGAAGGCTGCTAGTGAACGCGAGGCAGCCCTCTTCCGTGAGGGTAATCAACTTTGGGGACGGATGGAAGGGGTGAAAAAACGTCTGACTCAATCCCAAGAGTTACTGCAACAGATCCAACAACGTCGTCAAGAAGTGCAAATTAAAGCCGAAAAAGCCCCTAAAAATCAGTCGCGTGACTGGGAAACCACTTTTTGGGATCAACCCCAAGAATCGGACTATCAGCGCTCGAACTACGATAATCTCGATCTAAAATTTAAAGAATGGGAAATGGAAGAAGAATTGAAAAAATTAAAGCGAGAAATGGGACGATAATTTTTCAGTGAGCAGTGAACAGTAAACAGTAAACTGATAACTCACATCTGATAACTGAAATCCCCAACAACTAAAAATTTCCCAGAATTGTTCCTCTTAGAAAACGATGGCATCTCAAGCACAAAATCCTGAAAATCACCCCTCCTCTACCCTCGAAGAAATCCGGGCCGCTCGTTTAGAAAAAGTGGCAGGATTGCAAAAAGCTGGCTTAAATCCCTACGCTTACCAGTGGAAATCTACCGCTCACGCTCAACAATTACAAGAGCAGTACGCTGACTTAGCACCGGGGGAAGAAATTAGCGCTGAAGTAGCAATTGCTGGTCGGATTATTGCCCGAAGAATTATGGGTAAACTAGCCTTTTTTAACCTGCAAGATGAAACTGGAACGATTCAATTATACCTCGATAAAAAACGCATTAGTGAAACCATGGCCGCTGTGCCGAATGCCTTTAACACGGTGATTAAACTAACCGATACGGGGGATATTTTAGGAGCAAAAGGCACAATTAAACGCACAGAACGCGGCGAATTATCTATCTATGTAAACGAGTACGAAATTCTCACCAAATCCCTCTTACCTCTCCCGGATAAATGGCACGGTTTAACCGATGTAGAAAAACGTTATCGACAAAGATATGTGGATTTAATTGTTAATCCCGAAGTGCGACAAACTTTTCGCCGTCGCGCCCAAATTACCGCTGCCATTCGCAGATATTTAGACCAAGAAGGTTTTATTGAAATTGAAACTCCCGTGCTACAAAGTGAAGCGGGAGGAGCCGATGCTAGACCGTTTATCACCTATCATAATACGCTGGAGATGGAGTTATATCTCCGCATTGCCACCGAGTTACATCTAAAAAGATTAATAGTGGGTGGTTTTGAAAAAGTCTTCGAGTTAGGCAGAATTTTTCGCAATGAAGGGGTTTCTACTAAACACAACCCCGAGTTTACTTCCATCGAAATCTATCAGGCCTATGCCGATTATTATGACATGATGGAGTTAACCGAAAACATTATTGTTAATGCCGCACAAGATGTTTTAGGTACGCTGAAAATCACCTATCAAGACAGGGAAATTGACCTAACTCCTCCTTGGCGACGAGTGACCATGCACGAATTAGTCCAAGAAATAACCGGGGTTGACTTGAATAGTTTTGAGGATTTCGAGTCGGCTCGTATTGCCGCAGAAAATGCCGGCATTGGCGTTCCAGAGGACTGTAAAACCATCGGTAAGCTCCTAAATGAAGCTTTTGAACAAAAAGTCGAAGAAACCCTAATACAGCCCACTTTTGTGCTAGATTTTCCCGTGGAAATTTCGCCTTTAGCTAAACCTCATCGCTCAAAAACTGACCTCGTGGAAAGATTTGAATTATATGTGGTTGGACGGGAATTAGCTAATAGTTTTTCTGAGTTAACCGATCCCATCGATCAACGGCAAAGATTGGAAGCACAGGCACTCAAAAAAGCGTCTGGAGATTTGGAAGCGCAGGGAGTTGATGAGGACTTTTTAACCGCTTTAGAATACGGAATGCCCCCCACGGGAGGCTTAGGAATTGGCATCGATCGCCTGATCATGTTATTAACCGATTCTGCCAGTATTCGCGATGTGATTGCTTTCCCCTTATTAAAAAGTCAAAGTACAGCGATTAAATCTTTTGACTACGATCAGGACAAAAAAATTCTGAAAGTGGAATTTAATCACGGTGGTATCTATCTTTATCATGATCTACCTTTGGCAGTATATAAAGACTTTCAGTCCGCACCATCGAAAGGACAGTTTTTTGTCGGACAAATTCGCGATAAATACAGTTTTGACAAGGAATTGTAAAAGTTAGGGTCACTTCAGTTAAGTAGATAGGTGTTAAAAGTTGTCAGACACCCCCCTGATCAAGGGGGCAGGGTAGGGTTGATTCATGAATCAACCCTACTATGAATCAACCCTACTATGAATCAACCCTAGGGGCAGTGGGGATCAGAGGCAAAATCCATCTTCAATTTAATTATAACTACTTCAGTTATCAGTTATCAGTTATCAGTTATCAGTCATAATTCATGATCCCTTTTTACCCTTGACTTCCTGCCAAGTGTTACCGACTCCCTGTAAAACCCCGCGAACTACTAAACCAATACCGCGACCGATAACTTGGATAAGAATATAGACTACTCCCTTACCCACCACCCGAAAAAAAGCGCGTAAACGAGGAGATAAAGAGTCTCTTAATTCTAAGGCGATCGAAACTAACCAGGGTATGCCTGTTAAACTATTTAATTCTTCCTGTCGAGGGGAATAAATGGCTAGAGATTGGATTTCTCCCTCGCTATAGTGAAATAATTGATATTGACTTTCAAAGATATCTTTGGGTTCTTGCCAGTATTGTTGCCGTCGGTATTTCCAAGATAATTCATTGCGGATTTTAGCTAATTTTCTGGCGATGAGAAATTCTGAACGGTAAAGTTTTTGTTTGACTCTTTCGGATTCCGAGAAGTTATTGAGAATAATTACTGTCACTGCATTGGCAAGATTATGAATGAGATTTTGCAGGAGAATTTCGGCTCTGGCGATGGTTTCAGGAGCATTAGCCCGGTATACTACTCCGTCAATAGTTAGACTATTTTCGTACACTAAATAGGAAAATAAGTCAAGAGCAAAAGGAATTTTATTGAGGATTTCTGTTTGAATTGCCTCTCTTTCTTCCAGAATAATTTCGTTAAGTCTGCCTTTACTAATTTCCTCATAAACCGAGGCATTAATTTCTAAAAATTTACGCGTAACTTTCTCCCAGATATCGTAAATAATCAGATTTAAGCGACTGGTTAATTCCCCACTGCTAACCTGTAAATATCTCATTTCATCGACATTTTTACGAATTTCATCGAGAACTAAATACAATAATTCCCGTTGCCGATTATCCTGTAAAACATCAATTTCAAAACTGATCTTGGTTCTATTAATTAAAGGCGATCGAATGACTGCTAAAGTGGACTCAAAAACCGCCGAAACACAGAGGGGACGCTCGCGGCTTAAAATTGGTAATTCTTGATCGATATTGTTAATTATTATCGGAGGTGTCGCTGAAGCTGAATTGTAAGAGCTACCCTCCAGGGGAATTAGTTTTCTCACTAGCCATAGGGCTGCTAAAAGTTCTCGTTTTCTCCCCTGCCAATAAAAGCGATCAAAGCCGGATAAAGACTGTTGATTGAGATGGAGATCAATTAAATGTAATTCACTTTCGATGCGATTTAATCCCGTTCTTCCGGCAGTGATTAACCAATGACTAGGGGCTAAACTTGCACGGGTAGCAATGGTGAGAGGAGAAGGGGCAACATCGTGGGATTCATCCCGGGAAATTTGCCCTAAAATAGTGATAAATTGTTCTAGGTTTGTGCCTTTGGGAATATAACCAGCGATGCCTAATTCTCTGGCGATTAGTTGCTGTCGGGAATCGAGAGGAAAGGTTAATAAAACAATTTTACTTTCGGGATAGCGAGAGTGGAGAATTTCACAGTAGGACCAATCAAAGAGAGGATCGATAATAATAATTTCGGGGGAGGGATTCAGAGTCAAAGCGAAAATTGTTTCTAAATCCCCTTCGGTGACGATACTAATATTTTCTATCTGCGACAAGGCCTGCACCAGACCCAAGCGGAAAATCGGGTCATTATCGATGATAATTAGGGTGAGAGGGCGATCGATCACAAGAGTTGCAGCCTGTCAACGGATACTATTCACAGGGCTAATTATACAGTTATCTGGCTCATTTGTTTTGTTTATAGCCATAGAAATCGATGCGATAATCGGTAATTTTTACCCCCGTCGATGCCTCAATCTGTTTAATTAATTCCGGGGGAAGTTGGATATGCACATCGATGATTTCTTGACTGTCCAGACAATTGACGTGACTGTGGGAATCGCTGATGTTGCCGTAGAGTCTGCCGTCCCAGCGTTCCACAGATTCGATAATGCCTTGACCGGATAGAGCCTCTAGGTTTTGGTACACTGAAGTATGACCGATGTTTTTTCCTTGCAGATTGAGACGATCATAAATTTCTCGCGCTGATAGGTGTTCCCGCGCTTGCCACAGCAATTCTAAAATATAGCGACGCTGACGACTAACCCGCATTCCTAAAGTTTGACACCTTTCGATCGCATCTTCTAAACACCGGATCGGTTTTTGTTTTACCTCCAAATTGTCCATAGTTGCGTCCGTTGACCTCCGCCCTAATACATAGTCATTACCAGTTTAGCTTAGTCTTTCGATCGATGTCCACATTGCTCCAGTTTTCAGCCCATCTTCAAACTGAGATAAAAAATCAGCAGCGCCAGATTCGAGTAGATTTGCGGGCGAATGAGTGGAAAGAACCACTCCAGACACAAAGGACACAAAGATCGATCGCTAAGCTGTTAAGCATTTAAATTGCTTGTTGAGACGAGGCAAGAGGCAAGAGGCAAGAGGCAACAGTAAAGGGATTGGGGGAGATTCGGCTAATCTTAAGAATAAGTGCTTTAAATGCGTCTTAGCTTACTATATAAGTTACACTGATCACACAAAGAATAAGAGAACCAACCATTTACTTATTTCTATAGATAGGATTGGATATTTTTATACAAATTCTCTTGAAAAATATTTTGACCGATTGTAGAGTTGGTCCGTAACTTAATTTATTTTTAGGGCCATGGCCACCAAATCGCCAAAATTATTCGAGTCATTGCGGTCATAGACCGCAATGACTGTCACTACTGTTGGCCTCACCCTAGCCGCTGCTTCTAGCTCTAGTGCCGCAACAGTGTTCGGTTTCCAAGACGCTTACGATCCCATTAACTGGACATTTGCCAATAATAATGCCGACGGGTTCGTCGATACCAGCGGCGCTCCTGCTTCCATTAGCCTGACTGGGGGGGACAATGGTTCTAACAGTTCTGGAACCACAAACTACACCACCACTGCGGCTGCGGCTGGGACGGTGACATTTGATTGGAACTATTCGACTGCGGATGTTTTGGTGGATTTTACCTGTAGCAATCTTCCTAATAGTTTCTGTGACCCTTTCGTTGTCCTCGTCAACGGGGTAGGGACTATCCCACTCAATCCTTCTGGAGGTAGCCCTCAGAGCGGGACATCGACGTTTAACGTCCTAGCTGGCGACAGTTTCGGTTTCCGTATTGCCACTGCGGATAACTTCTTCGGACGGGGTAGTGTGACGATTTCTAACTTTTCTGCCCCTGCCCCTGCCCCTGCCCCTGTTCCCGAACCCTCAACTGTGCTGAGTTTGCTGGTACTAGGAGGCTTAGGCGCTGGACTGAAGTACCTTAATCGCAATTGATATCCCAAAAAACAGGGGACTAGGAGTTGACCTCTCCTCCTAGTTCCCAACTTGATTAGCTGTTGACTGTCTGCGAGTGCCAGAGTTTGGAGCGGGGAGAGTTACACAATTCTGGCTTTAAGTCAATAGCCTTTACAAAACTTCAAAAATTGCAACATAAAAAAAATTTCATCACTGGCGGCTTTTTTTGGGCAAGAGAATCGATATAGTCCCCTGATTGCCTTGGTTTTCCGTTGATTTAAAGCTTAAAGGTTAAACTAAGCCCACAGCATACCATGATCATACCAGATTAATAAATGTAGGCAACCCCGATTTACAGCCAAATTTTGGCAAATTCTGGGAAAATCAAAATGTTGTAACTTACTTGTTACATTTAACTAATCGCCCCAAATATTTAAATATTTTAATTTTTTACCTTAAATTTATAATTTTTACTTATTTTTTGCAGGCTGATTAACTAGGGTTGGGCAAAAAAGCTTGTAAGCTCTATTTAAAGTCAGTCGAGTCGCTTAGTATCGGGAGACAGATGTGACTTGTATAGCTTCCCAGTTTTTGAGATTTGAAGACTTTTTAGAAGCATTTTGAAAGTGTCTTAGCCGATGGATTAAATATGAATTATCAGCCATAGAAATCTTCATCAAGAATCTGTTCTAAGGAAAAAGGGCAGTCTAAGGGATATGCTTCCTCTGGAGGAATCGCAATTCCCAAGTCAGCCAATTTACTTTCCTTGATGGCAATTTTGCGACCTTTAGGATAGGTTTTATCGATGGCGATTGCTACATGAGATTTCAAAGAAGGGGTGTTTTCTAGTAAGGCGATAACTCGTTCCCTGTGTTCGACAATGGAGCTATACCAGCTAGATTTCATGCTTTCAGGGGCGGAGGATTGTACTTTTAATTTCAGTAAATGAGCCAGCAAAATCATTAAATTTCCTTCCAGGGCATTTTTATCTGATTTACCCAATTCTTTCAACTCCTCAACTAAATGAGATACATCTAATGCCTGAAAATCTCCTTGTTCTAACTGACCTATTGTTGTTATCAGCCATAATTGAAAATCTTGTTCATAGAGTTCTGATTTAGTTATCATAATTGCTTCGATAATAGTTAATATAGATTTAATTATACTCTATTTTGCCGATTTAGGTAAAATCCCCAAGTAAAAGAAAAAGGCAGCTCAAAAGAGGATAATTTCTGTGGAGTTTTAAGGTAAATTCATTCTCAAAAGTCTCTTTTATTGTTACTTACTATATATTATTTCCCCATTCTTTGGGAATTTGAGCAACTTTCTCTTGACCAGTAGGCTGATGAATAGGTTTTCCTAAAGGACGAATTTTGAGATTTCCTTGAAAATAAGCGGCGATTCTTACTCTTTGTCTGATCAGTTTAACTTATATAGGAGCGCTCAATCTTTGTGTCCTTTGTGTCTTTGTGGTTCCTTCCACTCGCCCTGTCTGCATTCTAGCTTACTTGTCTCTCTAATCTTGTTAGATTCTAAAATTAATGGCGGTACTTTAATTTATCGTCGTACCGCCCCGGTAAAATTCTAGATATAGGTAGCCCAAGATTTTGCCCAGGCGAGAATTTCCTGAACTCGATCGAGGGTTGAAGATTCACAGTAGAGACGCAAAACTGGTTCTGTGCCACTAAAGCGAATTAACAACCAACTGCCATCTTCTAAACGGAATTTATAACCGTCGATAGGATTACAATCAGTCACTTGTTTACCGGCAATTTCCCTTAAGGGTTCCTGATCCAAAGCAGTAATTAACTGAGCGCGAGCTTCCATATTAGCTAAGGGTAAATCAATGCGATCATACTCAGAATGAAAACCGGTTTTATCCTGTAATTGTGCATAAAGATCGCTTAAATCTTGCCCCGATTCTACCACCGCTTCCAAAACGTATAAAGCTGATAATAAAGCATCCCGTTCGGGAATGTGAGTACCATAACCGACACCTCCCGATTCTTCCCCACCAATTAACACAGGAGTGGTCAACATTCGATCGGCGATATACTTATAACCGATCGGAGTTTCAAAGACCGATAAACCGTATAAACTGGCTAATTTGGGGATTAAATCGGAACCGCTCACCGTTTTCACAATTTCCCCTCTCATTCCCTTTTTGCCGGCTAAATGCTCGATTAAAATCGGGATGAGATTTTGGGTGCTTAAAAAATTCCCCCGACCATCGATCGCCGCCACTCGATCGCTATCGCCATCGAAGACCAAACCTACTCGCAAAGGAGCTAAATTTGCGCTCTGAGCCAGTTTATCGATGATTTCCCTCAAATTTCTCGGTAAAGGTTCCGGAGAGCCGCCACCGAACAAAGGATCGCGATTGCCGCGTAATTCCGTGATCCCCACCCCCAAAAGACGCTCTAAACCGGTAGCCGCCGCACCGTGCATGACATCGGAATAAACTTTTAGTTGTCCCGATTTGATCGCCTCGGCAATAGCGGCAATATTAACTTTTTGGCGTAAACCCTGACAATAACCTGACCACGGTTCAAAAGTGCTTAATTTACCTGCCTTGGCGTTAAATTGCGGCGGATTAGACAATAAAGCTTCAATTTGTTGGGTAATTTCTGGCGAGACAGAACCACCAAAATAACCTTTAACCTTCAAACCGAGATATTTAGCCGGGTTATGACTGGCGGTTAACACGATCGCACCGAGAGCATTTTCTGAGCGAGCTGCCCAACTAAAAGCGGGAGTGGGAGCGTAGGATTGGGAGAGAAGCACATCAAAACCTGCTTTTTGCAGCGATTCCGCCGCAGTTTGAGCAAAATCCTCCGCCATAAACCGCCGATCATAGCCGACGATAATCGTCCGCGAACCCGTGATCTGACCATAATTATCCGCTAAAACCTGAGCCGCCAAGGGAGCGAGCAGAGCGACTCGCTCGAAAGTAAAATCGGCGGCGATAATCCCGCGCCAGCCATCGGTTCCAAATTTAATCGGGTTCACGGTGGTCATGATTTACGAACTACCCCTAAAATATCCATTTTCCCAATACTGTAACCCGCTCCGTAACCTCTGGAAACTCATTTTTCCCGATCATCGGTTTTTGCCGCCGAATCGAGCGCGCCGACTTCACTGGCTAATAATTTTTCCATTAACATTTGTAACTTCATCCGTTCTATATAGGGCCATCCCCCAGTTTCCTCGATATCCCGGAGTAATCCGTATAAGTCCTGACGGGTATTGGGTAAAGATGGCTCGAACATCTGCTCGCGAATCTGCCGATGTAAATTTTCTAAAGTTCGCAGCAACATTAACAAACCGTTACAATCTCCCTGCTGTTCTTGGGCGATCGCTGTCACCGTCGTTACAAGGGAATCTAGTTGGCTATCTAATTGGCTGTTATCTCGCGGCAATCGGCTATTCATGTTCCTATTTGAAAACAGTCACACCAATCATATCAGTCATCAGCTATGAGTTTCTTAGAGCCTTCTGACTTGAAAGAGGGTGTGGGGTGTAGGGTGTAGGGTGTGGGGTGTAGGGTGTAGGGTGTAGGGTGTGGGGAAGTGGGGAGTGGGGAGAACAAAGCTGCCTATTGCCTATTGCCTATTGCCTATTGCCTTCTGTCTCTCCTCTCCCTGTCCCCCATCTTCTCAATGGTCACTGATCTTTGATAAACTGAGTTTCGATGAATTGGCCCGACCGATTCGATAATTCATCAGGCTATGGATCAAGGGTAGTAATTGTAAAGATTGACAAAGAGAGGTTGACATAGATGAGATTTCGTGCATTGTTAGTTGCCTTTTTAGCCTTGTGCTTAGGGGTGTTGACAGCTTGTAGCGACGCGCCTAGTGCCGTCCTGAATAGAAACGAGCTAACCTATGATGAAATTTTAAACACGGGATTAGCTAACAAATGTCCCCAGATTTCCGAGTTTACCCGGGGTACTCTCCCCTTAGAAAGCGGCGAAAGTTATGTGGTGACAGATTTATGCTTGGAACCCCAAGAATATTTTGTCAAGGGTGAACCCATTAATAAGCGGGAAGCAGCCACCTTTATCCCAGGTAAACTCTTAACCAGAGATACCACCAGTTTAGAACAGATGACAGCGACCTTAACCGTAGGCGAAGACGGTGTTTTAACCCTCAAGGAAGAAGACGGTATCGATTTCCAACCCATTACCGTACAATTACCCGGAGGTGAAAGAGTTCCCCTCTTCTTTACCATTAAAGGTTTCACTGGCAAAACCGAAGCTGGATTTAGCTCTATCAACAGTTCCACCGATTTTGTAGGCGACTTTAAAGTTCCCTCCTATCGTGGCGCTGGTTTCTTAGATCCCAAAGGTCGGGGTGTGGTGACGGGTTATGATAACGCTGTCGCTTTACCCGCTAGTGCTGATAGTCAAGATTTCCAGCGTGCTAACGTCAAAGCGACGGAACTGGGTAAAGGTACTATGTCTTTACAGGTAACTAAAGTTGACGCTTCTACTGGCGAGTTTGCTGGTGTTTTTGAAAGTGAGCAGCCTTCCGACACCGATTTAGGGGCAAAAGATGCTGAAGAAGTGAAAATTCGCGGCATTTTCTACGGTCGTCTCGAAGCTCGTGCCTAATTAATAAATTCAGAATTTCTGGAAATTAAGGCGAATTTCTCCCCAGAGAAGTTCGCTTTTTTTCGGCTCTCTTGGGGTTATTAAAGGGTTACAATAAAGATTGACCTCGCCCTGGAGGAAGAGTTGCTAATGCCCAAGAAGACGAACAAGCAAACGGAAGCCAAAAGTTACAACCATGGCGAGGAACATCCCCAGCGTCCCGATATTGGCACGGAACCCCACTTCAAGAAAAAGAAACCCCCTGTCACCTATCGTTATGATTCCTCCTTGTCCCCGGAGTTGAACTGGGATGAAAACCCCGCACGAGAAGAAGCTGAGTCCTTAATTGAGCAAATTCTCGCGGCAGAAGATTTAGAAACCGCCAAAATAGCAGCGCGTAAACTCAAGGCAATCGGTGAACCGTTTTTAAATTGGACAGGAAAGGCCGAAAGATTATCTTTTCAAGTGCCAACTTTACCCTTATTTGTCCATGAACGTTTATCCACTAGGGCAATTATTGAAACCCTGAAATCCCACAAGGTGGAAAAAGGGGAACAATTGAATCTATTTGAACTATTTAATGACCCTAAATGGTCAATTACTGACCAGATTCTCCGAGCTTACGAGTACCACGATAAATGGGTAAACCGGATGATTCTCGGTGACTCCTTGGTGACGATGAACTCCCTACTGCAATACGAGGGGATGGGGGGTAAGGTGCAGATGATTTATATTGACCCTCCCTACGGGGTAAAATTTGGTTCTAATTTTCAACCTTTTGTGAGAAAACGCGACGTTAAACACAACGATGACGATGATTTCACCCGCGAACCGGAGATGGTGCAAGCTTATCGAGATACTTGGGAATTAGGGTTACATTCTTATCTGAGTTATTTACGCGATCGTTTGTTGTTGGCCCGGGAGTTGTTGACTGATAGCGGTAGTGTTTTTGTGCAGATTTCCGATGAGAATGTGCATCATGTTCGGGAGTTGATGGATGAGGTTTTTGGTGGGGAGAATTTTGTTAGTTTGATTACTTTTCAAAAAACAGCAGCCGTTAGTAGTCCTCAAGCTCGTACAGAGGTAATAGGAACTTTATCGGATTATTTGGTTTGGTATTGCAAAGATGCTTCTCTAACTAAATATAATCAACTTTTTTTAGAAAAAGATGTAGGTATAGGTGCAGGAACATCGTATAAAAATTTAATATTGCCAGATGGAAGCAATCGTTCAATTACTAGCGAAGAATTAGCTAATCCTAATCTTATCCCCAAAGGATCTAAAGTATATCAAGCAACATCTCTACAATCTTCGGGATATAGCGAAACTCTTTCTAAGCCCTTTGAATTTGAAGAAAAAAATTATTTGCCACTTAGAAATTGTCATTGGAAAACTACAATTGAGGGTTTAAATAGTTTAGTAAAACAAGGACGTATTATCAAATCTGGAAATAATATTCGCTATGTTAGATATTTGGAGGATTTCCCAGTTTCAGCATTGGGTAACATTTGGATAGATTTAATGGGAGCAACCGAGAAATTATATGTAGTTCAAACAACAACAAAAGTCATCCAACGCTGTCTATTAATGACCACCGACCCCGGCGATTTAGTATTAGATATCACCTGTCTAAGAAAAGGTACAAAAATCCTTATTCCCCACCAACCAACTAACTCCCCCCCTTTGAAGGTAGGGCAGGGGGGGGTAAACTCTCAGATACCGGGGAGCTACCCCCCCAACCCCCCCGACATCGGGGGGGCTTTAGGAGGGCAAGGGGGGGCTTTAGAGGCTTTAGAAATAGAAAAATTACAACCGGGAGATTATGTCATCGGACACGATCTGCAACCTCATCGGATTCTTCGTACTATCAGCAAAACCCATCAAGGGAAAATGATCGGGATTCGTCACCACCTTTGTCAGCAAATCCTCTGGGTAACGGGAGATCATCGAGTCTTATGTCAAAAACGGACAACCGGTTATGGAGGCGATCGCAATTGGGAACATATTCCTAAAAATAATTTTGCTTTAGCTAGAGAAATGAGAAAAGAAGCGACTCCAGCCGAAGCTAAATTATGGCAAGAAATCAAAGGAAATCAATTAGGAGTTAAATTCCGCCGTCAACATCCTATTGGACGTTATATTACCGACTTTTATGCAAGAGAAAAGGGTTGTATTGTTGAAGTAGATGGAGATAGCCATTATAGGCCAGATGCGACAGTTTATGACCAAGAAAGAGATACTTATTTAAACTCTTTGGGATTAAATATTTTGCGATTCAATAATCAAGAAATTTATCATAATTTGACGGGAATATTAGAGAAAATTAAAGCCCCATTGGCTGCGGTTGAACCTTCAGAAGATCATTACAAAGAATGGCGACGGGCTGATACTTTAAAAATCGGCGATATTGTTTATTTTGGCAGGGAACAAATACCCTGTGAAATTAAAGATTTAGAATCGGAAATAACTACGGAAACAGTCTATGATTTAGAGATTGAAACTGTCCACTCTTTTATTACTGAAGTTTGTACCGTTCATAATTGTGGAAGTGGGACAACCGCCTACGTTGCGGAACAATGGGGGAGAAGATGGATAACCTGTGATGTCAGTAGAGTACCCTTAGCCTTAGCCAGACAGAGACTATTAACCGCCACCTTTCCTTGGTATCAACTGAAAGATAATAACTCACCGACGGGGGGTTTTATCTACAAGAGAAAACAGAACAGTAAAGGGGAAGAAATTGGGGGAATAGTCCCACACATCACCCTGAAAAGTATCGCCAACAATGAACCCCCCGAATCGGAAATCTTAGTTGACCGTCCCGAAGTAGATAACAGTATTGTGCGGGTGTGTAGTCCCTTCACCATCGAGGGAACCATACCGCCTCCGGTGGAGATGGAAGACGAACCGGAAAGCGCAGCGGTGGTAATCGAGAATAGCGGTCCCTATGAAGAACGGATGTTGGAAATTCTGCGGAAATCTCCCGTGTTACGTCTGTCTGGGAACCGCACCATCACCCTAAACAACGTGCGACAGCCGACGCGAACCCAGAATCTATCGGCTGAGGCAATGGTCAAAGCTAGTGATTTAGAAGGTGCTACCTTGGGGGAGGTGGTAGATGAGGCCCTAGAAGTAAACCTGAATCAGCTTCCCCTCTCCCAGAAACCGGTGGCGTTTCTATTCGGACCGGAGAACGGAGCGATCGCAGAACAGCCCGTTTACAGAGCGGCTGGGGAAGCCTATCATAAACAATACGCCCATCTGTTCGTCCTTGGCTTTGCGATCGCTCCTAGCGCTCGTCAGTTTGTAGAAAACTGTCAGGATACGGTGGGGATTCCCGCGACTTACATCCAAGCAACTCCAGACCTGCTGATGGGGGATTTACTCAAAAACATGAGGAGTTCCCAGATATTCAGCGTCTGTGGACTGCCAGAGATTAGGATTAATCCCATCCCTGAGGGTAAATATCAAGTGGAGTTATTGGGGTTGGATGTGTTTGACCCGGTTACCATGAAAGTGGACTCAGAACCGGGTAAGAATGTCCCCGCTTGGTTTCTCGATACTGACTACAACGGCCTATGTTTCCACGTCAATCAGGCATTTTTTCCCCGTACCGGCGCTTGGGATTCGATTAAGAAAGCTTTAAAGGGAACCTATGAGGAATCAGTCTGGGAACATCTAGCCGGGACAACCAGCGCACCTTTTGCCGTGGGAGAACATCGGCAAATTGCCGTTAAGGTGATTGATGACCGGGGGAATGAGTTGTTAGTGGTTAAAAGTTTGTAGGATGATTTATTATGACTGCTCCTCCTCCAGGTAAAACAGAATTTGTAGCTAAAATATTTGAGTGGCTAAATGCTTTAGATGATGGGCAAAAATTTTTAACTATCCTTATCACTTTTTTAACGATGCTTGGTACTGCATTTGGGGTGGGGGTGAGTTTTGGTATATGGCTTTCACACAAAAAAGATATATCAGGAACAATTACTGATCCTCCCAAAGACCAAAAACTTATTAATCACAAAATAACAGTAAAGGGAACAATATCCAGAAAAATAAACTCCGATGAACATCTATGGTTGGTGGTGAATCCGGTAGGCTATACTGGTTGGTATCCTGGATCATCTGAAATATTCCCTGATAAAAATAAGAGGTGGATACAGGAGAATCTATACATAGGATTAAAAAAATCTACAGAACAAAAATTTACATTATTCTTTATTCTGTGCAGTGACTCAGCTAATACGATTTTTAAGGAATATTTAGAAAAAACTGCACACTTGCCCCCAGATAAATGGCCTATAGAAACACTTCCCAATGGCATAACTAAACTAGACGAAAGATATTTGATTAGAAAATGACCTACGAAGTCAACGAACCGATTCTCAACTCACCCTTTGATGAACAACCTTGATGAAGTGTACCCAAAATGGAAACGATCGACATAAATAAAGCCTTACCGCAAATCAATCAACTCCTAGAAAAAGCAGCCACAGGAGAAGAAATAATTATTACCAGAAATAATCAACCAATGGTAAAATTAGTATCACCTCAAACCATACCTAAACGTCCTCCTTTATTTGGTAGTGACAAAAATATAATTTCCATTGGTGATGACTTTGATGAACCATTAGAGGACTTTAAGGATTATATCTAATGAGATTACTATTGGATACTCATAGCTTAAATATTAGTGGTTAGAGAGTTGCTTAAAAATCAACAATGAAACCAATTAGATTAACAAAACACGCTCGAGAACAATGTATTGAACGAGGAACAAATGAACAAGAAATTATTGGAGCAATTCGTTATGGGACTCGACAAAGTGCCAAACAAGGAAGGGATAAATATCAGACTATAATTCAGACTAATTCCTATTGGCAAGGAAAATTTTACCCTCTAAAAAAAGTTGTTTCCATTGTTACAGAAACAGAACAAGAATTGATTGTCATTACTGTTTACACCTACTATTTTTAAAGGAGACAAAATGAAAATTAGCTACGATGCAGAAATTGATGCCCTTTATATTAGACTTGTAGAGGGAAAACATGAATGTCGAAATCTTCAGTTAAACGATGAAATCACCTTAAACCTTGGTGATAATGATCTTTTAGTTGGCATTGAAATTCTCGACGCTAAAGATGTTTTAGGAACAGGAAATGTACCCCAAGTCATCCTTGAGAATATTCCTTTTCGAGCTGCTTAAAAAGGAGTTAATATGAGACAACCTCAAAACCTGCTAGAAAATTAATCAATCCAAAATCAAAAATCAAAAATCAAAAATCGAAATGTCCTACGAAGTCAACGAACCGATTCTCAACTCACCTTTTGATGAACCCTTGATGAAGTTAAATCAGCCGTTTATCGAGCTTGCTTATACTTAGAAAATTCTATGTCAGCCAAAGATATTTTTCATCAATCCGTGTGTATTGCCCTCGAAAAAGATGGCTGGAATATCACCCATGATCCCCTTTATCTGAAAGTCAATGACGTAGAATTTTACATCGACTTAGGCGCGGAAAGATTAATTGCCGCCGAAAAGGCAGGTCAAAAAATTGCCCTAGAGATTAAATCTTTTTTAGGCGCATCTGAAGTCACCGAATTTCATCTCGCATTAGGACAAATCCTCAATTATCGGTTAGCATTAAAACAGGAACAACCCGAAAGGATTCTTTATCTAGCCATTCCTCAAGATACCTATGAGGACTTTTTCTCTCGTCAATTTATTCAAGACGCTGTAGCCGAATATAAAATAAACTCTTAATCTTTAATTCTCTCAAACAAGAGGCGGTAAGTACCTAAGCAAAATTAATTACACATATCTAACCACCTCTTGCCTCTTGCCTCTTGCCTCTTGCCTATCTTCACTAGGAAATTAATTTTGCACGACTACTTATTATGGAAAGAATAAACTACTCTCAACTGATTCAAGACATTCTCACCCAACATTCAGTTAATAACGGCAAAAATGACACAGAAACTCAACTTCTTTTTGACACAAAACGCCATCATTACCAAGTCTTAAATATTGGGTGGAAAGAGCAAAAGCGAATCTATGGTGTGATTATTCATCTTGACATAAAAGATGACAAACTCTGGATTCAAAGAGATGGAACAGAAATCGGCATTGCCAATCAATTAATCGCGGCTGGTGTTCCCAAACAAGATATAGTCTTAGGTTTTCAGGCTCCCTATAAACGTAGTTTAACCGAGTTTGCCTTGAGTTAATACATAAGAAAAAAATCCTAAATAACCCTATGTCCTACGAAGTCAACGAACCGATTCTCAACTCACCCTTTGATGAACCCTCCCGTTATTGGTTCATCCGAGAAGGTTATGAACCGGAATTAAAAGAAGGGAGAAGACCGGCTATTGTCTATCCCCCCCGGGAAGGTGACAGCGAATGGGAATTAGGAAAAGTTCTCAAACTTTCACCCCCCGATCAATTTTTCCCTGGTTATGAAATGACCTTGGTTAACCACATCAGGAACAAAGTCAAAGAATGGAGAAACGAAAACTATCCCGGGGTCAGTCGTACTACCTTAGAACTATTGGACTATTGGAACCGAGAAGGAAGAGAACATCGCCTATTTTTTGCTCAAAAAGAAGCAGTAGAAACCATCATTTTCCTGATTGAATCACGGGCCGACTTTCGCCAAGGGATTCACATTCCCCAAGACACCCCCATTGACACCACCCTGAAAGCCTTCATCCGCTACGCCTGTAAGATGGCCACTGGAAGCGGTAAAACAACAGTGATGGGGATGTTAGCAGCATGGTCCATCCTCAACAAAGTAGCAGATCGCAGTAACGCTAAATTCTCCGATGTTGTCCTGATTGTCTGTCCCAATATCACCATTAAAAGCAGATTGCAGGAACTCAACCCCGACAACGGCGAAGCTTCTTTATATCGCACCCGTGACCTCGTACCCTCTCACCTGATGGACAAACTGAGACAGGGTAAAGTCTTGGTGACAAATTGGCATATTTTTGAAAAGCGAGCGCCTGCCACTGCCGGTAATGACACTGCCAAAGTGGTGAAAGTGGGAGTCAAAACCACCGCCGCCGAAGTGATTAAGATTGCCGCTAAAAACGAAACTGCTAGGGGAACAAGATATCTAACCCAAGAAACTTTAGGACAACAAATCGCATTAGGTCGGTTAAAAGTCGCTGAGGGAGGGGAGAAATACGATACACAGGGAAATCTTAAAGAAGTCAAGGTAGAAATTACCCGCTATTTAGAAAGTGATGCCGCTTGGATTAAACGAATATTAACCCAAGAAGTGGGGAATAAAGGTAACATTTTAGTTTTTAATGATGAGGCGCATCATGCTTATCGGATATCTCGGATATCTCCAGATAAAAATGATGCTGGCGATGAGCAAGAATCGGAAAAATATCAAGAAAAAGAAGCCACGATTTGGCTTGAGGGTTTAGATAGAATTAACAAATATCGAGGCATTAATTTCTGTGTGGATCTATCCGCTACTCCCTATTACTTAAAATCTTCTAAACAGAATACTAATAAACCCTTTGAGTGGGTCGTCAGTGATTTTAGTTTAATGGATGCCATTGAAGCAGGTTTAGTTAAAATTCCTCAATTACCCGTTAGAGATACCACCGGCGCAGCCGTTTCAGATTTAGCTTACTTTAATATCTGGGAATGGTTAATGAAGAAAATGACCCGATCTGAACGGGGTAAAGGAATAAATCCTACACCGGAAGCTATCCTCAAATATGTGCAACATCCCATCACCTTATTAGGGGGACAGTGGGAACAAATCAAACAAGAATGGGCAGCCTCCGATGATCCCAGACCGCCTGTATTTATTATTGTCTGTAAGAATACCAAGATTGCTAAATGTCTCTATGAATGGATAGCAGAAGATATCAAACCAGATGATTTACCCTCCTCTAACCTGCGATCGCTTCGTAATACCGAGGGAGAAACTAACACGATTAGAGTCGATTCTAAGGTAGTTGAAGAATTAGAATCGGGTGAAAGTAAATCCGATGAAAGTAAATGGATGCGCTTTACTTTAGACACCATTGGTAAAACTCAATGGACAAAAGATGACCAAGGACGCGATATTTATCCCGAAGGATTTGCCCAACTAGCCGAGAAATTAGCTAGACCGTTTCACCCCCCCGGTCGCGATATAAAATGTGTAATTTCTGTAGGAATGCTTACGGAGGGTTGGGACTGTTCGACCGTAAAACATATTATTGGGATTCGTCCCTTTCAATCCCAATTACTCTGTGAGCAGGTGGTAGGTAGGGGGTTAAGAAGGCGCAGTTATGACCTCACCGAGGATAACAAATTTGCCGAAGAAACCTCAACAATTTTCGGAGTTCCCTTTGAAGTTGTTCCCTTTAAAGCTAATCCCCAAGGAGCAAAACCTCAGCCAGAAAAACGCTATCATGTTTACTCAGTGCCGCAAAAATCCCAATATCGCCTAGAATTTCCCAGAGTTAAAGGCTATACCCAAGCCGTACAAAACCGAGTCACCGTTGACTGGAAAGCCATCGCCGCTTTAGAAATCAACCCCTTCAAAATTGCCCCCGAAGTCCAAGTTAAAGCTACTCTGGCTAATAACCAAGGTCGTCATAGCCTATCTGGTCCGGGCAAACTAGAAAGCCTTGATCTCAACCCTTACCGTCAGGGAAAAAGATTACAAGAATTAGTCTTTGAATTAGCGGCCGATTTAACTCGCACTTACTGCCAAACCGAGCAATGTCAAGCACCCCCTCAAGTCTTGTTTCCCCAATTAAGAAAAATATGCGATCGCTACCTAACGGAAAAGGTTAAAGTAGTAGAACCCGCTCACATTCTCGATCTGTTTCTTTCCCCCTATTACGGTTGGGTAATTGAAAAACTCTCGGAGTCCATTTATCCCGATACCGGCGCCGGAGAAACCCCAGAAATACCCAAATATGAGACACATCGAGGCAACGGTTCAACCGATGATATTAACTTCTTCACCGGCAAACCTGTGAGAGAGGTAGTCAAGTCTCACCTTAACTGTGTGGTAGCTGATACCGATCAATGGGAACAGGCAGCCGCCTATATTATTGACAATCATCCCGCCACTGAATCCTTTGTTAAAAATGAACGCTTAGGGTTTACTATTCCCTATTTTCATAATGGGGAAGACCATGATTATATCCCAGACTTTATTATCCGTCTGAAGACAGCTAAATCTAACTATTTAATCCTAGAAACTAAAGGATGGGACGAACTGAGGGAAGTCAAGCAAGCAGCCGCTAAACGCTGGTGTAATGCCATTAATGCCGACGGCAAACACGGTCATTGGCAATACTTTTTAACTGGATTGAGCAAAGTTAAAGAAGGAATTGACGAAGCAATCAGAGAAATCGAAGCATTAACCAATCAATAAATGAATGATGATATAATTTCCTCTCTCGCTGCCATTGCCATAACCACTCTATTCCTTTGGCTGCCATTTGGCTAGGGTCTTTGTCCTGCTTACCTATGAATGAAAGAAGATTAGTTAACATTCTGACGTAACTCCGGAACCCGTTGCCATAATTCTTGGGTTAAACGGGGTAATTCGTCCCGCATCTGACAATACCAATCCCATCGCCGGCGGTAATGTTGAGCCAGTAAGCGATTTTGCTTGACCCATTGATAGGCATTGTTAGCCAGTTGTTGCCGAAAAGAAGGATTTTCAATTAATTGTCGTAATTGTGCAGAAAATTCAGTTAAAGAATCATAAATTAAACCCGTTTCACCGGATTGAATAGACGCTTTATACACCGTAGGACTAGCTAAAACGGTCACGCCATGACCCGCACATTCAATAAACTTTAAATCAGATTTCATACTATTAAAGGCTGTCGGATTGAGGGGCAACAAGGCAATATCACAGGTTCTTAATAGGGCTTGATAGCGCTCATAATCACAAAAGGGTTCAAAAACTTTATTGGTAATGGCTAATGCCTCAAAAAATTCTCGATCATGAATCACCTGGGCAGAGATTTGCTCTCCGTAGTCGGCTAAGACTTGATTGAGGGTGGGTAAAATAGCCTGCCAGTCTGCTTGACGATTTAAGGCCCCAAAAAAGAGCTTAACGGTATTATTTTGGGGATATTCCCTTTGGGGGGGAAGATAGGCTAATTGATTGGGAAAAACAGCCACATTGGGATTAATAGTGCGAAAAAATGCTGCTAACGGCTCTGTGGTGGTTTGAATACCATGACAAGCCCGATAGGTTAAAAATTGATTTTGTTCATGTTCTGGCCAACAACGGGGATCATCATCCATTTCGGCAATAATTAAATAATCTTTGCCTAAAAGGGTCTGAATTTTGGCCAGTTCATCCGGTTGTAAAGATCCCCGTTGCCAAATAAAGATTTTTTCCTCCTCCGGTCGGGCAATGCCTAAATCCGCCGATTTAACACTGGAAACGGTTCTTACACCTGGAATGGTGGCACTGAACTGATCCGGTTCTAAGACCCGGACGCGATCGCAGGCGAGGGGAGCCATAATCATGGTTTGTATCAGTAAAGGGCGAGGTGGTTGGGTAGATTTTAAGGCTCTGACTACATATTGAACGGCTCCTGTTTGAATGGCAAATTGTTCGGCATTAATGCCCAGGGATTGAAGGGTGGGAGCCAATAGTTTTTGAGCAGTTTGAAAATTCTCATTTTTCTGTCCTCGTGTCTGAATCTCATAGATTTGTAATCCTGCTTCAGCAAACCATTTTTTAATACTCAATAACGTAAAAAAACGCAAATGAGTGCGGTCTAATAACCCTTCATCTTCATATTCCCAGACCCCTCTTAACAGATTAATTAGAATACTCCAATGTTGAATATTGGGAATACAGGCTAAGACTTGGCCGGCGGGTTGAAGCCAAGTAATTTGCTGATTTAATACTCGCCAGGGGTCTTGTAAATGTTCTAAAACGTCACCATAAATCAAACAATCTACGCTATTGGGCAGAATGATAGTCCCTAAATCCAATGCCTCGACATTGCCCACAATGACTTGATCCAACCGAGTTTTCGCAATTTCGGCCGCTTGCGCATTCAGTTCTATGCCAATATAATTAGCATTTGGATTAATTTTCTTATAATACTGCCCCAACGCGCCTGTGCCACAACCCACTTCCACAATCACTGAGGCATCCGGCGGTAGTAAGCGCAATAGGTCAGGATTCACCCGGTCATAGTAGTCCAGATTGGTAAGGGAAGTGATCGGCATTTTTCTCTTCAACTCAGTTGCTCAAAACAACACAATAGGGACCTAATTTTGTTAAGTCCCCAGATAGTATAGCAGTTCAAGATTCAGAGGATGTTTGAAAAGTCAGGAGACCACTAGGGGTAGTGTAGAGCCTCCCAATATCCATTGGGTCGCTACCTCAGTTTCCCCCCAAGGGAACTGCCTGACTTCAGCCGCGACAAAGTGGGAAGCCAGACTTTCAATCAGTTTAACCAAAGTGGAATCAGTCACCACGGCAACTTTACTGACGTACTTGTGATGGTCGCGTATCAGCCGGAAATGAGCGACCAAGGCGCCAAAACTTTCCCAACCAGTGAACTTAGGAACTTCGATGATTACGCCAGCAAGGCCGCCAGTGGCTTCAATGTGGGGGTCGACTGCCGCCGCAATTTTAACAAAATCTTCCGCCGCGAGCGCAGACTTAGGTTGCATATAGAGAATGCTATGCGCCGCATCTAAATTATAATCTATCATAGTTTGCCTCTCCCAAATGGTCGAAGTCTAACTACATACTATCACGAATAAACGGTTTTACTCACATCTCTAGACGAGTTATAATCGCGACACCGTAACTTATCGTAACACCAAACAGGTATCTACAACCAACTTCCCAAAACGAAAAATTCCTATCTCACCATTAAGATAACTGTTATCGATGCTTAACAGCTTATCTAGACAAGAATTTTGGGAAAGCATGAAAATTATCGCCTACACCTATACTAACCCCCTGCTCGATAGTCCCCCCGATACCTCGATTTGGGCCTATTCTCCCGAACAAGTATATCAAGATTTTGGCGATCGCTCACAACGGCAGCAACTTCTCCGCGATTGTCAAGGTACTCCCCCCCGACTGCTGATCCTGCGTCGTCTAGCAGAATTGGGAGACAATGGCACGGAAGTTAGCAAAATTTTACAATCCTTAGAAGCCCTCGACATAGATATAATTGCCCTAGAAGAACCAGATTATAAGCTGAATTTTGCCAAGATTCTGCAAGAAATATCAAAAAACGAACTAAGTAACCGTTTAAAAGCAGGTCACGCTCACAATCGTCTGCAAGCTTTGCCTCCCCCCGGAAAAGCACCCTACGGTTATCGTCGTGGCAAGGAGCGTTATATACTCGATCGCAGTACCGCACCAGTAGTCAAAGACTTTTTTGATCGCTTTTTGATTTCCGCTTCCCTGCGTTCCACGGTGCGGTATCTAGAAAAACGCTACGGCAAAAAGATATCGGTAGCTACTGCCCATAAATGGCTAACTAATCCCGTTTATCGCGGTGATTTGTGCTATCTAGGTCAAGATATTATCCCCGATACCCACACCCCGATGATCTCCCGGGAAGAAGCAGCCCAGATCGATCGCATCCTGAGAAATAATCGCAAATTACCCCCCCGCAGTGCCAGCGCCCCGCGTTCCTTAGCGGGTTTAGTCGTCTGTAGTCAATGTCAATCGGGGATGACGATTACCAAAGTCACAGCGCGAGGAAAAAGCCCAGAATACCTCTATTTGCGACCTTTGCAATGTCCCCGGACAAAAAAATGTTCGGCGATCGCTTATGAAAAAATTCTTGATATCACAATCGAGCGCATTTGTCAAGACCTACCACCGACGATCGCTCAGATATCTTTACCAGATTTAGAGGCGATCAAACGGGGAATGAGCGAGGAAATAGGGCAAAAAAACGATATTTTGTCGCAATTGCCCTCCCTAGAAGCGGCGGGAATTTTAGATCAAGAAACGGCTAATCTACGGGCCTATAAACTGAAAAACGAGATCGCGCAGATACAAGGACGTTTAGACCAATTACCCCCCGATAACCTGACTATTATCGCTCGTGCCGTTGCTTTTCCGCAATTTTGGCGAGATTTATCGGAAATCGAGCGCCGTTTTTATTTTCGCGAGTTTATCCGTCGCATCGAAATCGAGAGAGAAACGGCTAATAATTGGCATTTACGTTTAATCTTCGTTTTTTAACTGAATGCTGACCAGTATATAGACAATTCCTCAAAAACCATCTGATCATAAATATAGTTTCTTGATAACAACTATGTACAAAGCGTACAAATTCAGACTTAAGCCTAATACCGAGCAAGAAATAGCCTTAGCAAAAAGCTTTGGTTGTTGTCGTTGGTTTTGGAATTATTCATTGAATTTATGCCAAGAAACCTATAAAGCTACAGGAAAAGGACTGACACGAAACTATATTCAGGGACTATTGCCTAGTCTCAAAAAAGAATATGAGTGGTTGACAGATGCTTATTCCCAGTGCTTACAGGTTGTCGCTTTGAACTTATCCCAAGCTTATCAAAATTTCTTTGAGAAACGGGCGAGATTACCAAGATTCAAATCTAAACATGGTAAACAATCAATTAGCTATCCAGCTAATGTCAAATTTGAAGGTGACTACCTCAAATTACCGGGTAAAGTTGGATTAGTTTATTGTGTTCGTCATCGGGAATTTGCAGGAACAATTAAAACCGTTACTATCTCAAAAAACCCAGACGGTAAATACTACGCTTCTATTTTAGTTGATGACGGGCAATCCCCCCTGCCCCCCTTGATAAGGGGGGTGCCGAAGGCGGGGGGATCTACCCTTAATCAGGGGGGTGACGAAGGCGGGGGGATAGATGGTAAAGCTATAGGAATTGATTTAGGATTAACTCATTTTTGTATTACCAGCAATGGCAGTAAATATGATAATCCTAGACATTTAGCCAAACATCAACGTAATCTAAAAAGGAAACAACAAAAGTTATCGCGTAAAAAGAAAGGCAGTAACAACCGTCAAAAAGCTAGAGGTAAAGTAGCTAAAGTTCACTCTAAAATCTCAAGATGTCGTGAGGATTTTCTCCACAAGCTATCCCGTAAGATAGTTAACGAAAACCAAGTTATTGCAGTAGAGAATCTCAATGTCAAAGGCATGGTACGCAATCATAATTTAGCTAAGGCTATTAGTGATTGTGGTTGGGGAATGTTTTGTACAATGCTTAAATACAAGGCAGAATGGGAAGGAAAAACTTATACCGAAGTTGATAGGTTTTTCCCTAGTTCTAAAACTTGTCATGTCTGTCTAAATCAAGTGGGTAGTTTGCCGCTTGATGTTAGAATATGGACTTGTGAACATTGTCAGACAACTCATGACCGGGACATTAATGCGGCGATAAATATTAAAAATGAAGCCTTACGGATATTATCGTTAGGAAAAGCGCGATACTGCCTATAGAGGGGATGTAAGACCAAAAGCTGGGCGTAAGTCCGTCTTGAGGCAATCCCCCGTGAAATAGGAAGCTCTCAACGACCTTGAGAGTAGTTCACCAGTCTGGGCTAATCTTAAAGTTAGATAAAAATTGCGGCATTTTTGAGCAATCAATGCTAAGAAAAAGGCCAACAGCGATCGATCTCAACTATGAGCAATAACAAAAGATTAACTAGGTATAAAAAAGGGCGAAAATCCTCCCGGACAAAACCCCACCTTTACGATTATCACTATAACCAACCCGGGACGATGCCAGGGTTAATCACCATCGATGAAAATGCCGTTGCTACGGAGATATTTTTAATTAATTATAATTCTCAACAAGCCACTAGAGTTAATAATCTCTTACCTCAAGACTGTCTTAAATATTTATCCAATGATTCCATCTCTTGGATTGATATTGTCGGTTTGGGTAATGAAGATAAACTGCAAGAGTTGGGGGAAATTTTTCATTTACATCCCTTAACCCTTGAGGATATAGTCAGTATTCCCCAAAGACCAAAAGTGGAAGAATGCGAGAATTATATTTTAATTATAGTGCCAATGGCTATCCTAATCGATCATCAGGGTTTTTTGTTAGAACAAATCAGTTTAATAGTCGGGAAGAATTATGTTTTAACCGTGCAGGAAGAAGGACAATACAATTCTTTAGAGGGAGTTAGGGAAAGAATCCGTTTAAATAAAGGTTCCATCCGGCAGCAAAAATCGGGTTATTTAGCCTACGCAATTTGGGATGCCATTATTGACGGTTATTTTCCTGTTTTAGAGTCCTACGGAGAAAGAATCGAGGAGTTAGAAAACAAAATTTTAGCTAGTCCCACGGAACAGACTTTATCAAAAATTTACCAACTACGTCAGGAATTACTCTCCCTGCGACGGGCAATTTGGCCGCAAAGAGACATCCTCAATGCCCTTTTACGCGATGAGTATATCGTCATCGATACAACGATTAAACCCTATCTACGCGACTGTTATGACCATCTGGTACAAATCCTCGATGTTATCGAAAATTACCGAGAATTTGCCAATGGTTTAATGGATTTTTACCTGTCTTCCGTGAGTAATAAAATGAACGAGATTATGAAAACTTTAACGGTAATCTCGACGATTTTTATCCCTCTCACCTTCATTGTCGGTATTTATGGCATGAACTTTAATACTGATAAATCCCCCTATAATATGCCGGAATTAGAATGGTATTGGGGCTATGTGTTCGTCTGGGTATTGATGCTAACCGTTGCTTTCAGTTTAATCATTTTCTTTTGGCGACGCGGCTGGTTTAAGAACCTATCGACAGCGAAGAAAAGATAAACTGTTAAGCAGATTAGGCGGACCGGACCTCATTGCCGGCATCTAGCAAGAGAAAAGGGCTATTGCAGAGAAATCAATAATTTAGTGTCTGCGGTATTTTTTAACACTTTCAGTTGATGGCTTCTAATTTTGTCCAACCAACTATAGTGCTGGTTGCGACATTGATAGACGATATCGATGTCACCAATCTCTGACTTAACCTGAGCCAAGTAGTTTTCTAGTTCGCTAATTTTCATAACCAATCTCGCTTGCGCTGAAGGACATCAGCCCTAAACCAAGAATTGTCGCTAAAGGATAGGGGTGACTACAGTTATTATTATAGGCCGATCATAATTCTTAAAAAAGTTCTTATCTAACAAAGTTAGCTAATGTCAGGGTTAGATGATATCGGCGAAGTTTTTTTCTAGTCGTCGAAAATACCAAATACCACTGACTAGCAAGAGAACGACTAGGGCCAAGGATAGCAGGAATCCGGGCCAATAGATGCCGGCATCACCTCCGATAATCGCCCAACGAAAACCATCAATGACTCCCACCATGGGATTGAGAGAGTACAACCAACGCCATTTTTCTGGAACTATATTACTACTAAATCCTACGGGAGAAATATATAGCCCAAACTGAATGATAAAGGGAACGATATAACGAAAATCTCGAAATTGAACATTTAACGCTGATAACCATAAACCCCCACCCATAGAGGTAGCAAAAGCCATGAGAATGAATAAAGGTAGGGTTAAAATGCGCCAACTAGGTAAAAAATTATACCAAGCCATTAACCCTAACAGAATCATTCCTGAAAGCAAAAAATCAACGAAACTGACAATAACGGCACTGGTGGGAACAATTAACCGGGGAAAATATACCTTAGAAATTAGATTAGCATTATCAATTAAACTATTACTAGCTTCAGCAAGAGAACTGGCGAAAAATTGCCAGGGTAAGACCGCCGCAAAGACCAAAATTGGATAGGGGGCAGCGCCATCACTAGGCAAACGGGCTAATTTACCGAAGACAAAGGTAAATACTAACATGGTTAAAAATGGCCGCAGTAATGCCCAAGCAATGCCGATAAAAGTTTGTTTATAACGAACTAAAATATCGCGCCAAGCCAGGAAATAAAATAATTCTCGGTATTGCCATAAATCCCGCCAATATTGTCTTTCACTTCGCCCAGCTTCAATAATTAATTCTTTTTTCATTACTTTTGAGGTTCTGGAGGTTTCTGTTTAGAAGCTTCTGCGATTGCTTGATTTAAACGAGTTAATTCTTCTTTAAACTTCGGTTCTTGGGGATAGGTTTTGACTAATTTTTCCAGGAGACTTTTAGCTCCAGAAACGTCTTGAGTTTGTAATCTTGTTCCATAAAGAACTAGCATAACTTCGAGATTTTCGGGATATTTTTGATATAACTTTTCTAAAGGTTCTCTGGCTCCGATAAAATCTTTTAACTGTAAACGAGCTTGGGCCAGTCCTTGCAAAGCAGTGGGGTTATCCGGTTCGCGTTCGAGAATTTTCTCATACCCTTTGACCATTTCTGCTAATTTTTCGGGGGGAATAGTTGCCTCTTGCCCGGGTTGATTGCCTTGGGGGGAATTAGAATTATTATTTTTCAATAAACCTAAAGTTGGCACAATCATTAAAGCCAGAAATACTAAACCGGAGGAAACAATTAAGACTCGTTTGAGGGTATCGTTATTTTTTTTGGGCATACTTTTTAAAGATTAGAGATAAGATTAATCAGTAGTAACTCGATGCAATTCGTGACCCCAAAGATTATAAGCCCAAATTCCCAAGCCAAAACTACCTAAGCAGAGAATGGTGATCATCAGGAAAACTTGCCACCTATTGTAACCTGCTTCCTGAAGTTCTAGACGACCGAGGATAGCAGCAGCTAACAGAATTAAAACTCGACTAAATACCGCCCACTTGTGGAAGATAAAGACTACCGCCAAAGACCAGCCGAGAATTGATAATACAGCGCTAATATCGTTTTTAAACCAACTGCGGAAAAATACCGGCATTAAGTCACTAAACAGAGTTAATCCTAGGGCAATTGAGAGGATAACCCCTACCGCTAGGATATAGATGATGATTTCTAGCCATTCGCTGGTGAGAGTCCAATTCATCTCATCACCGCGGGCAAGTAACCAATCACTCCATGATAAACGCTCATGGGCGATCGACCAGCCAAACAGCCCATAGACCGATGGTATTAGAAAAGTAAGTAGTATAATGCGCCAAAACATAATCAGTTATCAGTTATCAGTTATCAGCACTGAAAAAAGTCAAGCCTGAACCCTGAAAGAGACGAAAATTGCCCCTTTTCAGACTTCAGGCCCCTGGGATTGTCCCGATCGCTTAGGACATATACTGGATGATAAAGTCGAAGTAGGGGGCTGCTGCCACGGCATCTTCTTGAGTCAAAAGAGCTAAAGCGGCCTCTTTGAGACAACGAATCGCTTCCACCATGCCGGGGATGGGAACATTAAGAGAGTTATACATCTCTTTGACCCCAATCAGGCCGGTTTGTTCGATCGGTCCTTTGTCTCCAGCTAATACCCCATAGGTAACTAGACGCAGATACCAACCATAATCGCGCAAGCATTGATTATATTGACGCTGACCGTAGGCGTTACCCCCCGGCGCTCTATAATCAGGACGTTTCTTGAACAGTTGTTTTTGAGCCTGATCGACGATTTTTTTCTCATTTTCAGCGAGAGTCTCGGCAATGCGAATTCTCTGCTCACCGGTTTTTAAAAATTGCCCGATACCCTGTAGTTCACCACTACTAGGATAACGAAGTTCGTCGTCGGCTTTGAGGATGACTTGGCTAACTACGCTCATAATATCAAGGTAAATTCTGATAACATTCTGTAGTTTATCTCAGGTCGGGGTCTCGAAGTCGAGTCATCCCTGCTGGTTAGGCAATTCCTAAAAATTGTAATATTTCGTTATGAGTTTCCCCGACAGCCCGGTTACTCTCTAGAATGAATGTATTAGTGGTCAGGAGCGAGGAGATGGCAATTGAGATGTCACCGCACACTGATTAACTTGAACCCGATAAGTGGTAATTAATATGGAATTTTTAGCACCCTTGCTATTGATAGCGGGCATTCTGGGATTAAATGGCTTTAAAATCGATCGAGAATACCAGCGTGGTGTTATCTTTCGCCTAGGTCGTTATCAAGACACCAAAGGCCCCGGACTGTACTGGATCATTCCCCTAGTTGACCAAAAAATGCAGCTGGATATTCGCACCAAAACCGTCGATATCGCCCCGCAAGAAACTGTCACCGCCGATAATGTCACAATTAAGGTTAATGCGGTTCTCTACTATCGCATTATCGACCCTAGCAAAGCGATTAATAAAGTCGAATCCTATCCCGCGGCCGTTTATCAAGCGGCCATGACCACTTTAAGAAATGTAGTTGGTCAAAATCATCTCGATGATGTCTTGCAAAAACGAGACAAAATTAATCACGCGGTCCAACAAATTGTCGATGAAATTAGCGAACCCTGGGGCATTGATATCGAACGGGTGGAGATAAAAGATGTGGAAATTCCCACTGGTATGCAGCGAGCTATGGCCAAGGAAGCGGAAGCATTGCGAGAAAAACGGGCCCGTTTGATTAAAGCTGCCGCAGAACAGGAAGCCTCCTTAAAATTAGCGGAAGCTTCCCGATTAATCATGGAAAATCCCGCCGCTTTGGAATTACGCCGCCTACAAATGTTAACGGAAATTGGAGCGGAAAATAACACCAGTACCGTGATTATGCTTCCCTCCGATATCTTAAATCTCGCTCAAAAATTAACCGAAAAACTATCACAAAATGGCTCAATTGTCAATAGCCAAAAAGGTTGATTTTTAATCATAAAGATTGGGTGTGTTAGGTTGGTTTAAGTAAGTGGTTATAATTAAATTGAAGATAGATTTTGTCTTTGATCCCCCCTGCCCCCCTTAATAAGGGGGGTAGCTGACAATTTTTAACACCTATCTAACACACCTAAAATTGTTAATTAACGCATGGTGACGAATTCCTCGGCAGCACTGGGATGAATGCCGACAGTGGCATCAAAATCGGCTTTTGTCGCCCCCATTTTTACGGCAATGGCTACTCCTTGAATAATTTCGGCGGCGTGATCTCCCACCATGTGCGCGCCAAGGATTTTACCACTTTCCTGATGGACAACTAATTTCATCAAAGTTTTGTCCTCTCGGCCTGGTAAAACATTGTAACCGGGGCGGAATTTAGACCGATAAACTTTAATTACCGTGTCACCATATTGTTTTTTTGCTTGCAATTCTGTTAATCCCACCGTCGCCGCTTCAGGAGTAGAAAATACTGCCGAAGGAACGTTTTCATAACTCATTAACCGGGGTTTATTACCAAAGACTGTATCGGCAAAAGCTCGCCCCTGATTAATGGCCACGGGAGTTAAATTAATTTTATCGGTACAATCGCCCACGGCATAGATATTATCTTCGCTGGTTTGGCTATACTCGTTGACGACAATTGCCCCGTTTTTGACCTCAACATTGACATTCTCTAAGCCCAATTTTTCCAGCTTAGGAATTCTTCCCGTAGCGGCTAATCCTAGGGCATCAACAAAGAGCATTTCTGAGGTTTCTTTCCCCTGAATATGTACTTTTAAACCCTCATCAGTTTTCTCGATCGAAGTGGGGAAAGTTTCGGGCATAATTTTAATTCCCTGACGGATCATTTCCGCTTGAATCTCATCGCGGATATCCTCATCAAACCCTCTTAAAATCTTGTCTTTACGGATTAACTGCACCACTTCCGTCCCTAATCCGTGCATAATACCGGCAAATTCTACCCCAATATATCCCGCCCCTAAAACTATAATTCTTTTCGGTTGTTCTGGCAGTTGAAACATGGCATCAGAAACTACTGTATGTTCTATCCCCGGAATATCGGGTTTAACGGGATGTCCCCCCACGGCAATTAAAATTTTATCGGCAGTAATTTTCTCGTCTCCCACCTCTAGGGTATGGGTATCAATAAACTTGGCATAATTAGGAAAAATCGTCACTTGAGAATTATCCAGCATCTTTTGATAAATGCCATTTAAACGAATAGTTTCCTGATTAACGGCGCTAATTAATTTTTGCCAATTTAACTGACTCTCTACTGGACTCCAACCGTAACCTTCCGCATCCTTAAATAGTTGCGGAAAACGACTAGAATAAACCATTAATTTTTTGGGAATACAACCGCGATTAACACAGGTTCCTCCCAAACGATCGTATTCTGCTAATCCCACTTTTGCCCCGTATTCGGCTGCCCGTCTAGCGGTGGCAATACCACCAGAACCACCACCAATCACCAATAAATCAAAATCATAACTCATAAAAATATCCTCGCGAATAAATAGAAATTTGACGGCATCAAAAAACTTTCTGGGCAAAAAAGGATAGAGAATATCTCGGATCAATCCCTAACTGAATCTATCGAGTAACTAGGACAATATAGTCACTAATGCTGCTAAATTAGAGCCAATTTGACTACTGCCAAGACTTAATTCTATGCTAACACGCCGATCAAAATTATCTTTTCTCTTGGGGACCTGTTCCCTATTTCTCTGGGTAAACCATCCCGTCACCCTCGCAACCCCCATCAGTCAAGACAATTCCCCCCCTTCCCAGTTTATCTGTCCAGCAGACTTAGCCACCAGGATCGATCGCATTTTGGCCCGACCCGATTATCAAGGCGCTTATTGGGGAATTTTAGTAAAATACCTCAATTCTCAGGAAAATCTCTATAGTCTCCACGAAAATAACTTTTTTACTCCCGCTTCTACCGCGAAACTATTAACCACTGCCGCCGCTTTTAGCAAATTTAACCGCGATTATCGTCTGAAAACCCCCATTTTAGCCCAAGGCAACCCCCCCGATTTAGAGACTTTAACCTTAGTCGGGACGGGAGATGCAACCATAACCACAGAAAAGTTAGAAAAATTAGCAGAAAAGTTAAGAGCAAGGGGAATTAACTCAATTTCTCGCTTAATTGTCGTTGCTAGTCCTTTTGTCGTCTCCGATAGTCAAAAAACCTGGGAATGGGAAGATGTCTTTTTTGACTATGCTGTACCCGCTTCTAGCTTGGTTTTAAACGAAAATTCCGTCACTTTAAAGCTTTTACCGCGACAATTGGGGCAAAGCTTAGATTTACAATGGTCTGATCCCATTGCCGCTAAACAATGGCTAATTGAGAATCAAACCAGCACGGCAGCGCAAGGCAGCCCGAATACTCTGGCAATTAAGGGCAATTTAGCCAATAATCGCCTGATTATCACCGGTTCTCTGGCGATAGATAGTCAAGATGATTTTAATTTAGCTATTCCCCAACCCTCGGAATATTTCCTGGCTCGCTGGCGTAATATCCTTGAAAAAGCGGGAATTACCGTTAAAAACGCCGAAATTAGCTCAGAAATTCGCGGTTATGAGATCACCAATTTAGAATCAGAACCCCTAGCATATTTGGTGGAAAAAGTCAATAAAAATAGCGATAATTTACTAGCCGAAACCCTACTACAAATGCTCGGCGGTGTGTCGGGATTGCAAGAAACTTTAACAAAACTGGGAATTAACAGCGATAGTTATAAAATCGGCGATGGTTCGGGGCTATCACGACAAAACCTAATTAAACCCAAGACTTTAGGTCAAATTTTACAACTAATGGCAGAAAACCCTGATTATCGTCGTTCTTTAGCCATTGGCGGCATTGATGGCACTTTAACCAATAGATTTCGCCAGACTCCCCTAGAAGGACGATTACAGGCAAAAACCGGGACTTTAACCGGAGTTATCGCTCTCGCCGGTTATCTAGAAACCGCCGACAATCAACCCCTAATCTTTAGCATAACCGTAAATAACAGCGATCAGCCCGCCACCACCCTCAGAAACGGCATCGATGAGGTGATTTTGCTCCTAGGACAGTTAAAACGCTGTTAATCTTTAGGAGGCAAAAGGCAAAAGGCAAAAGGCAAAAGGCAAAAGGCAAAAGGCAAAAGGCAAAAGGCAAAAGGCAAAAGGCAGCTTTGTTCTCCCCAACACCCCACTTCCCCAACACCCCAACCCCCAACCCCCAACTAATTCGATCGAGTCATTTAATCACAGAAGCTTGTATACTTTTGTAAAAATTGCTTCTAGCTGACCTGTAGATTAATCGAGGGAGTTATTGATATATGTATATAGTTCAGGTTGCCTCTGAGTGCGCCCCGGTGATTAAAGCCGGGGGATTGGGGGATGTGGTATATGGATTGAGTCGAGAATTGGAAATTCGGGGTCATTGCGTGGAGCTAATCCTACCCATGTATGATTGTATGCGCTACGACCAAATTTGGGGCTTACACGAGGCTTATCGGGACCTGTGGGTGCCTTGGTACGGTGGGGCAATTCACTGTAACGTTTTTTGTGGTTGGGTACACGGGCGCTTGTGTTTCTTTATTCAACCCAATTCGGGGGATAATTTCTTTAATCGCGGTACTTACTACGGTTGTAAGGACGATAATATGCGTTTTGCCTTCTTCTCTAAAGCCGCTTTAGAATTTTTGCTCAGAAGTAATAAACGTCCCGATATAATTCATTGTCACGACTGGCAAACCGGTTTAATTCCGCCCTTACTTTTTGAAATTTATAAATATCATGGTATGGGCAATCAGCGCGTTCTCTATACCATCCATAACTTTAAACATCAAGGATTTGGCGGTGCGGAAATTCTCCGGGCAACAGGATTAAATAACGATACTTACTACTTTAGCTATGCCCGAATGCGCGATAACTTCAATCCTTTTGTGATTAATTTTATGAAAGGTGGCATCGTCTTTTCCAACTATTTCAACACCGTCTCACCTCACCATGCTTGGGAAGCACACCACACCGATGTTAGTTACGGTTTAGGTCATACAATTCACCTGCATCAACACAAATTTACCGGCATTCTCAACGGTTTAGATTACAATATCTGGAACCCGGAAGTGGATAAATTTATTGCTGCACCCTACGGTATTGATAGCTTCTCCGAGAAGGCACGCAATAAAAAGGCACTGCGAGAAAGACTCTGGTTAAGAGATGAAGGAGACAAACCCTTAATTTGTTATGTCGGTCGTTTAGATGACCAAAAAGGCGTACATTTAGTTCACCATGCCATGTATTATGCCTTAGCTCGCGGGGCGCAATTTGTCCTCTTAGGTTCCGCCACCGAATCGTTAATTAATAACTGGTTCTGGCACGAGAAAAATCACCTAAATAATAACCCTGATGTCCATATTGAATTGGGCTTTAATGAGGAATTATCTCACCTCATTTATGCCGGGGCCGATATGATTGTGGTTCCCAGTAATTTTGAACCCTGCGGACTGACACAAGTAATCGGCTTAAAATACGGAACCGTTCCCATCGTCCGGGGAGTTGGTGGTTTAGTTAATACGGTTTTTGATCGCGATTATGACACCCATCACCAACCGGAAGAACGCAATGGTTTTGTCTTTTTTGATCCCGATAATAATGCCCTCGAATCAGCCATGTCCCGGGCATTAGAATTGTGGTACACTCAACCGGAAGAATTCCAAAAATTAGCGATTCAAGGTATGGAATGCGATTACTCTTGGAATGGTCCCGGGGAAGAATACGTTGCCCTCTATGAAATGATTCGCCACAAATAAACTGCATCTTGTCCCTAGCAATTCCCTGGCATTTGTCAACAGAAATTCAAGGAATAGATTTGTTGAAATTACCCGGGGAATTGCTAGACTTTTGACCGATTCCTGACTCCTGATGACCGACTCCGTTCGGCTGAGCTCACGGCCGAAGCCTAACACCACCAACAAACTTTTTGCCGCAAACCCTACCTAGTAGAGCAGAAATGTTAACTTTGCTTGGTATTCTTGGGTGAGGGGATGACTAACTCCTAAAATCTGAAATATGGCTAACATGGCTTTTCTTGCCCCATCCTGACGATATTTTCTACTTTCTCCCACCACGCTTATCAGTTTATCTAAAGCGGCGGCATAATCTTCTTTTAATGCGGAATTAATCCCAGTAAAAAATATCGGATCGAGGGGATTATTTTCTGGTTTTAACTGTTGAAATTCTAGGAGAGTTTTCCAACCTTTGATCGGTGGATTTTCTTCTTTAATAGCACTGATTAATCGGTAAGCATCTGACCATTTTTCTAGACGCATGAGAAATTTTACCGCCATAATAACTAATTGCGGTTCGTCGGGATATTTGGGAAAAAGACGATCGAATAATTGTTTAGCTGCGGGCAAATCATCGAGGGCGATCGCTTCTTGTATTTCTGCTAATCCTGTTGCTAATTCCGATTGTAAATCGAGACGGTAAAATAAGTCTCTAATTTGTTCTTCTGGCAAAGCACCGACAAAACAGGGTAACACTTCTCCCTTGCTGACAATTCGCACATCTGGAACTCCTTCTACATCGTATTGTTCGGCTAATTCGGGACTTTTATCTATATCTATTTTGGCCAGGATAAAATTATATTCACTTGCCAGTTTTTCCAGCATCGGTTTTACCAATTTACATGGTCCACACCACAGGGCATAAAAGTCTAAAATCACTGTATTTAGATAGGACTTCTCGATCACTTCACTGTCAAAATTTGTCCCATCTACATCGATAGAATATCCCATCTATTTCTCCTCTAATAACTTATTTTTCAGATAGTTTTGTCTCACTTACCTCTTTTACCCAAAGGGCTAATCCTCCCCCTCGTCCCCGGGCTGCCATCATTGTTTCTGTGATCAGGAAATAGGCAAAAAATGCCTGTTTTTTGATATTTTCCCGATAAAAATTCGCTTCACTTACCTGCCCATTTCTAATAAAACCTGAATAGAGAGAGCGATTAAATAGGGTTAGGTTGAGCCGGGTAAAATCAAAGGCGAGAAGACGGGTTTTAGGAAAAAACTTAACTGGACCGCTTACGGATAGTTTTACCGCCCCTAAAACTATCTGATTGCTGACGCTTCCAGAGATAAATTCTCCCGGTTCTAAGCTCTCATTTCTTTGGTAAGAGATGGTAATTTTTAACCAGGACGGTAGATAGCGACCCTTACCCAAAACAATTCCCGCTCTCTTTTTCGCTTTTTGAGTTCCTGTGATAAAGTATAATCGCCAAGTACCGACTAAAGCCTCAAAAGTAAGATTTTCTTTAGTTTTTTTAGTGTTTTTTTCTTTGGTTAAGAGAAATTCCAGCAATTGAGAGACGGGGGGGCGATGATTGTCCTCAAGTATTAGGGGTGAGTCGAGATTTCTAACCATGATTTCAGACAGTGCCAAGATATTTTAGCTGAAGCTACCGAACTCGAAAAAGCGAGCGATAAACCGGTTGACCCTTATTATAAGTGGACTTTTCCCTCTCCGTCGGTACGGGGAAAATATTTTCCTCTAACCAGGGGGTTTGATGTTGCCGAACAAAATTGGGATGTGCTTGAAATCTCTCGGTCATTTCCAGGGCGATCGATTCCACATCCGACTGTAAAAAAACCCAGCCCCCAGCTACCATATACTTAGCCAAAGCTATTACTAATTCTGGCTGCACAACTCGACGCTTACTGTGACGCTGTTTAAACCAAGGATCGGGAAATTGAATCGACACCCAAAATAACTTATCTGCGGGCAAAGATTGCAGTAAAATTTCTGGGGCAACATTCATATTGCCAAAAACAAAAGCGAGATTACTTAATCCTAACCTTTCCCGTTCCTGATTCGCTTCAATTACCAAAGGTTGACGAATTTCAATCCCCAAAAAATTAATTTCTGGATATACTTGGGCCATTTGTAACAAAAATTTACCCCGCGCACAACCAATGTCAAGATGGAGAGGTTGCGTCATATCCTGATAAACTTGATTCCAATCGGGGGGAGCGATCGGATGGCGATATTTATGACTTAAGGGATTGACGTGCTGACGAACGCGAACTTTAGCCAAAGATATTTTCTCCTCATTTCTCCTCGATCGATCTAGTTTACCGATATTTAGCCCAATTCAATGCGATGAATTTCCGTTTCGCCATTCTCAGCGATCCTCATATCGCTTTACCCACAACCATTTTAAACCATTCTAATCGCTTTCATCTGGTGGAAGTGAGTATTCCCGCTTTAAAAATTGTTTTAGACCATCTCATCACCCTTAACCTCGATTTTCTGCTGATTGCTGGCGATTTAACCCAAGATGGTGAACCAGAAAATCATCGTTGGTTAGCCGATTGTTTAGCCACTTTACCCTTTCCCGTCTATGTTGTGCCGGGTAATCATGATGTTTTGAGTTTAACCGCAACAGAAAACCAGATCGGTTTAGCAGATTTTCCCTTTTATTATCAACAATTTGGTTACAGCGACCCCGAACAAATATACTACCAAAAAGAAATTTTACCCGGAGTGCAATTAATCGGTCTTAATTCTAATCAATTCGATGACCAAGGTAAACAAATTGGCAGTTTAGATGCAGAACAATTGCATTGGTTAAAACAGATTTTACCAGCGCTAAAAAACGATCTAGTGATGGTGATGATCCATCATAACGTTATCGAGCATTTACCCGGACAAAGCAATCATGAATTAGGTAAACGCTATATGTTGGCTAATGCGGTAGAACTACTCGATATACTACAGGAAAACGGCGTAAAATTGTTGATTACTGGCCATCTCCACGTGCAGGATCTGGCTTTTGCTAGAGGTATCTATGAAATTACCACCGGTTCCCTCGTCAGTTATCCCCATCCCTACCGGGTGCTAGAATATTGCGAAAACACGGTTGAATTAGCCATAGAATCCTTTCATCTGCAAAATATACCCGGATGGGAGAATTTACCCGCTATTTCTCGGCAATGGTTAGGCGATCGCTCTTATCCTTTTATGATGCGTTTGTTAACCTGCCATCCCCTCAATCTTCCCGTGAGTCTAGCGGAGGAATTAGCCCCGAAATTACGAAATTTTTGGGCAGATGTGGCCCAAGGTGACACAATCTTCGATTTTAGCGATTTTCCGCCCCTAGTACGCCGTTATTTCTACGCTTTCAGTGCCATCGATCCCCTCGGCAATCCTCATTTTATCGACAATCAAGCCGTAATTAGTTTCAAGCATCAGTTCAGTTATCAGCGATCAAACTTGCTGGTGGAGATGAGAGAATAGCTGCAACAAATAATTAACTATAGCTTATAGTTATAGGACTATCCGGCAGCGCAGCCGCTATATTGGCAGAAAATGTCAAAAAAAATCAATGGAAGCAATTAAAAAGGAATTGAAAAAAATCGGTTCTCTTACCCTCTTTTTTTTCTTGGCTTTCGGTTATATTCTTCTGATCATGAAATTATTTCTGGAAGAGTATTCGATTACCACCTACGTTTTGGGTAAAGCGATCTTAGGGGCGATCATTGCCGCAAAAACCGTGGCCATTCTCGACGTGGCCCTGAAGCTAGAATGGTTAGAAAATCGACCCCGTTACCTTAGCGTTCTGTATCGAACCTTTGTTTACACCCTAGCAGCACTGATTCTCGGCTCGATCGAGGGTTTTCTGGAAGCTTATCGGGGAACGCGGGTAATTTCGGAGGCAATGGCCAAATTTTGGCAAAGGGAAAGTTTCTCTCAAATCCTTGCGGTTACTCTCTGTCTCGCAGTGGTTTTTTGTCTCCACAATCTCTGGCACGAAATCGATCGCTATTGGGGTAAAGGCAAATTGAGAAAATTTTTTCTCGGTCGCCCCTAGAGTACAGCAGTTATCCTAATGGTGAAGTTTTTGGGGAGTTGGTCGTCAGGAGACAGGGATTTAGGGAGATAGGGAGATAGGGATTTAGGGAAATTTCAGCTAAATTCCCCACTACCCCCCGCAACGCGCACGCAGTGACCACCCCACTACCCCAACACCCCACACCCTGCCCCCACGAAAAACTTTTTGCCGCAAACCCTACTTATGATACTTGACCAATTTTTGAACTTAGAAGGAATCTCTATTCAAGGCTATCGACACCAACATTCCCTACATTTGCGAGAATAGCCAAGGGTTGCTGATTTTTTTCTTAACCACAAAGACACAAAGGACACAAAGAGAGGGAGTGAGGGATTTTCACTACTCTAAGAGCGCCCAGATAGCCGAATAATCTAAGCGTGAATATGAATTTGACTAAGAATATAACGCAAGCGATCGTAATCATCTTTGAGTAAAACACTTAACTGTCTGCCCACATTTACTAACCACTGTCGATCGGCTTGACGTAATTGATACATCTGACGGATAGAAGCGGCTGCCAAAGCTTCCACGGGAGTATTCTTGACCTGTAATAAAATTCTTAAAAAGTCTAATTGTTCGCTAAAATAAACCACTTCTAACGACTCACATTGATAAACTGCCTGATGAATTTGTGGAGGCCGGGGAGGAATATATTGATAGATATAACCTCGCCCGGCACCATTGCCATTAACTTGTCCAGGCAGGGTTTCAAAACCGACAATAGTTGCCCGAAATTCCGTTTTTAACATAGCAAAAATCTGCGGCTGTTGTTCCCGCAATTCAGCCAAAGACAACCCCAAAGCTCTAGCGCGATGTACCGAATCGATGGGGGCAGTGGTGGCAAAGGTGACAATCCCAAAAATCTTATTACCCGTTTCTTCATCGTAGGCTTTCACCCAACTACCAAAAGCGGGCATAAAAGGAAAGTTTAACTCCTCTGGTTCCAAACATTGCGCTAAAAACTCGGTCGTCGTCGTCTCGATAACTTCGGCGATATGATCGGGATGGCGGTTATCCGTAGCCAATTGCGGTAAGGGTGGACGCATGGTTATTTTTTGCCTTTAGCCGGGGCAATAATTACTTCTTCTAATTCCGAGAGATTAAAGGTAACTAACTTATCCCAGTTGCCCCCCTCAAAAAGAACGGCCACTTTCCCATCGCTTAAACGCTGGGCTAAACCTTCAAATTTATAGTAGGTATCATCGGGATTGGTGACTCGAACGGTACTACCTGGCAAAATCATAGGATTGACGACGAAATTATAATTAACTGTCTCTTAGCTTATCAAAAATTAGTTATCAGGGAGTCGTGACTTACCCCTACCTTCTGTTATCCGTCTTAGGCAATACGTTCGTGTTCCCTACCCGATCAGGCGATCGCAATTCGTTGATCAGGCGACAATTGTTGTACTGCTTAAATAAGCTGTTCTAAAGTTAAGGGAATGGTTCTCATCGATTTTGCTTTAATAATTTATAATTTGCTCTATTCAACCCTCAACCCCAGCCACAGGCGAGCGCACTAACTCGTAGGGTGCGCCATTCCTAAGCGTAACGCACCAATTTGATGATAAAGTTGGTGCGCGGGGCGCGGATTGTTAATTTAGGTTTTTTGTCAGAGATTAAGTACCTAAGCAAAATTAATTACACATATCTACCCCCCCTTGCCTCTTGCCTCCTGCCTTTTGCCTTTCTTCACTAGGAAATTTATTTTGCACGACTACTTATCACCGCAAACACGCACCCTACAAGATCGGCGTACTGCTAGGCAGTGCCTTCGGCATCGCACTATTGGGCATTCAGGTTTCTGAGAATTTTTTGTGCTAAAAATTCTTTGATTTCTGTATGTCGTGGTACAGCTTCAATGACCCCAGTTTGAGGGTTAATCCAAAGAGAATGAGAAGCACCCTCTCGCTTAAGATAACAACCAGCTTTCCGCAACTTTTTTTCTAATTCTTGACGTTTCATGGAATGGAAATTGTCTCCTCGATCGCCTCTTTCGGTAGTCCTCGACGAATATCAGCCAAACGATCTTCAAAAATTAGTTGAATAGCACTTTTTAGGCTTTCTTTGGCTTCTTCAATGGTTTCTCCTTGACCATTTGCACCTAGGACTTCAGGACAAATCGCCCAGTATCCCCCTTCTGTTGCTGCTTCAATGATGGCGGTGAATTCTCCTTTCATGACAATCTCCTTTGATAATTTATGAATTATTCGATAATTTATGAATTAGCGTGCTGCTACGCAGTGCCTTCAACATCGCACTCTCAATCAAAATATCACAAGATCACGACACAAGATTAGAGCATCATGGGGATGATGTTGGGTTGAGTACCCATCACCCAACCTTGTATCTTGAGAAGTAGGCAACCCGTCCCAACCTAGGTAAAAAATACCGCTTTGTAGCTT
>LFEF01007349.1_pt1 | contig 50015 bp, 39 predicted proteins | sample 619371 | NCBI WGS metagenome assembly LFEF01 (sample SAMN03014291, study PRJNA259931) | freshwater metagenome | biome: lake; feature: waterbloom | place: China: Taihu Lake | collected 2006-08 | depth 0 m m
GGCGATGCCGGCGGGCGGGCTGCCGGTTGGCGGCAGGACGTCGCCGAGAACGTCTGCTACCGTCCAGGCGGCGGTGGGTTCGAATAGCGGCTCTTCGTCGATCAGTTCGGCCTTGTCGCGGATGCCGTCGCCGAGCCGGACGGGCTGTTCGCGGTTGGCGAGGCCTGCATAGAGTTGAACAAGATCCTTCAGCGTGATGCCGGCACCGCCAAGCGCTATTGCCAGGCCCGGTGCTTCGTTCGGGGGCAGTTTCAGCGTCACCCCGGCGCGGCGCAGGCGCACCATCAGGCGGGAGGGGCCGACAGCATCGAGCAGGCGGACGGCTGGCACGTTGAGGGACAGCTGCAGCGCCTGGCGGATGCTGACATCGCCCTGGTAGTGCATGTCGAAATTCTTCGGGCGGTAGCCGAAGAAGTCGGCCGGGCGATCCTCGACGATGGTTTCCTGAGCGACCAGACCCTGCTCGAAAGCGAGGCCGTATATGAAGGGTTTGAGCGCCGAACCTGGGGAGCGCTCTGCCCGCGTCATGTCGATCCAGCCGGAGCGGGATGCATCGAAATAGTCGGCAGCGCCGACTTCGGCGACGATTTCCCCGGTCCTGGCATCGGCCATCAGCAAAGCGAGCGAGACCTTGGGATCGAGCTTGCGGCCCGCTTCCAGCGCCACCTTTTCCAGGGTTTCCTGTACCGGTCGCAGGATGGTGGTCTGGTGGGTGCTGGCCTCGGGTGCCTTTCGCCGTGCGGCTTCCGCCAGATGCGGCGCCAGCGCCGGCAATTGACGCCGCACGGTCGGGAGCGAGGCGTTGAGCGCCAGCTCGACCTCCGTTTCGTCGACGACGTCAGCGTCGCGGGCGCGCTCCAGAACGCGTTTGCGGGCTTCGAGCGCGTTGTCGCGGTAGCGGTCCGGGCGGCGCTTTTCGGGCAGCTGGGGCAGGGCGACCAAGAGGGCGGCTTCCGCTGTCGACAGGCGTTTGGGTTCCTTGCCGAACCAGGCGAGGCTTGCCGCGCGCACGCCTTCGAGGTTTCCGCCATAGGGCGCGTGGGTGAGATAGAGGTTGAGGATCTCCGTCTTCGACAGGCGCCGCTCGATCTGGATAGCGCGGGCGATCTGGATGAGCTTTGCCGTTAGGGAGCGTTCCCGGCGCGGCTCGATCAGGCGGGCGACCTGCATGGAAAGCGTCGATGCCCCGGAAACGATGCGACCGTTGGCGGCAAGCTGCCAGGCGGCGCGACCAAGCGCCAGCAGATCGACGCCGGAATGCCTCTCAAAGCGGCGATCCTCATAGGCGACGAGCATCTTCAGCAAGGCCGGATCGACGCCATCGATTGTGGTCTCAAGTCGCCACAGGCCCTCCCGGGTTGCGAAGGCGCGCAAGAGCTGGTCGTCACGATCGAGGATTTCGGTCGATACCTCCCGCGCCGCGTCCAGCGGGGGAGGGTAGTTTCTGTCTGCCCAATCGAGTGCGGCGAGCGAGGCGGTGGCCGCGATGGCGACCGCCCCGATGCTGATCCCGATGCGCCTCGCCCGACCCATCAGGGTGCGGTCGAGACCGTCATCGCACCCGCTGCCGTGCGCGCCGACAGCTGCGGGCGATACATGTCTTCGACGCTCGCTGCCGGCAGGTCATAGGTGCCCGGCGTGACGGCGCGAACCACATAAGCCAGCGTGATCGTGCCGTTTTCGCCTTCGCCGCGATTGATCGCTGCCACGAAACGGTCGCTGCGGAATTCGAGATGCGCGGTTTCGGTCTGGCCGATCCAGTCGAAGTTGGCGAGGGCGGCGCTGTCCACGAGGCTCGGATTATCGATCTCGAAGCCGGCCGGAAGCAGGTCGGTGACCAGCAGCTGCGCCGGCCATTCGTCTTCTTCGGTCACTTCCAGCACCACAACATAACGTTCGTTCTGGATCGCTTCGGTGACGTTGGCTTCTTCGCCATCGAGACCGTAATAGGTCTTGGTGATCTCGAAGCCTTCGCCACCGGCTGCCGGCGGTTCGACCGGGGCAGCGACCGTGGTAATTGCCGCACTGACCGGATCAAGCCCGGTATTGGTCAGCGTCATCGGGGCCTGGAGCAGGGCTTCGCCCGGGATGGTCGCGGCATAGGCACCGGTCTTTTCGGTGCCGTTGACATCCAGCTTCAGACCCTTGTCGTCCTGCTGGAGTGCGCGGGCGGCCAGCAGCATCCAGGTCTGTTCCTGGGTGCTGAGGATTTGCTTCGCCTTCCATTCGTCGGCCACGACCTTTGCCAGAATCGGCACGACAGGCGGAACCGGTCGGCTTTCGGCGGCAAGCGCCAGGACACCGGCTGCATCACGCAATGCCGAGCCATAGTCGGAGCGAGAGAAGCTTACCGGCGTCAGGCGGGCCTGCTCACTCATTCCGGCTGCATCGAGGAAGACGCCGTTGGCCCGCTCGCTGTCGCCATAGAGAGACAAGGCTGCTGCCAGATGCGCTTTCGAGAGCGGCGTCGGGAAATCACCCAGCATCGTATCGGCGTAGTAGCGCAGATCGCTGAGCGATGCCTTGCGGCTGCGGGCAAGTACGTAGAGCGCATAGGCGATTTCGTTGCCGCGCGTGCGGATGTCGTTGTCATAGGCGATGCGGTTCTGCAGGTTCTGCAGCGCCTGGACAAGGGCTTCCTCCGGCACGTCGTACTTCTGTTCGCGTGCACGGGTCAGGAAGTCGGTGACATAGGCGTCGAGCCAGAGGCTTTCGGAACCGGGTGCCCAGAGACCGAAGGAGCCGCTTGACGACTGATAGGCCAGCACGCGCACGATGCCGTCCTGAACGCGCTTGTTGATCGCCTCGTCTTCCGGCAGGCCGGAGAGCTTGGCCAGTTCATCGAAGTAGAGAAGCGGCAGCGCGCGGCTCGTTGTCTGTTCGGCGCAGCCATAGGGATAGCGGTCGAGCGCCATCAGCAGGCCGGGAATGTCGAGGCCATCGGCGCGGGCGACGTTGAGGCTGACCGAGGCGCCCTGCAGCAGGCTGTCGGCGAGCAGGTCGCCATCGACGGTCAGGCTCTTGCCCGGCGCCAGCGCAATGACCTGCCGCTCTGTGATCGGCAGGGTTGCCGGGCGCACTGGGAGATCGAGGGACTGGCTGACGGCAATGCCGTCGGCGCCGGACAGGGCAATGTCGATGGCGCCGTCGCCCGGGGTGTTGGCGGTCAGCGGCAACGTGATGGTGGTGGTTTGACCGGCGGTCAGCGCGACCTCTTGGGCTTCCGCGCCACCGACGCTGACCGGACCGTTGCCGGTGACGGCGAGCGTGTAGGTGCCGGATGGCGCATCTGTCGCCGCGATATCCAGGCGCAGGCTGCTTTGGTCCTCAGGCGCGAGGAACTTCGGCAGGCTCGCCGTCACGACGACCGGATCGCGGATGATGACGTCCGTCTCACCATGGCCGACGCCGGTCTTCGACCAGGCCCAGGCCATGACACGCGCGGTGCCATTGAACTGCGGGATGTCGAAGGAGACGCTTGCCTTGCCATCTGCATCGAGCTTCACGGGTCCGGAGAAGAAGGCCACGAGCTTTTCGCGCGGCGGATTGCCTTGCAGGGCGACCTGGCCGCCGTCACCACCGGTGCGCAGACGTCCGGTTGCGCCCAGTGAGCCATCGATCAGACGGCCATAGAGGTCGCGCAGTTCGAGACCGAGGCGGCGCTGGCCGAAGTAATAGCTTTCCGGATCGGGTGTCTCGTAGCGGGTGAGGTTCAGGATGCCCACGTCAACGGCGGCGACCATGACATAGGCTTCCTCACCAATGCCCGCCCCTGTGACCTCCACAGGGATCTCAAGCGGCTGGCGGGGCAGGGTCTTTTCCGGCGGCGAAAGCTTGATTGCGAGTTTGTCGGCGCCCGGATCGACGGCGAGCCAGGCAATACCGATCGCACGCGCCGGCATGCGGCTTTCCTCAGCGTCACCCGGGCGGAACAGCGTTGCCGTGACATAGGCCCCGGCGCCGAAATCTGCTGTCACGGGGATCTCGATCTCCGCGCCTGTGGCCGGGACATCGGCAACCTGGGTGGAAATCAGAGCATCCGTGCCGGAGGTTACGATCACCTGGCCGGCAAAGCGCGGCGAGATCTTCAGTTTTGCGGTGTCGCCCACCTGATAGGAGGGCTTGTCGAGGCCGATTTCGAGGGCATCCGGCGTCTCGGTGGAGCTTGCGGTGACGAACCAGCCGGCATCGAAATCGACACTGGTGATCGCGCCGCCCTGTTCGACCTCCAGACGGTGGCTGCCCCAGGTCACGGGTACCGAAAGCGCCGTGCCATCGGCTGCGATGTCCGTTGTGCCATCAGCCACAAGCTTGGTCGTGGTGATCGGTTCGTAGCGCCAGGACGAGCCGTCGCGGTACCACTGGTAGTTCCGCTCCAGCTTGATCAGCTTCCAGCGGGCGCCCGCCAGCGCCTGACGCTGACCATCGGGGCCAAGGGCGATCAGCTTGAAGGCGGCATTGGTGTTTTCGGCGAGATCGCCCTCGAATTCCGGCTTGATGCCGATCATAGGACCTTCCGGCGTGACCGGCAGGGTCAGCTTGCGTTCGACGGCGCGACCACCGCCTTCGCGCAGGCGCAGGACCACGTCGGCATTCAGGAGTCGCGTCGTGGAAGGCAGGTCGGTGAGGGAGACGTCGATGGTGGCGAGACCTTCGTCATCCAACGGTGACAGGCCTTCGAGCGGGACACGCATGTCCTCGATGCCTTCTTCGTCCGCCAGGCCGAAGCTGTAGCGGTCGAAGTCCGGATGGCTTGTCGTCGGGCGAATGACGACTTCGCCTTCGAGCGTGAGGCCTGCTGCCGGTGCGCCGTAAAGGTAACGGCCATCGGCGGAGACCGTCACGGGTGCCTCAGGCGAGATCGCCTTTGCTTCGCTCGACAGTTTGAGATCGAGCCGATCCGGCACGAAGTCGTCGACGAGGAAGGTCGACTGGGCGATCGCCGGTTTCTTGGGATCGGTGTGGAGGGCGACTGTCCAGGTGCCGCGCATGGCATTGGCCAGGATCGGCAGATCGACGGCATAACCGCCCAGCGTTTCACTTGACACGGCCATGCGGCGGAACTCGACACCATCCGGTCGCGAGAAGAGGAAAGTCAGCGGCAGGCCGGAAATGGCATCGGCATTGGTGTCGCGGGCCAGCGCTGCCGCATGCACGGTTTCGCCGGGGCGGTAGATGCCACGTTCGGTCCAGGCAAGGATATCGACCGGACCCGGTGCCGGGCGACCGGTGACGCCGCGGTCGGAGAGATCGAAGCCGGCGCGGGTCATGTCGAGGAAGACGTTGTCGTCGGCACCGCTGCGGGCTGCGATGACGGCCGGAGCAAGGGCAGCGCCGCCACGAACGAGACCTGCATCAAAGCGGGCGCGGCCTTCGGCATCGGTCGTTGCGGTCGCGAGGATCTCGTTGTTCTTGGCGATCAGCTGCAGCTCGATATTGGCAAGCGGGCTTGCCGATGCGAGCGAACGGGCAAAGACATGCAGCCCGTCCGTGCCGGCAAAGGTCGAAAGGCCGATGTCGGAAACCAAGAACCACTGCGTCGCGCGGCTGTCCCAACTCTCGGTGACGCCGGTCGGAGAGACGGCGGTCAGCACGTAGATGCCGGGCTTGCGGGTCGGCAGCGCTTCCTGCAGCGGAATGCTGGTGACGACTTCCTTGTTCTGCTCGTTGGCGATCTCGACCGAGCCCTGCCAGACGAGTTCGCCCAGTTCATCCTTCACGCGGCCGGCGGTATAGCCGTCCATCTGGGTGAGGAACTGCGAGGATGCCAGAAGCGGAGCGATGTTGCGGTCGCCGATCCGGTAGAGCTCGAGATTGGCGCTCTCGCTGTTGATCGAGACCAGCGGTATCCCCTGACGGGCAGAGGAGGGTAGAACGAAGCTGTCGCCGGTGAAACGCACGGTGGAGCTGCGGTCGCGGACGTAGAGTTCCAGTTCGACCGGGGCTTCCAGGTTCTCGTCGACCGAGGAGGGGAGGCCGGCGCGGATTGCGAGGCGATAGCGCCCGCCATGCTCCAGGCCTTCAACGCAGATCTGGTTGTTCTTGGCTTCGAGCGCCTTCGGCGTCTTGCCATCGAGTGTGACGAAGGACGAATAATCGACGCCGCGCTTGACCAGCGGTTCGGAGAATTCGACGCAGGCACGCGGCGAAGCGCTGTCGGAATCAACAGTGTTGTTGACAACGCGGAAGCCCTGGCGGGAGCGCAGATCTTCGAAGGCGGCCTGGACTTCCGCATTCGACGCAAGTTCGAGGCTGGCCTTGTAGGCGCTGAGCGCCGGACGCCAGGTCTCGCTGTTTTCGAGTGACTTGGCGAGGGTAGCCAATGCCTCTGCGCGGGTCGCGGCACCACGGGTCAGGAGATAGCCGTTGATTGCGGCCATCGCCCCTTCATTGGCCATTCCGTAGTTCCCGGTCACGGTGTTGGCCATGCGTGCCAGTTCCAGCCACAGGGCCTGATCGTCGGGATCGATGGACAGCGCGCCCTTCATCGAGGCAACGGCGAAATCGATATTGCCGCCGGTGAACGCAGCGCGACCGGTTTCGATGAGCGCGTCGCGTCCAAGCCCCTCCTGCTCGGGGATAATGGCAAGATTGTCGCGCTGGTTGCGGGCTTCGGTCTTCAGGTAGTCCGAGATAAAAGCCAGGGCCGGCGGGGCGCCGATGTCTTCCTCTGTCGACTGGACGACGATGCGGCCGGCGATTGCGCCCGGGAAACTGTTCAGCTGGTCATAGTCGGACTTGAGGAAGCACCAGTTGACTTTCGGGTTGTAGGTGAAGGCCCGGCAGGCGGAGTCGCCGATGCAGCTCGCCTCGCATTCGTCGATCGAGACGTTCTTCTCGGTTCGCAGGTCGAAACCGAAATAGTCCGCATCGTCAATGCGTTCGATTGTCCGGATGTCCTGCGCGGAAGCTGGAGGGGATAACGGCAAAAGCGCCAGCGCGACTGTGAGCAACGCCGAAAAACGGTTCGTAAACATGGTCCCCCCCAAGCCTGATCATGGCTTCAAGGGTTAGTCTTTGCTCATGACAGGGGCTTGTCAATCGGCACAGGACACAGCATGCGACTCATTTCTGGGTAGAGTTCAAACCTCTGCCGGGCGCCGCTCGCTGAAGGTCCTTGCCTGGTCGAGAATCCAGGCGGCAAAGGTGCTTGCCGGCCCATAGGCCATCTTCGACAGCGGACGTACGAGGTAATAGGCGCTCGCGCTTTTGACCTCATGATCCCAGGCGCGCACCAGCTGGCCGCTTGCGAGTTCCGGCTCGATCAGGAATGTCGGGACGAGCGCGATCCCCAGGCCCGCATGGCAGGCTTGGACGACGTTGGAGAATTGCTCGAAACGCATGCCGCCGCCCCGGCCTTCGCTGATGTTGAGGCTCGCAAACCAGTGCTCCCAGGCGCGCGGGCGCGACGCCATGTCGAAGAGCGGTTTGGCCAGCAGATCCTCAGGCCGCTTCACCGGGTTGGCGGCGAGGAAGGCCGGGCTGCAGACCGGCACCACCATCTCATGCATGAGGAACTGGCAATCCGTGCCGGGCCAGTTCGGTTCGCCGATATGGATCGCGGCATCCAGCCCCGAGCCCTCGAAGTCGAACTGGCCGATGCGCGTGGCAAAATCCATGATGATGGCCGGGTTCTTCGACAGGAAGTCGGGGATGCGTGGCATCAGCCACCGGGTGCCGAAGGTGGGGAGGATGGCGAGTCGCAGATGGGTATCGTCGCGGGTCGCCATGGCTTCCAGCGAAAGCGTGCGGATGGTAGCCAGGGCGTCGCCGATCCCCTTTGCATAGGTTCGGCCGATGGCCGTCAGCTCAACGCCGCGATTGGTGCGCTCGAAAAGTTTGACGCCAAGCTGGTCTTCCAGAAGGCCGATCTGGCGGCTGATTGCGCCTTGTGTCAGGGCGAGCTCGTTGGCGGCAGCCGAAAAGCTGCCGAGCTTGGCGACGGAATCAAAGGCGGCGAGCGCGCTGGTGGACGGCAGGAAACGGCGTTGATGTGTGAGCATGCGATATGAATAGACCTAATAGCAACATGAGTAAACATGGCTTGAATTGTCGTCAGACATGAGCAATCTGACATAACGAAACAAATGGATGAGACCGATGAGCGAGATGCGACCCTTTTCCTGGAGTGATCCTTTCCTGATGTCCGAGATCCTCAGCGAGGACGAGCGGATGATCCAGGATGCGGCGGCGGCCTTTGCCGAAGCCGAGCTCGCTCCGCGTGTCGCGGACGCCTATCTCGGTGAAACGGTGGAGCCTGAGCTCTTCCGCCTGATGGGCAAGGCCGGTCTCCTCGGTGTGACGCTGCCCGAGAAGTATGGTGCTGCCGGCGCCAACTACGTTTCCTATGGCTTGGTGGCGCGGGAGATCGAGCGCATCGACTCCGGGTATCGCTCGATGATGAGCGTGCAGTCGTCGCTCGTCATCTATCCGATCTATGCCTACGGCTCGGAAGAGCAGAAGGACAAGTATCTGCCGGGTCTCGTTTCCGGTGAACTCATCGGCTGCTTCGGACTGACAGAGCCGGATGCCGGCTCCGATCCGGGTGGCATGAAGACGCGCGCCGAGAAGATCGAGGGCGGCTATCGCCTGCGCGGCTCGAAGATGTGGATCTCCAACGCACCGATCGCCGATGTCTTCGTCGTCTGGGCAAAGTCGGAAGCGCATGGCGGCGAAATCCGCGGCTTTATTCTCGAAAAGGGCATGAAGGGGCTGTCCGCTCCGAAGATCGGCGGCAAGCTTTCGCTGCGCGCTTCGGTTACCGGCGAAATCGTCATGGACGGCGTCGAAGTGGGCGAAGATGCGCTGATGCCGAACGTGTCGGGTCTCAAGGGGCCGTTCGGGTGCCTCAACCGCGCCCGGTATGGCATTTCCTGGGGCGTTCTCGGTGCGGCCGAGGATTGCTGGCACCGCGCTCGCCAATATGGTCTCGACCGCAAGCAGTTCGGAAAGCCGCTTGCCGGTACGCAGCTCTTCCAGAAGAAACTCGCGGACATGCAGACCGAAATCGCGCTCGGCCTGCTCGGTTCGCTCCGCGTCGGTCGCCTGATGGACGAACACCAGTTCGCTCCGGAAATGATCTCGATCGTCAAGCGCAACAACTGCGGCAAGGCGCTCGACATCGCCCGCATGGCCCGCGACATGCATGGCGGCAACGGCATCCAGATCGAATACCATGTCATGCGCCATGCGCAGAACCTGGAAACCGTGAACACTTACGAGGGCACGCATGACGTGCATGCGCTGATCCTCGGTCGCGCCCAGACCGGCATTCAGGCCTTCTTCTGATCCCGCGTTGAGCAGAGCCAGTCTGGCGCCCCTAGCCTTTAAAGGGTTTGGCCGCCAGACTGTCGCAATCTTGCGCCGGTGTAGAAACTCCAAGATTTCAGCTTAAATATTCATACACTTGTACGGCTCTAGAAACACGTTCAGAAGCTGCGGTGTTTGATTTATGCTGATGTTCGGCGATTCCTGCTTCGAGGGGCAGGTGTGGTGTGTTTTACACCACGGCCGGTTGTGGAGGAGGCACCATGTATGCACTGACCGTGCTCGACCAGTCTGCGCTGACGGCGTTTCGCAGCGAGCATCCCTGGCTTGAATTCTCCGACCGGATCACCGAGGTGTGCGTCTATTTCGACGACAATGGTGGCCCGACCCGGCTAACGGCTCGGGAAGTCGGCGCCGATGGCCAGACCGTCGAGAGCGATGTCAATGCTTTCGGCGTGGATACGATACTCAGTCTGATCCGTTATGCGCCGCAGGGTATCGCCAAGCAGGAGGAGTGTCCCGAGGAGCGTCACATCTGGGCGCTCCTTGAAGAACTGCCGGTGGCCGATGGCTCGCGCCCCGTGGACGAGGTGGAAGGTGAGCGGGCTTCAAAGCTGCAGGCTGCCTACGGAATCCTGCGCGATATCGCCCTCGGCAAGCTGCGCAGCCTGCTGAACAGCGCTCGGAACCCGCGTGAGACGCAACGCCTCACCGATGCGATACATGCGCTTCCCGAGCGTCTCGAACAGGTGGACGACAGCCACAAGCCGCTGTTTCTTGAGATCGACCTCTGGCGCTTTGTGGCCGTCCTACGGGACGAGCTTGCGATGCCCGCCGACTACGAAATCACTCCCGGTCGCGATGAACAGTTGATTTCTCGCGAAGTCATAGAGCAGGCGGAGTCGACTGCACTGTCAGGGCCGGTCATTCAGGCCCTGTTCGAACTGTCGCCGGTAGCCTTCTCTATCTCCAGCATCGGTCAGAAGAGTTCACGCTATATCCGAGTGAACCAGGCCTATCTCGATCTGGTGGGCAAAAGCTGGGACGAGATCGGCGGCAGCGAAATGGTTTCGTCAGGGATCGTGTCGGGAAGCGAAGCGCGCGCCGAGCGCCTGATGCTGCTTGATCGCGACGGGGGATATGCGGGGATGCGCGGTGAGATCCACGACGCGGCCGGCAATGCGGTCCCCGTCGTCATTTCTGCCCGACGTATTTCCGTCGCCGGGCAGCTTTACGATTTCGAGGTGCTGCAGCGCGCCTCTCAGGATTAGAGTCGATTCCACTTAGAAGTGAACGGCTCTAAGCGCGGGGATCAGGCACGCCGGAAGACGGCAAGCGACCGTCCCTCCAGCTTGAAGGGCTTGCCTTCTTCGGCAACATCACCGGTTCGTTCGACATCGAAGGTCGTCAGTTCCAGCTGCCAGTTGCCGCCGCCGGTGTCGGGCATGACGAAATCGATGTCCTCCGCAACCGGATTGAAGAGCATCAGGATTTCCGGCCATACGCCTTCCTGGCCCTCCAGATCCGGGCGATGGAGCTTCAGGGCGAGCGGATTGCCGTCGACCCAGTGCTCCGTTTCCTGATGGCCGCCTCCGACATGATACCAGTCGATGATCATGCCATCGCGCCAGCTGGCGCGACGCAGCAGCGGCTGGGCCTTGCGCAGGGCGATCACTCGGCTGCTGAAGTCGCGCAGGTGCTCGCAGGTTTCCGGCAGGTTTTCCCAATGCAGCCAGCTGATCTCGCTGTCCTGGCAGTAGCCGTTGTTATTGCCCATCTGTGACCGACCGAATTCGTCGCCGGCGAGCAGCATCGGCGTCCCATGCGAGAAGAACAGGGTTGCGAGGAAATTGCGCTTCTGACGCTCGCGGATCTCGTTGATCCCAGCATCGTCTGTCGGGCCCTCGTGGCCATAATTGTGGCTGCGGTTGTGATCGTGGCCGTCCTTGCTGTTCTCGCCATTCGCATCGTTGTGCTTCTGGTCGTAGGACACGAGATCGTTCAGCGTGAAGCCGTCATGCGCGGTGATGAAGTTGACACTTGCCCAGGGGCGGCGGCCTCTCAGGTCGTAGATGTCGCCTGACCCCAGAAGGCGGGCGGCGAAATCCTGCGCGGTGTTGTCTGCGTTCAGCCAGTATTCGCGGGTGGAGTCGCGGTACTTGTCGTTCCATTCCGCCCAGCCCGGCGGGAAGCCGCCGACCTGATAACCGCCCGGGCCGATATCCCAGGGCTCACCGATCACCTTGACCTTGGAGAGCACCGGATCCTGCGCGATGGCATCGAAAAAGCCGCCGCGCTGGTCAAATCCTTCGGGCTCGCGGCCAAGGATGGTGCCAAGGTCGAAGCGGAAGCCGTCGACATGCATGTCCTCCGCCCAGTAGCGAAGGCTGTCCATCACCATCTGCAGGACACGCGGATGGGAGGTGTTGACGGTGTTACCTGTGCCCGTGTCGTTGATGTAGTAACGGTGATTGTCGGGCATGGTGCGGTAGTAGGAGAAATTGTCGATGCCCTTGAAGGAAACCGTCGGGCCGAGTTCGTTGCCCTCTGCCGTGTGGTTGTAGACGACGTCGAGGATGACCTCGATGCCTGCATCGTGAAATGCGCGCACCATGTCGCGGAAGCCCGCCAGACCCCGCGGGCCATAATAGCGACTGGCCGGCGAGAAGAAGCCGATGGTGTTGTAGCCCCAGTAATTGTGCAGACCCTTGTCGAGCAGATGGCTGTCGTCCGGGAAGGCATGGATGGGCAGGAGCTCGACCGAGGTGATGCCAAGGCTCTTGATGTAATCCACCGCCGCCTTGTGGCCGAGACCTTCGAAGGTGCCCCGTAGCTGATCGGGGATTGCCGGATTGAGTTTTGTGAAGCCCTTCACATGGGTTTCGTAAACGATCGTATCCGGCCAGGGAATGCTCCGGAAACCGTTTGGTTGTCGGCTTTCCCTCGGGTCGACCACGCGGCATTTCGGGGTGCATGATGCGCTATCGAGGGCGTTGAAGGTCAGGTCTTTTTCTTCGGCGTCGAGGTCATAGCCGAAATGCGCATTGGACCAGGCGAAGTCGCCGACGATCTCGCGCGCATAAGGGTCGAGCAGCAGCTTGTTGGGGTTGAAGCGATGACCGTTTTCCGGTTCGTGGGGCCCATGAACGCGGTAGCCGTAAAGCTGCCCCGGCTTCACGCCGGGCAGGTAAGCGTGCCAGACCTCGTTCGTATACTCGGGCAGCTCGATGCGGGTAATCTCGATGCTGCCACTGTCATCGAAGAGGCAGAGCTCGACCCGCTCGGCATGTGCGGAAAAGAGTGCGAAGTTGGTGCCCTCTCCGTCGAAACACGCGCCCAGTTTGTACCAGTCGCCCGGCGTGACATGAAAATGCGTGCTCTTGGCGTCCATCTCATCCTCGGATGTCTGAAGTTACGGCGCTTAATCCCTGAAGCCGGCGCTTTGTTCCAGTCGGCTCGGTCGACCGGAACCTTCGTGTCTTTCGCTGGTTTGCGTGGTGCCGCAACGGAGCGGTTCTGGACCAAAGGAGATGCCGATGCCGGCGAAATCGAAGGCCCAACAAAAGGCCGCTGGTGCGGCGCTTGCTGCCAAACGGGGCAAGGCAAAGGTGTCAGTGCTCAAGGGAGCCTCCCGAAGCATGGAAAAGAGTATGAGCGAGAGCCAACTCGAAGAGCTCGCCTCCACCAAGCGGAAGGGCAAGCCGGAGCATGTCGAGGACCGCTCATGACCGCGGCCGATCTCGCAGGGGGAACCGCGCTGATAACGGGAGCGGGTTCAGGGATAGGGAAGGGCGCCGCCATCAAGCTCGCGCGTGACGGTGCGTTTGTCGGTCTTCTGGGGCGCACGCAGGGCGAGCTGGAAGAAACGCTTGGCGAAATTCGCTCCGTCGGCGGGGATGGAATGGTGCTGGTGGCGGATGTCAGCGATCACCCAGCGATGAAAGAGGCGGTCGATCGTCTGATCGCTGAGCGTCACGCTCTCAATGTCGTGGTCGCGAATGCCGGGATCAACGGAATCTGGGCGCCGATCGATGATCTCAAGCCCGAGGAATTCGACAAGACGATCGCGGTCAATCTCAGGGGTACCTATCTCACGCTGCACCATGCGGTGCCTCATATGAAGAGGACAGGTGGCTCGATCATCGTGGTCTCGTCGATCAACGGAACGCGGACCTTCACGTCGCCCGGTGCGACTGCCTATTCAGCCACCAAGGCGGCGCAGCTCGCCATGGTGCAGCAGCTTGCGCTTGAACTCGGACGTTACGGCATTCGCATCAACGCAGTCTGCCCGGGCGCGATCGACACCGAGATCGACGACAATACCCGGATCCGAAAGAAACGGCAGACGGAGGTTCTGGTGACTTTTCCGGAAGGTGACATTCCGCTGACCGGAGGAGAAGCCGGTGCGATCGCAGACGTTGCCGCAGTCATCGGATTTCTCGCTTCTCAAGCCTCCCGGCATGTCACGGGAACGCCGATCTGGGTTGATGGTGGCCAGAGTCTGTTGCGATGACGAAGGTCTTCGACGCTGTCGGGTCAATCCCTATCATGCGAAAGCCGGAGGCGGTCTTCAATCAGTCGCAGCAACCATAGAACGGTGAGTGCGAAGGCACTGGCGATCAACCCGATCTGCCAGAAGCCAAGACCTCAGGACAAACCTATGGACCCGGCGAACCATAGTCCGGCGCCTGTCGTCAGGCCCTTCACCTCGCCTTTTGTAAACACGATCATCCCTGCCGCCAGAAAGGCGACGCCTGCCGTTACTGCCTCAATCAGACGGATCGGGTCCAGCCTGACCGCCTCCCGTGTGAAGGCGTCATGATGGGCGATCTCGATGGTCAGGATCGCGACGAGGGCTGCGGACATGCAAACAAGTATGTGCGTCCTCAGGCCTGCGGCATGGCTGCGCCATTCGCGTTTCAACCCGATCGCGGCGCCGCAGGCCATTGCAATCAGAAGTCTGATGACGATGGCCGACAATTCGAGCGTTGTTCCGGTTCCAAAGCTGGTCAGTTCCGCCGGCATTTTCAGTTCCTGACTTCGTTGGAACGACCTTTGGTATCAGTGCTTCTCGCCGCTGATTGCGGTTGAGGTATGGGTGGCAGAAACCGGGTCGCTTGCCGGAAACGTATCTTCAAGCCCCTCCTGGAGAGCCGATCCACCCTGTTGCATCGTCTTTTCGCGCTGTTCCTGGTGCAGGCTCTCAACGGCGTTGCTTGGCTTCACATCGGTCGTTTCGACATCGACGCTGTCGGTTTCTTCGCTCATGCCGAAACGGCCAGCCTGCAGCAGAAGCACCTGTGCTTTCTCCAGGGCGTTGTCGCGCGTGAGCCCACCGCTTTCGGTCTGTGCCATCTGCACGGATACCCGCTCGCCGCCATCACCATGAAATTCGACGATGAAGTTACCCTTCGGTTCAGGGTTTTCTATGATTTCCGTTCCGATGATCTGCATTGAAGATCTCCCGTGGTTTCCGGCAGGGAAACGCGGGGCTTCATCGAGATGTTCCATCGCCGATGCTGTTGCATGCCAGGGAACAACATCCCTTCGTCTTCGGTCGTTAAGTCCATGTTTACCATATTGCTTGGCAATTTATGAAAAACTGAACAAACGATGGTTGCAGGCGTTGTGCTGACCAAAGGAGAACGAAGATGAGACCAGGACAGGCCCTCGCCATCGATACGATCCTCATCGTCGAAGACGATGTCTTTATCTCTATGGATGCCGCCGACGCCGTCGCGCGCGCTGGCGTCAATGTGATTACCACGGAAACGGTCAGGGATGCGCTCGAGATCCTTGCCACCGAGCATATCTCGGGAGCCATACTCGATTTCAAGGTTCGCGACGGAGCCGTCACGCCGATTGTCCAGCGGCTCCGGCGCAGTGGGATACCGTTCCGTATCGTTTCGGGATCTGCCATTCGCGAGATCGAGGAAAACGGTATCCCGCCTGAGCTCTGTGCACCGAAGCCCGCGGACTACCGCCAGGTCCTCGTGTCGCTTCTCAACGATGTTCCGATGTCAGGCCCGGCCGACCGATCGTGACCCATCCGGTGTCAGGCGCGCTTGCTCATCAGGCGTTCCAGCGTGCGCTCCACCACGTCGACCATGACCATCGTCTGGTGATCGACTTCGATGTTGAGGGCGTCACCCGGCTTGTAACGCGGAAAGGTGGTCTGGCGCAGGGTTTCCGGGATCAGGTTGATCGTGAAGGTGTCGCCTTCCGCTTCTGCGACGGTCAGGCTTGCGCCGTTCACCGCGAGATAGCCGCGCTTGAAGACATATTTCGCCCATTCCTCGGGCACCCGAAAGCGAATGAACGCCCCCGGCATTTCCATCTTGGCCGCCACGAGTTCGGCTGTCGTGGCAATATGACCGGCAATGTTGTGGCCGCCATTCTCATCGGTCGGCTTGGCCGAGCGCTCGATATTGACGCTATCGCCTGATTTCAGCGTTCCGAGGTTGGTGCGGTCCAGCGTTGCGTCCATGGCGTCGAACGTTACCCGTGTTCCTGCCATCGACGTCACTGAAAGGCACACGCCCTCCACGGCAACGCTTGCTCCGATCTGCAGATCGGCCATCAGCCGTTCTGGCAGCTCGATGGCGAAAGTCGTGAAACCGTCGTGACGCGTGGCGGAAGCGATGGGGGCGACGGTCTGGACGATACCGGTATACATGGGGCTGTGGTCTTTCCTCGATAACTACGCAGCGAAGGTAATGCCTTAGCCGGCAAAGACAATGGCTGCTGGGGAACCTCAGTGTTCACCTTCTGCCAACAGTGGGAACCGGGCGCAAAAAGTGCCGTTGATCATCTGCGGCTTTCGAACGGGTTGCGGGGTGAGCCTGCGCCGTCCTAGATCTGTCGCAAGTTTCCTGCAATCTGCTTTTCTCGTCTCATCTGGTGGCTCTTTCGATGACCAAAATCCTGTGCCTCGCGCTCAATCCGGCAATCGACATTTCCAGTGATGCAGAAGTTGTGCGGCATACGCACAAGACACGGACACACAATCAGCAGCAGTTTCCGGGCGGCGGGGGCATCAATGTGGCCCGCGTCATCGTCACCCTTGGCGGAACCTGCGAGTTGATGTTCCTGTCGGGCGGTGCCACGGGAGAATTGCTGGAGGCAATGCTGAAGCCCCTGCCGATTGTGGAACGCACGTTCCGCATTCATGATCCCGTCCGGGTTGCCTTTGCGGTCCACGAGACATCGACCAATCTCGAATATCGTTTCGTGCCCGAGGGGCCGCTGGTGACGGAGGCGGAGCTTGCACCCGTCTTTGACGCGGTTGCGTCCAGCGATGCCGATTATGTCGTTGCCAGCGGCAGCCTGCCGCGCGGTGCGCCTGAAGATACCTATGTTCGTCTGGCCGATATCGTTGCTGCGCGCGGTGGGCGATTTGTGCTCGACACTTCCGGTGCGCCGCTGTCTCAGGCCTTGTCAAAGTCACGCATGTTCCTGGTTAAGCCGAGCCTTGGAGAATTCGAAAGCTTCATCGGCCGCAAGCTGAAGCATGAAGAGGTGGGGGCTGCTGCCCAGGCGCATGTTCGCACCGGTGCTGCGCAATACATTGCCGTCACTCTAGGCGCCGATGGAGCGATCCTCGTTTCCGCCGATCAGGTCATCCGGTTGCCGGCCATCGATGTGCCGGTCAACTCGGCGACCGGTGCCGGAGACAGCTTTGTCGCCGGCATCGTCTGGGCACTTGTGCAGGGGCATGGCATTGAGGACGCCTTTCGTTTTGGCCAGGCCGCCGGTGCCGCAACGGTCATGACATCGGGGACGGAGCTCTGCCGACGGCAAGACGTCTTCGATCTCTTCGAGCGCGAGCGCGGGGTACAATCGTCGGATTGATCACGGCTTCGGGAAAACCCCGCGCTGGTTGTTTTATTACTTGTCACGATTAATCAAGTTTTATATTGGGGAGGCAGCGTGACGGCGCGGCCCAGGGCGCCGGATTTGATCATCCATTTACAAGGAGCTCCCAATGCCATCCATTCATTCGGGACCTTTGCTCAAGCGATTTGGCCTTCTTCTTCCCCTTCTCCTGAGTACGGCTGTCGCGCAGGCACAGCAGGCCGCGCCTGCGAATTCCGGCGCAGCGACCGTGCTTCCACAGACGGGCTCGACGGTCGCACCTGATGCTGCCGCTCCGGTTCCAGCGCCGGTGGTCGCACCTCAGCCAGCTGCGTCCGCTTCGCCCGCTGCGACTCCTCCTGCCGTGTCGCCCACCGCTTCCGAGGCTGCCGCTCCCGTTTCTTCGACGGTTGCAACGCCACTGGCGCCGGCTGCTCCGGGTTCTAGCTCGGAAACGCCTTCGGCTTCGGCGCCTTCATCCGCAGCCGCAGCATCCGATGCGCCGGCCGTTGCGCCGACGGTTTCTGCTCCCGCTCAGCCCGCTTCGTCTGCACCGGCAGTCGACGCGATTGCGCCTGTAGGCACCGAAGACGCTCCTGCCACTGAGGAAAAGCTCACGGCCCATGACCTTTCGCCGGAAGGCATGTTCACGGCGGCCGACTGGGTGGTCAAATCGGTCATGGTGTCGCTTGCTCTCGCTTCCGTGCTGACATGGACTGTCTGGCTCGCAAAATCGCTGCAGCTCTTCGGCGCGCGTGCCCGCGCCAAGCGAGGCCTGAAAGCCGTGCTCAACGCGCGGCAGCTGCGCGATGCGCTGGAGGTGCTCGAGACGCGTGGTGGTGTCGTTGCGACCATGGTTCGTGCGGCCCAGCATGAAGTTCGCCTGTCCGATGCGGCGATCGATCAGGTCGGTGGTGACGGGGTTAAAGAACGCGTCGCCTCGGCCCTGTCGCGTATCGAAGCGCGTGCCGGCCGGCAGATGTCGAGCGGAACCGGCGTGCTCGCCAGCATCGGTTCGACGGCACCGTTCGTTGGTCTGTTTGGTACCGTCTGGGGCATCATGAATTCGTTCATCGGCATTGCCGAGACGCAGACGACCAATCTCGCGGTCGTTGCGCCGGGTATCGCCGAAGCATTGCTTGCAACAGCCATCGGTCTTGTTGCGGCCATCCCTGCCGTCATCATCTACAACGTCTTCGCCCGTTCGGTGACAGGCTATCGTCAGCTGCTCGCCGATGCTGGCGCCGGTATCGAGCGTCTTGTCAGTCGCGACCTCGACTTCCGCAAGAGTGCCCGGATCGCCCAGGCGACCAAGGCCATGGCGATGGCGGCGGAGTAATCACGATGGCTGGCGGTATCAGGGAAAACAGTTCCGGTGACGATCTCGTGGAGAACCACGAGATCAACGTGACACCCTTCATCGACGTCATGCTGGTGCTTTTGATCATCTTCATGGTGGCAGCACCGCTTTCGACCGTCGACGTGAATGTCGATTTGCCAGCCTCCACAGCAAAACCGGCCGAGCGGCCGGACGAGCCTGTTTACGTCACCCTCAAGGATGACATGAGCCTCTCGCTGGGCAATGATACGGTTGCCCGCGAGGCGCTTGGCGTTTCCCTGGATCGTATGACGGAGGGCAACAAGGATGCCCGTATCTTCCTGCGCGCAGACAAGACGGTGGACTACGGCCAGTTCATGGAAGTCATGAACCTTCTGCGTGATGCCGGCTACCTGAAGATTGCGCTTGTCGGACTGGAGACGGTTCCGGCCGCCCCCGTCCAGGAGAACGCAAACGCGGGCTCTGCGGAGCCGACGCCATGATCGAGCCCCGCTCCACAAAACGGATCCTTGGTGAGGGGCTGTTGTGGACCACGGCCGGCGTCTTGATCGCCACGGCTCATGCGGGCGCTGTGGCCGTCCTGTTGCGCGAGCCAGAGATGGAACTGGCCGATAGCGGACCGCCGCCGGCGATCATGATCGAACTTGCGGCCCTGCCCGAAGCTGTCATTACCGATGAGACCGAGATCTCCACCGATCAGGTGGATGCGGAAGAGGTGAAGACGGCAACGAGCGAGCCCCTGCCGGAGCCAATTCCGCAGCCCGTCGCGCAACCCTTGCCGGAGCCTCCGCCCCCGGAACCTGAGCCGGAGCCGGAGGTCGCCGAAGCGTTGCCGGAACCGCCTCCGATCATCGAACCCGAACCCTTGCCGGAGCCGCTGCCGGAGATCGATCCGATCGAGCAGCTGGTGATGGCGGAGCTTGAAAATGTCGAAGTTCCGATCCCGATGATGCGGCCGCCGGTGCCCAAGCCCGAGATCGAGAAGAAAAAAGAACCCGCGCCTAAAAAAGTGGTGAAGAAGCCCCAGGTGCAGCCGCCTGCGTCTCAATCGGCGCGCACGGCAAAGGCGGAGGTCACCCCGTCCACCCGCAATGCCGCTGCAACCACCTCCAGCGGCGCCGGTCGCAGTGTGTCGCCCGCGCGGTGGCAGTCGCGGCTGATGTCCCATCTGGAACGCCGTAAACGCTATCCCAGCGAGGCTCGCAGCAATCGGCAGGAGGGAACGGTCTATGTACGGTTCCGGATCGATGATTCCGGCAATGTGCTGTCCGTCTCGCTGTCTCGCTCCTCGGGATATCCGACGCTCGACAATGCCGTGCTCGACATGGTTCGCGCGGCTTCACCGGTTCCGGCTCCTCCGGAAGGTGTGAACAAGACGATCACGGCCCCGGTTCGCTTCAATCTCCGCTGAGTGGCAGGGCGGACAGGCGAGAGAGAATATCCCTGGCAATCAGTGTCGGAGGCCGGGCCGCATCGACGCGAGACCAGCGGATCTCGCCCAGGTCCCGGACAAGCTGCTGTTCGAGAACCATGACGGTGGCATCGGAATCTGCCACGGGGCGTGCCTCGATCCTCGCCCGCAGGATGGCGGGATCGGCTTCCAGCCAGACGCCCATGAACCGGACACCCTGAGTTTCTGCCGCCCTCTCGATCGCCGTTCTTTCGTCGGCGCAAGCGAAGACGGCGTTTGCGACAACCGATCCGCCTATTTGCAGAACCTGCTCCGCCTTTGCGGTGAGGCTGGCGTAAACCTTGGCTGAGACCTCCGTGCTGTAGGCGTCAGGCGGCATGGGCACACCCCTGTTGTGACCAAGCATGGCGCGGCGCAATCGGTCGCTTTCGAGAAGCCGGGCACCGGGTGCGAGGCCAATATGAGGGGCGATCGCTTCGGCCAAAGTCGACTTGCCACAACCGCTCAGCCCGCCGATTGCGACCAACACGGGTTCTCGCTTCTGCAACAGAGCTAGCGCCAGATCGCGGTAGGCCTTCGCCTCCTCGGCACCGTGGCCTGTCTTGTCGCCCAGGTCCCGCAACTGCGTGGCGCCGACATGGGCACGGATCGCAGCCCGCAAGGCCAGAAAGAACGGCATAAGGCCGAACCCGGCATCGTCGCCCGTTCGGTCGAGATATCGGTTCACGACGACGCTTGCGAATTCCGGCAGGTCCCTGTGCCAGAGGTCCATGAGCAGGAAGGCGAGATCATAGAGGATATCCGATGTCGCCAGGTGGTCGTTGAAATCGATGCAGTCGAACATCCGCGGTCCGGAGGGCCCGAGGAAAATGTTGTGGAGGTGCAGATCGCCGTGGCAATGGCGGATCATGCCCGCGCTCTCCCGCGCGTCCAGACGTGCAGCATGGCGGTCGAGCTCCTGGCGGAAGAGGCTGGTCAGGCTTTCCGTTTCCGCCTTGCCGAACAGAGTGACGCCGGAGAAGGCGGCCTGGTTGATATCGATGATCGCCGCGAGATTGTCCCGACCGCTGCCGGTATGAAGGACTTCTGCATCCGTGTGAAAGTCTGCGATGCGCTCCGCAGTTTCCTCCATCAGTTCCTTGGTGAGCTGGCCATGCTCAGCCATGTGGTCGAAAAGCCGGTCCTGAGAGAAGCGATGCATCTCAACGACGTGGTCGAGGACCGCGCCTTCGCCGTCGAACTAAATCCGACCGTCCATGCTTTGGGTGATTGTTCGCACACCGCAATAGATCTCGGGCGAGGTTCGCCGGTTCAGTGCCACTTCCGCTTCGCAGAAACAGCGCCTCAGATCGATGGTGGAGAAATCGGCATAGGGCAGCTTTACCGCCCGCTTCAGTTTGTAGGCCTTGTCGCCTGACAGAAAGATCAGGGAGATATGGGTCTCGATCACCTCTACCGGCGCAACGGATCCATGGCTCAAGGGGTTGCGGAGAAAGGCGATCGCAGCGGACTGGTCCTCGACTAACATGCATGCCTCACCTGTGATGGCTGCCTTCAGTCTCCCTCATCCGGCGGTCAAAGGCCAGAGTGCGGGCGATGGACCTTTGTCGCAGGACAAAAGGGCCGGTGGAATTCCACCGGCCCTTCGCTGTTCACTCGATGTCGAACTTGACGCCCTGCGCCAGCGGCAGGGTGCGACCGTAGTTCACGGTGTTGGTCTGGCGGCGCATATAGGCCTTCCAGCTGTCAGAGCCGGACTCACGGCCGCCGCCGGTTTCCTTCTCGCCACCGAAGGCGCCACCGATTTCCGCACCCGACGGACCGATATTGACGTTTGCGATGCCGCAGTCCGAACCGCGATCGGAGACGAAGGCTTCCGCCTCGCGGATGTCGTTGGTGAAGATCGACGAGGAGAGGCCCTGCGGCACGTCGTTGTTGAGCGCCAGGGCGTCGTCGAAGTTGGCATACTTGATGACATAAAGGATCGGCGCGAAGGTTTCCTCGACGACCGGGCCGCACTGCTCCGGCATCTCGACGAGAGCCGGGCGCACGTAGAAGGCGTCGGCCGCCTCATCGGCGCGGACGCGGTCGCCACCATGCACCTTGCCGCCATTGGCCTTTGCGGCCTCAAGCGCGTGCTGCATGCGATCGAAGGAGCCCTTGTCGATCAGCGGTCCGATCAGGTTGCCGGCTTCCAGCGGGTTGCCGATGGTCACCGAGCCATAGGCCTTGATGAGGCGCGGAACCAGCGTGTCGTAGACGCTTTCGTGCACGAAGAGACGACGCAGCGTGGTGCAGCGCTGGCCGGCCGTGCCCATGGCAGCAAAAGCGACGCCGCGCAGCGTCAGGTCGAGATCGGCAGTCGGGCCGACGATGGCGGCATTGTTGCCACCAAGCTCGAGGATCGAGCGGCCGAAGCGGGCGGCGACACGCGGGCCGACAGCGCGGCCCATGGCGGTCGAGCCGGTCGCCGAGATCAGCGGCACCTTCGGGTGATCGACGAGGATCTCGCCGATGTCACGGCCGCCGATCAGCAGCGTCGAGAGGTTTGCAGGCGCCTTGCCACCCTGCGCATTGTAGCGCTTCACGGCCTTTTCGAAGATCGCCTGGGTGGCGATGGCGGTGAGCGGGGTCTTTTCCGACGGCTTCCAGATCGTCGAGTTGCCGCAGACGAGTGCGAGCGCCGTATTCCAGGACCAGACGGCGACGGGGAAATTGAAGGCCGAGATGATGCCGGTGACGCCGAGCGGATGCCAGGTTTCCATCATGCGGTGTTCGGCGCGTTCGGTTGCGATCGTCAGGCCGTAAAGCTGGCGGGAGAGGCCTACGGCGAAATCGCAGATGTCGATCATTTCCTGGACTTCGCCCAGACCTTCGGAGGTGATCTTGCCGACCTCGATGGAGACGAGGCGGCCGAGCTCGGTCTTGGCCGTGCGCAGCTCTTCGCCGAGCAGGCGGATCAGTTCGCCACGCTGCGGGGCAGGCACGAGGCGCCATTCCAGGAAGGCCTTGTGGGCCGCATCGATCGCCTTCCGGGTGTCGTCGGCGGAGATTTCGGCGACGGCTGCGATGGTCTCGCCGTTGATCGGCGAGCGAACCGAAAGCGTGCCGCCGGAGAGCGCCTTGGCGTCGACGCCGAAGCTTGCCATCAGCGATGCCGTTTCGGCGGAAAACTTGAGAGTGGCGAGGGTCATGGTGGTCCTTCCGTCAGGTCTACCTGGTTCTTGTTCGTTCAAAATCGTGCGCCGGCCAGATGCGCCACCTGGGCGCCGGCCTCGTACCATGCTTCCTTCAGGGTGCGGAAGGCCGGTGTTTGCGGATCGGTCAGCGGCAGGGGCAGCTCGTCCTCTGACATCTGGCCAAGGATATGGCTGGCTATGGTTTTGCCGAAGACGGTGCCTGGGGAAATGCCGCGGCCATTATAACCGGAGAAGCCGATGACGCCGGGTGCAAATTTGTGGAAGCGCGGCAGGGCATTGGTGGTCATGCCGATTTGCCCATACCATTCACTTTCGAAGGCGATATCGCCGATCTGCGGGAAGATCGCCTTCAATGCGCGGCGTGCCCAGGGCCGATGGATCGAAAGACCCGTGCCGCGCAGGGCGCCAACACTGCCGAAAACCATGCGGCCGGCCTTGTCCATGCGGAATGAGGAGAGAACGTCCTTGGTGTCCCAGCAGCCCTGACGCTCTGTCAGTATCGACTTACGCAGATTGTCGCTCAAGGGGACGGTGGCGAAGTTGAAATAGGGCAGGTGGACCTGCTCCTCGCGCACGGCGGCGAAGGGGCCTTGGCTATAGGCATCGGTTGCCACGATGATCCATTGGGCATCGACGCTGCCTTCGGATGTCCGGACCTGCCAGCCATCCGCCGTTTTGGCGTAGCTCTCGACCGGGCTTGCCGTATGGAGAATTGCACCGGCCTTTGCTGCGGCATGGGCTAGGCCACGGGCGTATGCGAGCGGCTGCAACGTGCCGGCACGGCGATCAAGCAGGGCGCCCTGGTAGGCGCGGGTTGCAATCTTGTGTTCGGTCTCGGCTTCGTCGAGCAGTTCGACCGGCGCACCGCGACGCTGCCACTGCTCTGCTCTGGCTTCGATTTCCTTGCGGCCAGCAGTGCCAACGGCGCAATGCAGCGTGCCCTGCCGTTCGAGCTCGCATTCAATGCCGTGGCGATCGATCAGGTCCATGACGGTGCGCGGACCGTTGCCGAGCAGGTCGAGTAGCCTCTCCCCGTAGACGGGGCCCAGCTCACCCGGAAGATCGTCGGGCATGACCCACATGCCGGCATTGATCAGGCCGACATTGCGGCCCGCACCGCCAAAGCCGATTTCTTTGGCTTCGAGGAGGATGACGCTGGTGCCCGCTTCAGCAAGATGAAGGGCTGCGGAAAGGCCGGTATAGCCACCGCCGACGATCACCACATCAGCTTTGGCCGCACCTTTGAGCGAGGTCGTCTGCGGTGCAGCCGGCGCCGTCTTTTCCCAAAGACCGTGGGAGCGCGGATCGTCTAGCATGATGTGGCCTCGAGGCTCTCGGAATGGCGCCGGGGAGGCTTCTTCGGGCATGGCTTGCCACCCGATATCATTCCGCCCAGTACAGTCTTGAGATTTCTAGAAGAGCGTTCTGCGCCATTCCAGCGATAAATTCTCAAGAGATCATTCCAAAAAGGCATGACTGACACCAGGTGTCGATTGTAGGACCCTATAGCTCCCAATAATCGAGATTTGCTATCATGCTGCCGGCGCGTCGCTTCCTTCCGTCCCTTTCCCTGCTGACTGCATTCGAAGCTGCCGCCCGGACTGGTAGCATCACGGCTGCTGCCCGCGAGCTCGATCTGACGCAGAGTGCCGTCAGCCGCCAGATCAAGGCACTGGAAAGTCAGTTGGGCGTTGAACTCTTTCTCCGCGAGCGGCAGACGATCCGGTTGACGGTCGCTGGTGACAGCTATGCGCGCGAGATCCGGGAGGCGCTGAGACGCATATCCAGTGCCTCTCTCAATCTACGGGCCAATCCGCATGGCGGAACACTCAATCTCGCGATCTTGCCGACATTTGGCGCGCGGTGGCTTGCACCGCGTCTCGGGCAGTTCCTGGCCGCCAATCCCGGGATCACCATCAATCTGGTTACCCGTCTTTCGCCCTTCGATTTCCGTCTGGATTCGATCGATGCTGCCATCCACTTCGGTGATGCGGTGTGGCCGGGTGCGGAGCTGACGCTTTTGATGCAGGAGGAGACGATCCCGGCCTGTAGCCCGGAGTTCAAGCGTGTCCACAGAATCGAGGCGCCTGCCGATCTGCTGGATGTGTCGCTGTTGCACCTGACGACGCGGCCCGATGCCTGGGAGCGTTGGTTCACCGAAACGGGGGTCGCCTTTGCCAGCGTGCATGGAATGCTGTTCGACCAGTTCGCCACGGCATCCCAGGCGGCGATCGGCGGACTGGGTGTCGCGCTCCTGCCGACCTTTCTGATCCAGGACGAGCTGAAGCGCGGCGAGCTGGTGCCGGCGGTTGACCGCCCGATGCGCAGTGCGCAGCGTTACTATCTCGCTTTCCCGAGGGAGCGCGCTGCCTATCCGCCGCTGGTTGCGTTTCGCGAGTGGATCCGGAAGGAACTGGCCTTGAGCTGAGCCTGTGTATCAGGTGAGGCTTGCTGCCGCTGCGATCCAGACGGCGAAGACGAGATGTGTCAGGTGATGCAGTGTCTGGTCGATCCCGAAGAGCCACCAATAGGCGGCCTGCTCGATCTTCAGCTGGTGGCGCTTCTGAATAAGCGTCTTGCTCCGATCGATGAGGCCGTGGACGATCAAATCCACGATCGCGAGCCAGGCGAGCTGCGGCGCAAAGAGCAGCGCGATCAGCAGGGTTCCTGCTGCATGCACGGCAATGTGGGCGAGAAGAGGCGCGAACCAGCCAGCGGTCTGTTCCTTGCCCTTCGCCATCCAGCTCGTCTGCAGGATAAAGTCTGACAGCAAATGTTTGATGATGAACAGAGCGACGGCCCAGATCAGCAGATCACTGGCGATTTGCTCTGGCATGGTGGGCATGAGTATTCCTTCGGCTTTCATTTCTGTCTGAAGATAGACCACTCTTCAAAACGCTGTGAAGCGGCCATTTAGTCTACCCAGATTTGGGCTTTGCACTTTCTTTACAGCGAGATCGGGTTTCGGCCCTTCGCGTTAGGGCGATGGTAGTCTCTGTGCATGAAGTCACCAGCCATCGGAGAGCACCTTTTCCAGCATTTCGGCGAAGAAATCGGCACTCTCCCTGCTCAGGCAGAGCGGCGGCTTTATTTTCAAAACGTTAAGATAGTCGCCTGTCGGTTGCATGATGACGCCGAGATCAAGCAGACGATCACAGATCGCTGCCGTCTCTTCGGTGGCCGGCTCCAGGGTTTCCCGATCACGGACGAATTCCAGGCCGAGATAGAGGCCCATGCCGTGCACGGCGCCGACGATCGGGAAGCGTTGACCCAGGGCTTCGAGCCGTGCCTTGAGGTGGTCGCCGACGTCGCGGGCGTTCTCCTGCAGCTTCTCGTCCCGCATGATGTCGAGCACGGTCATGCCAACAACACAGCTTACCGGGCTGCCGCCGGACGAGGAGAAGAAATAGCCTTCCTTCTCCAGGCTGTCGGCGATCTCACGGCGGGTGATGACCGCGCCGAGCGGCTGGCCGTTGCCCATGCCCTTGGCCGTCGTGATGATGTCGGGCACCACGCCCTGTTGTTCGAAGCCCCAGAAGTGATGGCCGAGGCGGCCGTAACCGACCTGCACCTCGTCGGCGATGCACAGGCCGCCGCGGGCGCGAACCAGCGCGTAGACATCCTTCAGGTAGCCGGGCGGGAGCGGGATGCCACCGGCATTGCCGTAGACGCTTTCGGCGATGAAGCCGCCCAGCTGTCCGCCGGCATTCTCGATCTCGGCGATCTTTTCGATCACCGCCTGGACGTAGCCATCCGTTGAGCCGTTACCGCGATACTTGCCCCGATACGTGTTGGGCGAGAGCACGGGGTGGACCCAGTCCGGACGCGTTTCGAGCGCGCGCGGGTTGTCGGCGATGGAGGTCGAGACGGCGTCGCTGGCCACCGTCCACCCATGATAGGCTTCCAGCAGGCTGAGGATGTTGCGATGGCCGCTATGGGCCCAGGCGAGACGCAGAGCGAGATCCACGGCTTCCGAGCCCGAGTTCACCAGAAAGACAGTGTCGAGGCCGTCAGGCGCAAGAGAGGCCAGGCGATCGGAGAACTCGGCGACTGCCGCATAGTGGAAGCGGGAATTTGTGTTGAGCATCGCCCATTGTCTGCCGACCGCATCGGCAAGGCGCGGATGGCCGTGGCCGAGAATGGTGACATTGTTGACCATGTCCAGATAGGCGCGGCCCTTGACGTCGAAGAGATGCTCCTTCCAGCCGCGCTCGATTTGCGGCGGGTCGGCATAGTAGTTCTTCTGCGGCTTGGCGAAGCTCTTGCGCCGCCGCTCCAGCAGGTCTTGGCTCTCAAGTTCCGGTGCGTCGACGCCAATGCCGAGGAGGCGTGATGGCGAGGGGCAGATGCGGGACCAGATGTGGCTCTGCTGCGGTTTCGCAAAGAGCGGCGGAATGAGATCCGGATCACGGCACAGCTGGATGCGCAGGCCTCCGACACCGCCAGCAGCACCCGCAATCGCGCCGATCCTGTCTCCCGCTGCCACGGTTGCACCGTCATCGAGACTGCAGTCGATACCGTCCAGATGCAGAGAGATATCGGGTGCTGACAGGATCAGGTGATGGCCATCGATCATGATCGTTGCATCGAACGGGGCGAATGCTTCCGTCCCGCTAGGCAGGCATACATCGATATGCAGCGCAAACGTCGCTGGCGGGGTCTGGGAGAGAGGCTTGGTGTAGGATAGCCGGAATTCGCCATAACGGGTCGAGGCGACACCGGTTTCCATGGCCGCGCGCGCCAGAAGCTTCCAGTCGATCTCCTGATCGCTCCAACTGTCCCGAGGCAGATCCGGACTGGTGACCGTCAGGTCTGTCAGCCGGAAATCTGCCGGTGCGAGCGAAGGGAGAAGCGGATGGGAGACCGAAACATCGGGATCGCTGGCAAGCATGCCCGCCGCGTCCATGATGGCTGCTTGCATCAGCGGATAGGGGACTGATGTCGCGACCTCGAAGATCGTGCGCTCATGCTCGATATTGCCAAGCACGTAGTCGTTGTCCGGATCGATGGACAGCTGTTGCTCGCTGCTTGCGACGAGCACACCGGCGCGGGCAACGATCAGGGGCCAGAGCGCCTTCAGCTCCGCCTCGGTCAGCGGATAGCGCTCGTGGAAGGCTTTGACCGCGGGAAGAATGAAGAAGGGGTCGCCATCGGCGTGATGCAGCAGGGCCGCGCAGGTCACTGCGAGATCCGCCACCAGCCAGCCATAGAGAACGTCGCCGAAATCGATCACACCGTCGGGAAGCAGCCGGCCCTTGGAATTCGGTGTTGCCACGATGTTGTCGTCGGTGATGTCGTGATGGATCGGCTGAATGCGCAGCGCTGACGTCAGCGGCTGCAGGCGCTTCACCGCCATGATCATCGCCTTGGCGATCCGGTCCCGCTGCTTCTGGTCCGAAACCGACTTTAGGAGATGCAGGGCAACCGGTCCTGCCCGGCGAAGGTCCCATTGCAGCTCGCGCTCAAGCCCGTTGTGACGGAAGTCCTTCAGTCCGCTTGCAACCCGTGCAACCACATCGCCGAAGGATGCCACGACCTCGGGCGCGAGGTATTTCTGGCGGGTCAGCGGCTGGCCGTCGAGATAGGACAGGAGCCGGATCCAGTAGTATTCGCCACCAATCTCGATCTGCGGGATGTATTCACCGGTCAGTGCGGGGATCGGTTCGGACACACGCAAGCCGATGTCAAGATTGCGCAAATGCTCCATGGCCCGGTTCTGGGCATCCAGTTCCTGCTGCGGATATTCTGCGCGGGTGACTTTCAGAACCAGGCGTTCCTCGCCCGTGTCTATGAGGAAATTTCGATCCTGCTGGCTGCCCAACTCGCGGATAGAACCGCTAAAGCCATAGAACTCGTTAAAGATGATCTTGGCATCGGCGAGCGAGACATTGGGGCGCGGCAATTCGGTGCGCTGAAGCAGAGCCGAGTCGGCCATACGTTTCCTCCCGGGGAATCATGTCGGGAGATTAGCAGAGCGTAGTTTTGCGTCTATCCCGGAGCGGTTTCCCGTCGAAAAACGAAGGGCGCCGTTTGCGGCGCCCTTGTCTTGTTTCAGCCCATGCGCTCGGAGGCGTAGGAGCCTGGGCTTGCCGGGAAGACGACGGTGCGGTTGCCGTTGATGAAGGTGCGGTGGTGGATATGGGCGTGGATGGCCCGTGCCAGTACTTGGCTTTCCACGTCACGTCCGATCGAGACATAGTCGTCCGCGGACTGCGCATGGGTGATGCGGGCAACGTCCTGCTCGATGATCGGACCTTCGTCGAGATCGGCGGTCACGTAATGGGCGGTCGCACCGATCAGCTTCACGCCGCGCTCGAAGGCCTGCTTGTAGGGGTTCGCACCCTTGAAGGACGGCAGGAAGGAGTGGTGGATGTTGATGATCTTGCCCGACATCTTCTTGCACATGTCGTCCGAGAGAACCTGCATGTAGCGGGCAAGCACGATCAGTTCGGTGCCGGTCTGCTCGACGAGATCCATCAACTGTCCCTCGGCCTGCGGCTTGTTCTCCTTGGTCACCTTGATGTGGTGGAAGGGGATGTCATGGTTCACGACGACCTTCTGATAGTCGAAATGGTTGGAGACGACGCCGACGATGTCGATCGGCAGCGCGCCGATCTTCCAGCGATAGAGCAGGTCGTTCAGGCAGTGACCGAAGCGCGAGACCATCAGCAGCACCTTCATGCGCTTTGCGGCATCATGCAGGTTCCAGATCATGCCGAACTTTTCCGCCACCGGCACGAAGCCCTTTTCGAGCTTGGCTTCATTGGCACCTTCCTCTGAGATGAAGGAAACGCGCATGAAGAACTGGCCGGTGTGGAGATCGTCGAACTGCGAGCTATCGACGATGTTGCAACCCTGTTCGGCGAGGTAACCCGATATTGCCGCCACGATGCCGCGGGTGGACTTGCAGGATACGGTCAAAACATAGCTCGTCATCGGTTCTCTCATCTCCTCGGCATGGCGCGGGCGCCGTGTCTCTATCGCATGTCCGGCACGATCGGAAGTGTCCCGCGGTGCTGAATTTTCAGTCGTATTTCGAAGGTCTTCGGCGAGCCTACAGCGATCTCCGCGCCTTTTCGATGGGCAGAGATTAGGCCAGGAAATGCAAAACCCCGTTCCCATTGCGTCTTCCCAGGGCGCATCTTCGCCGTTTGCGTGGTCATGGGGATGAAAACGAGAGGACTGCAGCCTGATCGGTCGCAGCCGACCTTTGCAGGGAGATCTTGGAAGCCGCCACGGCCGCTGCTCCGCAAAGTGTGATTGGGCAAGGCGTGACGACCGCTCGCATTCATGTTTTTTGCAGATCCGGAATGACAGCAAGACGGTCGCCCGCTAAGAATTCGGGCGAGGTGGAGCCATGACAGGTTTGGGGACAATGAAGCGAAAACTAATACTTGGCCTGATGTCCAGCGTTGTTGCGATGGCGACACCGCTCGGGTCATCGGCAGCTTCGGGTGGGGCATGCTATCGCGGGATCAATCTTGCGGGCGCCGAATTTGGTAATCTTCAGGGCGTCTTTGGTGTGGGCTATATCTATCCCTCCCTGGAGACGATCACCTATTTCGCGGGTAAGGGCTTCAACACCGTGCGGTTGCCCTTTCTCTGGGAGCGTCTGCAACCGAAACTCAACAGCGAATTCGATCCTGCTGAGTTGAGCCGTCTGCGTGAAACCGTGGCGACGATCGGATCCTTCAATCAGACGGTCATCCTCGATCCGCACAATTACGCCCGCTATTTCGGCAAACTGATCGGAACTGAAGAGGTCCCCGTGTCAGCCTTCGTGGATTTCTGGCGGCGACTTGCCGAAGAGTTCGAGGGAGACAAACATGTCGTCTTCGGCCTGATGAATGAGCCCTTCGACATCTCGTCGACGGACTGGCGCGATGCTTCCAACGAGGCCATTGCAGAGATCCGCAAGGTTGGAGCCGACAATCTCATTCTGGTCCCCGGGACATCCTGGTCGGGTGCGCATAGCTGGTTCGGAGACTGGTACGGCGGGGCGAATGCCGATGTGCTTCTGGGCATCAAGGACCCCGCCAACAATTATGCCTTCGAGATTCACCAGTATTTCGACGATGATTTTTCCGGCACCCTGAACAATTGCAGTCGAGCGGCGGATGCGGTCGAGTCGATACGTCGCGTTGGCGTATGGTTGAAGGAAACGGGTCAGCGAGGCTTTCTCGGCGAATTCGGTGTTCCCGGTACGCCGGAATGCACCGCGGTGCTGACCGAAGTGGTCAAGCTGCTCGATCAGGACAAGACGTCCTGGATCGGCTGGACCTACTGGGCTGCCGGTGACTGGTGGCCGGAGACGGAAGAACTCAACATCCAGCCGACCAAGAACGGTGACCGCCCGCAGTTGAAGGGGCTCGCGCCGGTGCTCAACGATTTCGTCGGGGCGGCCGAGGGCTGTCCGGCGCTTGAACGTCGCTAAACCCAGGCATTGGCCCGAAAGGGTCCGAGGTTAAGCTGGTATCAACAGTTTTCGTATTTGCTCGGCGAAGTTCCGCACATTCGAAAGAGTTCCAGATTGGCCTTACCGGATCACATCGAGCTGGTCGCGCAAACGCCAGGTGTGGCGCTTGACGCCGTCACTGTCGTCGTGACGGTGCCCACCTTTCGGCGTCCGGTGCATCTTCTCAAGACGCTGGCCAGTCTTGCCGCGCAAAAGACAGATCGTCGGTTCGCCGTAGTGCTGGTCGATAACGACAGTGATGGCCGCGAAGGCGTGGCGGCGGCAAAGCCGTTGTTCGATAACGGGCAGATCAACGGTATCCTGATCGTCGAGACGCTGCGGGGCAATTGCAACGCCTACAATGCCGCCTGGCTGACGGCGCTGCAGTTCTTTCCCCGCATGAGCCATTTGCTGGTCATCGATGATGACGAGATTGCCGATCCGGATTGGATCGAGGCCATGAGCCGAACCAAGGAACAGCTTGGCGCCGATCTGGTCGGAGGGCCACAAGTGCCTGTGTTTCCCACCACTGAAACGGGGGACATCCCCCGTCACCCTGTTTTCACGCCCCCTTATCCGGCGACAGGGCTGGTGCCGCTCCTCTATTCCTCCGGCAATCTTCTGGTCTCGCGCAATGTATTAGAAGCAAACAGCTATCCTTTCCTTGACCCGAGGTTCAACTTCATCGGCGGAGGGGATGCGAACTTCATCGACCGCTCGGTGCGCCGGGGGTTCAAGACCGCCTGGTGCCATGAGGCTCCCGTTCAGGAGACTGTGCCGGCCAACCGCCTGGAACGGTCATGGCTGCGCGCACGTGGCATCCGTGATGGTGTCATCTCGACCCTGGTCGAAAAGGGAAGACGGTCGGCCCAGCCCCTGGGATCCGCCCGCGTCTTCCTGAAAAGTCTTGCTTTGCTGGCCCTTTCGCCGTTGAAGGCTGTTCTGGCTGCTCGTCGTCTCGGCTCGTTGCAGAACAGCCTCTATTACGTCCATGTCGGGCTTGGACGCACCCTCGCTCACTTCGGATATGCCGATGAACAGTATCGACATACGGACGGGCGCTGAACGCCACAGGGCGTCGGCAAAACCCGCGGACCCAACGCATGTTCTGCGGCAGGCTGCGGTTGCGGTCAGCATCATGTTGCTGACCATCATGCTCATTTCGTTTCAACCTTTCGCCCCCGTGCACGAAGGCGCGCAGGAAGGGGGTAACCTTGTCAATCAGCTGGGGTTCGGTCTGCTTGGGCTTGTCGCCCTGTGCTCGCTGGTGATGCTCGCCGATCTGCGCAAACTGCCGTCGCTGGTCGGTCCAGCCTGGATGCTGATGGTCGGCTTCCTTCTGTTTTCCGGTTTGACCAGCCCCGATCCGAGCGCCACCTTTCGCGGGATTATCCTCACCCTGATCGTGATGATGACCGTGGTGACCGTGCTGGCGCTTCCCCAGGACGGTGATGGTTACGCGCGCTTGCTGAGCGTGGTTTCCGGCATCCTGATCTTCATCTGCTATGCCGGGATACCGATCGTTCCGTCGCTCGCGACCCATGGCTTTGACGCCCTGGAACCGCAGAACTCCTATCTCTGGCGCGGGGTTTTTACGCACAAGAATATCGCCGGTCCGGTCATGGCGGCCTTCGCCTTCGCCGCCATCTATCTCTGGCGCCGTGGCGACCGCTGGGCGGGCATCCTGATCGGTCTTGCCGCCCTGATCTTCATCAGCCAGACAGGCTCCAAGACCACGCTTGGCCTGGTACCCGTGGCAGCCCTGCTGGTGCTGCTGCCCAGTGCGCTCGGGCTTCGCATCCTGACGCCAATCGCCGTGTTCTGCTGCCAGCTTGCCTTTGCTCTCCTGACCTTCGGCTCCGTCCTGATCGAACCAATCCACCAGTTCGTCTTGTGGCTTGGCATCGATCCTACGTTTACCGGACGCGTATCGATCTGGAAGTTCGGGCTCGATGCATTGGCCGACCGTCCATGGATAGGCTTCGGTTATGAGAGCTTCTGGAGCACCGATCTGGTTCTGCATGCCGCCAATCCCTATTATCTCGATTGGGACGTTCGCGGGATCGTCCATGCGCATAACGGCTATCTCGACATTGCCATCTCCATGGGGATACCGGCGCTCATCCTCGCGCTTGCCGTGCTGATCGTGTTTCCTCTGGTCGACTACATGCGCTGCCGACCGATCCGTGAGAATCTGCTGCTTGCAGACTTCTTCATGATGATCGTGTTCTTCACGACGCTGAACGCGATGATGGAGAGCTTCTTCTTCCGACGGATGGATCCGGTCTGGATGCTCTGCTTCTTCGGCGTGATCGGCCTGAGGCTTGTCGCCCGGGTTGGCATTCCCCGCAAAGCCGCCTGATACCAAATCTCGATGACAGGTACCTATAGGGTCCCTATCATCGAGATTTGGTCTAACGCGTTTGCCTGTCAGGCAGCGGCTTCGTCGCGATTTTTCCGCAAGCGTGCGAAGTTGAGACCGAGGGCCAGCAAGACGCCGATGCCAAAACCGGCGATCAGACCGGCGACCGCGATGATTTTACGGGATGGACCGACGGGCTGAAGCGGTGGTCGTGCCTCCGAGAGAACCTGCACATTGGCAAGTGTAATCGCTTCCTGCTCCCCGGTTTCGCGCGTTCTCAGCAGGAAGGATTCGTATACCGAACGCCGCGCTGCAGCCTCCCGCTCAAGCTCTCGCAAGGTCACCAGGCGATCATTGTTCGATGCTTGGGTGTCCTTCAACTCCTGCAAGCGGCTTGTGAGGGCCACTTCCTGCTGCAGGGAGCGATCCAGCTCGACCTGAAGCGCGCTGCGGATACGGCCCAATTCTTCGCGGATCTGGTTGCGCATCCCCTCCGCCTGCGAACGCGCCTCGATATAGGTCGGGTGTTGCGGTCCGTAGCGGGCCGCAATCGCTTCGAGCTCCTTGCTGAGATCGGCGTAGCGCGTGCGCAGGACGGCAATGGTATCGGAGCTCACGTCTTCCGGGAGAGCCAGTTCTGCGCCGCTGGAGGCAGACATCTTGACGATACTCGTGATCTTGGCGCGCAGTCCGGCTGTTTCCACGCGCAGCGCACTCAGCTTGTCGTTGATCAGCTTCAGGTCGTTGTCGACGATCAGCCTGCCGTCAACATTCACCAGGTCGTTCGAGTTTCGGAAGCTCTCGGCCGCCTTTTCCGCCTCTTCGAGCTTCATGCGCAGATCGGCTAGACGGCTGGAGAGTTCGTCCGAGGTCCGGCGTACGGCGTCGGATTGCATGGAGGCTAGTTCCCGCTGAAACACGCCGCTGACGATGTTGGCCAGACGAGCGGACTTTTCCGGATCCCGGGTTTCTGCGGAGATCGAGAAGATGAACGTCTTCTCGTCGCGGTCCACGTTCACGACCTCGTAGAGATGGTTGAGGACGCGAGATTCGATGTTCTGGGCATCTGCCTGAGATGCTCTCTGCCAGAGTGCACTGAACCCGGAGGGAGCGAGCGTTCCGTTGAATTCCGGATCCTGCTTGAGGTTGGCTTCCTCTATGACCTTCAGCAGAACACTGTTGGATTTGACGATGCGCGCCTGACTTTCAACGACGGCGAGAGAGGCATCCGTCGGCAGCTGGTCGGTCGTCAGCTGGTCGCCGACGGTGCGGATCTGGCGCGGGTCTACCAGGATATCGCTGCTGGCGACCCATAGCTTCGGCAGGGTCATGGCATAGGCACCGGCAAACAGGCCACCGATCACGGTCGATGCAATCAGTATTCGGTAGGAGCGTTTCAAGATGTCGATGACAACGAAGGGATCGATCAGTGGCTTCCAAGCGCCTACAGTGAGCGCAGAGGTCTCACTGTGTGGACTGATAGAGAGTCGGCCATCCGCAGCGGCCGCGTGGGCAGGCTCTTCCCGCGATACGGTCTTCTCAGACGCTGCAGCAGCCTGTGGCTGCTCGGGCTCCATGCTGTTCACCTGGCCCTCGAGCATGGAGACACGGGCTCGCAGAAAATCGAGATAATCGTCGTGACGTTCAAGCATATCCCGCAACGACGGGCGGCCCGTGCGAGTGCCAGCAGACTGGCCCGAACCCTGCCCAGGGTGCTCTAAGCCGGGCTTGTCGTTTCCGTGGCTGGTTCGGTCATCGCGCAAATACATATCGACCCTTGCTTCGGGAAATGGTTCGCTCGGCGCAAATCTAATTATTTTTCAAAAACAAATGGTTAATAAATCGGAAAATTAACCGTTCGAAGTTAAGTTCCTAGCGTGTCAACGCTGCCCGATTTATGTCTGAAGCCCTGCGCAATCCTGGACCCAACGTGAACGCGATCCTCCGACACTTCCATGCAAATCGACAGCTGGTCGGCGCCTACTTGTCCGTCATTTCCGGATCTGTCGGGCGATTGGTCGTATCCCTCGTCTATTTCATCATTCTGGCCAACACGCTGCCGATCGCGGATTACGGGGTATTCGCCACGGCATCGGGCACCGGGCTTGTGCTCTCAAGGCTTCTGGCGCTCGGGTTCAGCTCGCCGCTATACCGCATCGCCGTGGTCAAGCCGCGGTTGCTCGGCCTTTATACCGTCGGCTATCTCCTGGCGTCTGTCGTATCGCTCCCGCTGGTCGCCCTTGCGGCAGTGCTGATCTATCTCCTGTTCTTCTCCGGCGATGTCGGGTTCCTTACCTTCACCATTGTGGTCATCTCCGAGACATTGCTGTGGCGATCGGCGGAGATCGTGATCATCGTGAATAACGGACTGAAGCGTTTCGGCCTCGCTGCGGTTCTGGTGATTTTCGGAACTGCCACGCGCGCCGCCGCTGCGGGTCTCTTCTGGGGCCTTTCGCCGGTTCAGGATCTGGATCACTGGGCATGGTGGTATGCAGGCGCCAATCTCGCATCGCTTGTCGTCGCCCTCTATTTCTATCCCCGGGTCCGATTGCGGTTCGATATGCGGCTTTACCTTCGCCGCGTGCAGGATTCCGTTGCTGTTGCTGGCGCGGAACTGCTTTTCTATCTCCAGTCGGAACTGGACAAGCTGATGGTGCTCGGCATCGGCGGACCGGCGGTTGCCGGTGTCTACGCGATCATCATGCGGGTCGTCGACCTCACTGCGCTGCCCATCCGCTCCTTCAATACCATCCTGGTGCAGAAGCTGATGCAAAGCCCTGACATGCTGAAGTCACTCAAGGTCAAGGTGCTTATCGAAGCGGGATTGATGATCATCTCCGTGGCGGGGCTCGCCACGCTCGCGTTTCTTCTGCATCTCTATCCCAATGCACTCGGGCGCAATGTGGCGCCTGTGGCCGAGCTTCTGCCGCTCGTTCTCCTCGTTTCCGGGTTTCGCAATCTGGCGGAGTATCAGGGTGAGTTGATGTATGCGCGTGGCCACAGCTGGCTACGGACGCTGTGCCTGGCGCTTCTGACGCTCAGCAAGGCCGGACTGATCGCACTTCTGTTGCACAATTTTGCGCATGACGGCCAGAACTGGATCATCGCCTTGAACGGCGTCTTCGCCTGCCTCTACGTGATCTCGGCGATCTTCACCTATTCGAGCCTCAGGCTGCCAGCGAAGCGGGTCTGATTTCTCTCACCCTGGGCTCGACGCCAGATCGCTAAAGACCAAGCACCCGACGGATGTCTTTTGGTTCTAGGCCTAGGAAGGACTGCATGCCGAGCGCCACCTGTTCGGGTGCCATGTCCCGTACGAAGGCCCGGAACTCGTCCTCCGTCGGCGGAGGAGCAAGCCAGAAGACCTTGCAAAGTTCTGTCTGGTCGTGGAAGTGGCCGGCACCCTTCTCCACGTCATCGACGAAGCGGCCATACATCATGCATTCCGAGAAGCGGCGCTGTTTCCCCATCGCGGCGATCCAGTGCTCCCCGGTGACTGTTTCGATCCGCCTGCACATGTCGAGGATGCTGCTTCGTTTCCACGCGATCATGGTGCCGACATAGTCATTTGTCGACAGCTGGCTTTCGGGCAGGCCGAGCAAGGTTCCGGCATTGGCTGACCAGAGCCGATGCTCATCCATGGATTCTGCGGCCAGAGCATTCGGTCTGATGAGAAGCCGCAGGTTACCGTTCCTCCACAGCTGGTCGCAGTCGTATGGACGCAGGAAGGCCACGTCGGAATCCAAATAGAGAAAGGCATCGTCATCAACGAGGTCGGCAATCGCGATGCGTCGAAACTGCTGCACATGCCAACCGCGAAGCGGCTTGGTTCTGAACGACAGCCAGATCCGGCGACGGCCCATGGTCATCGGATCGGGAAAGACCTTCAGCCAGGAAGGCAAGAGATCCTTCTCTCCGATGACGATCCGGCGCGGCGATTGCAATTGCCGGAAGAGCGGCACATCACGGTCTTCGACCAGGACGTAATGCTTGGTATAACCCGTCACATGGGCGTCGAGGGTTTCGCAGAGCAGGCGAAAACGTTCGAAATCCGCGTGGTAACTGGCGGTGACGATCGCTGTCTTCATGACAGGGTCTCCTTGTGAGCCGTGGTCTGTCCGCTCAGCAGGTCCAACATGTCCTTTATGCCGGCATCCATGCGGTTGCGCTGTTCTTCGGCAAATATCCTGCCATCGAGCCGCTGAAGATCTCCCGCCCGCGCGCGGCGTATCTTCTCGTTCAAGGCGGAGGCGAAGCTTTCCGGGTCGTCTGCGATGGCGCAGTTGCCGGGTATGGCTGCAATGCCGCGGACTGAGCTGGTCGTGGCGACACTCGGCAGTCCGAGCGAGAATGTTTCGACTGTCTTCAGCTGCACGCCGGTGCCAGCCCGGCTGATCAGCGGGATCACCGCACTGGCGGCGACGAAATCCGTTGCCCGATCAACCCGCCCGACGAATTTGACGCCCGGCCATGCTGCGGCGAGGTCCGGCGGGGTGCTGCCGGCGACGCTGATCCGGACATCGGCGAGGAGCTTTGGTTTCACCTCGTTCAGAAACCATTCCAGGCCGATCCGATTGGGATGCCATGTCCAGGTTCCGAGCAAGGCAAGGTCGTGCTGGAGTTCGGTCGTCTGCGGCAGATGCGTCGATGTTGAAACGCTCAAGGGCAGGAAAACGGAACGATCGGGTGGCACTCCCAGATCGGCCGCGTCCTCGGCGGCGAAGGTCACGACGCCGGTCGACTGATCGCGCAGCCGGTGCTCAAGTGTCTTCAGCAGTCGCGCATCACGGGCGAACAGAATGCGCTTGATCAATGAACCTGCGTTGCGGGCGTTCTCCGCCGAGGAGCGATGTTCGACATTGTGTGCAACAAAGATCGATGGCTTGCCGATGAAGAGATCCGGGAAGGCTCCCGCGAGGGCGACACCGTTCAAGACATAGCCGTCGAACTGTCCGGCGGAGGCGATCGCGTTTCGAACGGCTTCTTTTCTGATTACCCGCAGTTTGGCGCTCGACATCGGTAGCCGGGTGGCGAGCGACATCAGCAACCACTTCAGTTTCAGACCGGCGCCCGCCTTTTCGGTGCGCACTTCCACCTCGCCGAGGGAGGCATGGGCGCCAGGCGCGACGGCCTGCCCCGGCCAGGCGCAGCCGATCACCGTCGTGCGAACGCCTGCGCGCTGCAAGCCTTCCAAGAGGGCTGCATTGGCCAGTTCATAACCTGTCGAAGGATTGGCTTGCGCAACGAGCGATGTGACGAAGACCAGATGCAAGGACAAATCGCCACCTATGCGAGACACGATACATTTTCGAGATGCAATTCTTAAACCTTATTCTCAGTTAGGGGCGTGAACATTCCTTTAAACCCGGCCACTTCAGTACCCCATTAACTCCGAATTCATGCCTCGACACCTAACGTTTCACAGGTTCGTGAGGGGGCTTTGCCTATCGAGGCAGGCGTCCCTCTCTGGCGCATATGATGTTCAGAAATGTCATGGGCGGTCTCAGTCTTGCTCAGGTGAGGGCGACCAAAGTGATCGGAAGCACAGCGTATCGCTTCCCTTGTTTCAGTTGTTTGCATGCCGGGTTCGTCCCGCTGCCATGCACCTTTGATTGGTATAGCGTTCTGGGAGTGCAGCGGGAATGGACGCCAGATTACAAGAGAGCCGCGATCTGCCGCTTGCGGTCGATCTCGATGGGACGCTGATCGCGACGGATCTTTTGTGGGAGACCATCTTTCTCGCACTGAAGACCAATCCTCTTGTTGTCTTTCTGCTTCCGATCTGGGCTCTGGCAGGCAAGGCGCGCCTCAAGCTTGAACTCGCTCGCCGTGTCACACTCGATCCTTCCCGCTTGCCTTATCGCCAGGACTTCCTCGACTATCTGAGGGCGGAACGTGCTTCAGGCCGCACCATCGTTCTTGCGACCGCAGCGGCAGAGCCTCTGGCGCATGCTATTGCCGCCCATCTCGGCATATTTTCGAAGGTGTTTGCCACGCGCGAAGGGGTCAACCTTGCCAGCCGGGCCAAAGCTGCGGCGCTGGTCGAGGAATATGGCGCCTATGGGTTCGACTATGCGGGCAATGATCGGGCGGACCTCGCGATCTTCGACGAAGCCCGGAATGCGATTGTCGTTGCGCCCGACAGGGCTGCCTCCCGATATCAGCAGGCGCATGACGCCATGCGCTTCGACGCGCCGCGCACGGGCTTCAAGACCTATCTCAAGATGTTGCGCGTCCATCAGTGGCTGAAGAACCTTCTGGTTTTCGCACCGCCGGTGCTGGCTCATGATTTTCTGATCGCCGGAACGATGTTTGCGGCGACGCTGGCATTCATTGCGTTTTCGGCCTCTGCGTCGGCGATTTACATCATCAACGACATCATCGATCTGCCGCTGGACCGCGTTCACCCCCGCAAGCGCCATCGGCCGTTTGCCAGCGGAGCGCTGTCTATTCCCTTCGGCCTTGCCTGTTCCGCCGCGCTTCTGGCGATTGCGGCCGCGATCTGCTTCTTCCTGCCGCCGATGTTTGCCGTGATCATCGCGATCTACATCGTCAGCACCACAGCCTATTCGCTGGCCATCAAGCGGATGCTTCTGCTTGATGTCATCTGCCTGGCAGGGCTCTACACACTGCGTCTGCTTGGCGGCAAGCTTGCAGCCAATATCCCGCTCTCCTTCTGGCTCATGGCATTTGCCATGTTCTTCTTCCTGTCGCTGGCATTCGTGAAGCGTTATGTCGAACTGCAGAGCTCGGGCGTACCGGAGCAGACCCGCATCGCTGGCCGCGGCTACAGGCCGGAAGATATCGGGATCGTCGGACAGAGCGGTGTCTCGTCCGGCTTTACGGCCGTGCTGGTTCTTGCGCTCTATATCAACAGCGATGTCGTCGGAAACCTCTATTCCGAGCCGTGGCTGATCTGGCCGCTGGTGCCCATAGTGCTCTACATCAACATGCGTGTCTGGGTGCTCGCCCATCGCCGCGAAATGAATGAAGATCCGGTTGTCTTCATCGCATCGGATTGGCGCAGCCAGATCTTCATTGCGCTCGGCGCGGCACTCCTCATCGTGGCCGGGATGGTCTGATGCTGGGCGCTTTCGACAGCTTCGGGCGGATCGACCGGCGGCAGCGTGATGCGTTGCCGGTGGGCGACGCACTGGCCAGGTTGCGGGCTGCGACGGATCGTGGCGGTTTGACCGTCCTGCCGTTCGGCAATGGACGATCGTATGGCGACAGCTGTCACAACGACACAGGGCTGCTCATTCCGATGCGGTCGCCTTCTGCGGACATGTCGCTCGATCCTGACAGTGGTCTTCTGGATGCATCGGCCGGTGTGACCCTCGAGGATATCATCGCGGTCGCAGCCCCACATGGGTTCTTCCTGCCCGTGACCCCCGGAACCCGCCATGTCACGCTTGGCGGCGCCATAGCCAACGATGTTCATGGCAAGAACCATCATCTGCGGGGCACATTCGGCTGCCACATCATGAGTTTCGAACTGCTTCGCTCCGATGGGGAAAGCCTCCATTGCTCGGCGGCAAGCAATCCTGGCCTGTTTGCTGCGACGATCGGGGGCATGGGACTGACCGGGATCATCACCCGCGCGCGGCTTCAGCTGATGCGCGTGCCCTCGCTCGATATCGACGAGCAGATCGTGCCCTTTGGCCATCTCCACGACTACTTTGACCGGGCGGAAGAGGCTGATCGGACCAACGAATATGCCGTTGCCTGGGTCGATCAACTGGCGTCCGGGCGTTCAGCGGGGCGCGGCGTGCTGATCACCGGCAATCATGCCGGCAATGGCAACAGAGAGGTCGAGACGCGGGCGAGCAGGCTTGCCGTGCCTTTCGACCTGCCTTTCTCTATGCTCAATCGTGCCAGCCTGACGGCATTCAATGCTGTCTATTTCGCCGCGAAGAGCCGGAATGCCGGCGTTCACAGGGCTGGCTACGGGAGCTTCTTCTATCCGCTCGACGGCGTCGGGCACTGGAACCGCCTGTATGGTCCGCGCGGGCTTTTCCAGCACCAGAGCGTCATTCCGTTCGAGACGGCGCGTCGGACGATACCGTTGTTGCTGCAGGCAAGTCGGGATGCTGCGCACGCGTCCTTCCTCACCGTGCTCAAGCGTTTCGGAGAGGTCGCCTCGCCCGGTATCCTGTCGTTTCCCAGGCCGGGCTACACGCTGACCATGGATTTTCCCAATCGCGGAGCGCCGACGCTTGCACTTCTTGAAACGCTTGACCGCCTGACGATCGAGGCGGGCGGTCGCGTCAACCCCTACAAGGACCAGCGGATGAGTGCGGCCACCTTCCAGGCCGGCTTTCCCAACTGGGCCGAACTCGAGACGTGGCGCGATCCCGGGTTTCTATCGAACTTCTGGCGCCGAACAGCACTCAGTTCACCGCACTCATGACGAGACCGGACCCAAGTTCCGACGAGAGGACATCATGAAATACATCCCCTTCATCCTGTTCACGGTGATGACCAACGCCGCCGCTCAGCTGATGCTGAAATACGGCATGATCACCCTTGGACCGATCAGCTTCTCGGCCGATACGATGATCCAGCGCATCTTCCAGATCCTGTTCAATCCGTGGGTCTTCTTCGGCCTCGTCATGTTCGTGGTGTCGATGGCCTCGCATCTCTACGTGCTGTCGAAGGTCGACCTCTCCTTTGCCTATCCGTTCCTCAGCCTCGCCTATGTGGCGGTCGCCCTTTGCGCCTGGCTCCTGTTCAAGGAAGAGCTCGGTGCGCTGAAGATTGCCGGTATCGCCTTCATCTGCATCGGCACCGTCCTGATTGCCCAAAGCGGAAGCAGCAGCACCAAAACAGCGGAAGACAGCTCGATCGCGAAGGCGGTCGAGACCTGAGTTTCAAACCGATCTGACACGATAAAAACCAAGAAGAAAACGGGGTTTAGAACATGAGACACATCATCTTCGGTGGAGACGGGTTCGTCGGACGCTACCTGGCACCCAGACTGCTTGCCGACGGTCACGAGGTCGTCGTCGCCGATATCGTCAAGAGCGACCTTGCGCATTATCGCGACGCGCGTTTCATCAATACCGATGTCACCGACCCGGATTCGATCCGCAGGATCGGCATCAAGGCCGATGACATGGTCTATAACCTGTCCGCCAAGATGTTGTCGCCGATCCAGGTGCGGGCCAAGCGGCACGACTTCTTCTTCCCGGTCAATTATTACGGTACCGAAAACATCATCAAGGCGATGGATGCGGCCGGCGCGAAGTCGCTGGTGCATTTCACCACCGACATGGTCTATGGCCACACCTATACCTGGCCGCAGACGGAAGATCATCCGTGCAAGCCGCTCGGTGAATATGGTCTTTCCAAGCTGAAGACCGAGGAACTGGCCGTCGAATGGCGCAAGTGCGGCATGAATATCAGCCTGTTTCGTCCGCGCCTGATCATCGGTCCGGGACGTCTCGGCATTCTCGCCAAGCTCTTCAAGCTGATCGATAACAACCTGCCGGTGCCGATGATCGGTTCGGGCAAGAACCCCTATCAGTTCATTTCGGTGTTCGACTGCGCCTCGGCGGCGCATGCCGCCTATAAGGCCGGCGTGCCGAACGAGGTCTACAATCTCGGCTCGCTCAACCCGCCGCCGGTGAAGAAGCTTCTCGGCGATCTGGTCAAACATGCCGGCTCGAAGTCGATCCTGGTGCCGACGCCCGCCTGGGCGGTCAAGCGCACGCTCGATTTCCTCGATCTCATCAACATGCCGCTGATGGACCCGGAGCAATATCTGATCGCCGACGAGATGTGCATTCTCGACGTGTCCAAGGGCGAACGCGAGCTCGGCTGGGTGCCGCAGTATCGCGACGAGGACATGCTGATCGCCGCCTATAGCGAATACCGGAAGTCGCTCGAAGGCCGTCTTGAACCCCATGCCGCAGCATCGAAGGCTGCGTGAGGAGACAGTGATGAATACTGCAGTCAGACTGAACGAACAGCCGACCCTCGATGCGGTGAAGGCGCCCCGCGCCAAGACCGAAAAGCCGAACCTTCTGTCGGTTGATCAGGCCAAGGCACTTGACCTGCCGCAGATGACCGACCTCTTCACGCAGCACCTCAATCCCGGCCAGCTGCATTTCATGAAGCTGCTCGGCTTCCACAAGGTGAAGGTCGAGCGTGCCGAGGGCATGTATTACTACGACCAGAACGGTCGCAAGATCCTCGACTTCTTCGGCGGCTTCGGGTCGCTGGCCTTCGGGCACAATCACCCGCGCATCATCGAGGCGCGCAAGACCTTCCAAGATGAGAAGCGCCACGAGATCGCGATTGCCTTCATGTCGCAATATGCGACGGCGCTGGCCCATAATCTGGCAGCCTGCTCGCCTGGTGATCTCGACATGGTCTTCCTTGGCTCGTCGGGTTCGGAAGCCATGGAGGCTGCGATCAAGGTTGCCGAGCGGGCGGCCGGTCCGCAGAAGCCGAAGGTCGTCTATGCCGAGAACTCCTTCCACGGCAAGACCAAGGGCGTCCTGTCGATCACCGATGGTTCGCTTTATCGCGGTCAGTTCAAGCTGGTCGATAACACCGTCCGCGTGCCGTTCGGCGATATCGAAGCGATCGAGAACGCCTTCCGCAGTGATCCGGAAATCGGTGTCATCGTGCTCGAAACCGTTCAGGGCGGTGGCGGCATCATTCAGGCGGATGCGGCCTTCTGGCAGAAGCTTCGTCAGCTCTGCGACCAGTATGGCGTGCTCTGGGTTGCCGATGAAGTCCAGTGCGGTCTCGGCCGCACCGGAAAGTTTTATGCGTTCGAGCATTACGGCGTCGTCCCTGATGTGACCGCGCTCGCCAAGTCACTCGGCGGTGGCAAAACCGCGATGGCGGCGATGATCGCGCGGCGCGAGGTCTATATGAAGGCCTATGGTACGCCGAAGACGGCGATGATCCATGCCATGGCGACCTTTGGCGGCATCGGCGAGGCTTGCGTCACCTCTATCGAAGCGCTCAACGTGCTTTATGACGAAGGCCTGATCGACCGCACTGCCGAGGTCGGCGACTACCTGCTTGACCAGCTCCGGATCCTGCAGGCGCGCTATCCAAGCCTGATCAAGGAAGTTCGCGGCCAGGGCATGATGGTCGGTCTCGAGTTTCACGACTTCTCGCAGACCATGCCGCTGGTGCTTCGCCCTGTCATCGCGATGCTCGACGACAAGCTGAAGGGCTCGCTGCCGGGCTTCATCGGCAGCCACCTGCTGCGCGATCACGGCGTTCTGGTCGCCTTCACAGAGTATAACCGCAACGTCATCCGGCTCGAGCCGCCGCTGATCTGCGAACGCGAGCATGTCGACCAGTTCATTGCAGCACTCGACGAGGTGATGTCGCGCGGCATCATCCGCATCGTGAAGGATTTCGTCACCGCTCAGGTGAAGTGATATCTTTCATCAGGCGGAGTTTCAGGCCGGGCCTCGCGCCCGGCCTTTTCATTGGCTCTCTAATATGCCAGGCCGCAGCAAGAGGTCCCAGCAAGCGTCGATCGCAACAACCTCGCGGCCTGCAAGGGCTGGCGCATAACGCTCTTCGAGCATGCGGCGCCCCGTCGTTATCGGGCATTTCGGACGCAGCACGCCATCGGTGGCGCGAACCGCTTCAAGAGCTTCCGGTGCGACCTGCCGGACGGTTCGGAAGGGATCTGCGCCGATCTGGATCTTGCGTGTGGTGTCACGGTCGAGGATCCAGGGGAATGGGTTGACGAAGTCGAGGGTCATCAGACTTTCAAGGCGGATCTGATTTTCTGCTTCGAATTTCAGCAGTGCTTTCGCCAGGATGTCTGCCGAAATCACCCAGTAGACCTGGTAATCGAGCTCGCTATAGAGCTGCCAGCTCGGCAATTGCCCCTTGTTGGCTAGGTCGATATAGGCCGCTCCCTGGGTCGCATAATGCTGCTCCAGCAGGATTGCGCGTTCCATGATATCCGGTTTCGCCGACACCTGCTGCATGTTGCGCAGCAGCGGTGTGTCGGGTTCGACATAGGTCGGTGCCACGGCAATCGAGCGCAGCGTCTTGTGCGCGATCTTGCTCATCGTCGGTACGGTGCAGAAGGCCGCCAGCACGAGAAATGCGATCTTGGTGCGGTCTATGACATCAGGCAGCCTCTGATAAGCCATCAGCAGAACGGGCCAGATGAAGATGAATTCCTGGCTGCCGGTGTTCTGGGTTTCGAGGATTGTCCCACCGACAAGGGAGATGCCGAACCAGCAGAAGGAGCGATCGAAAAACCGTCTCTGTTCGGATGCATAGTTCAGGTCGGCCCAGATCATCACCAGGAGCAGAAGACCGGCCGGCAAGAGCACGTCGAGTTTGCCCGAGGCGACGGTCAGGAAGCGGGGCAGCAGGGCATCCTGATTCATCGCGATCAGATCGAGAATGTCCCTCACATAGGCCGATATCATGCCCGTGCCGAGCTCTATGGCCGCCAACGGAAGCAGGAAGGCGAGGGCGGCAAGCACGAGGTTGCCAATCGACATGCGCCCCGCCAGCACAGCTCCGAGCCCAATCAGTCCGCCGACGAGGAAGCCTGTGATCTTGGTCAGGAACAGAGCCAGCATCGCCAGGGCGCAGAAAAGCGCGAAGCGCGGGCCGCCACGCATAAAGACGAGACCTGCTGTCAGGACATAGAGAAGAAGCGAGGTCTGTCGGTTGTAGATGCCAAATCCATCAAGGCCGGGATAGGAATGGAAGAACTGGGCATTGGCCGGGAAGGCGGCGAAGACGAGAAACGGGATCAGCAGGGCGAAGGCCGTTGTGCGGTTCCTGCCCGCCATGTCCAGCAGCACCAGGGTCATCAGGGGCGCCGTGGCAACAAGCTGCGACCATTGCACGAGCAGGAGTGGCTGGGCTCTCGGAAAGAGATCCAGCCCCCAGGCGAAGAGATAGTACCCCAAGGCCCCGACCGGCGTTGAGAAATCAAGGCTGGGGATCTGGCCCATCCGGATCCGCTGAGCGGCATCAAGGTAGATATAGGTATCCCAATACATGGGGCCGATCGGCACGGCGAGCGGCAGCTTCAACAGAAGGAACAGCGCTGCTACCGTGATCCATAGCCAGGCGGTCGGAGATGCTAAAAGCCGTGTCAGTAGTCCCCGATCCCTTGTACCGGAAGCCGAATTTGCCGCCACGTCTCTCGTCCTGTCGTTGATGCCCTGCGTCAATCTGCGCCATGGTGTGCACGAAAGCTTAACAGCCGGAAAACGCATGGCGTAATCGCGAAAGTCGTGCCGACAGATGAAATCTTTCAGGGGTAGAGATGTTCCTCACCCATGCGGTCGCGGACGGCGTAGCGTCCATCGCCCAGATCACGGACCGCGTCCTCGCCGAGTGCCACCTTGCCGTGTCCGCCTGGGAGGTCGAGGATGTAGTGGGGGATACAGACGCCGGAGATCCGTGTGCGCAGTTCGCGCATCAGGGCCTGACCCTCGGCGATCGACAGGCGGAAATGGCCGGTGCCGGGCGCCATGTCCGGGTGGTGCAGGTAGTAGGGCTTGATGCCGGTTTCGACGAAGGCCCGCATCAGCGATGTCAGGGTCTCTGCGTCGTCGTTCACTCCTTTCAGGAGCACGCTCTGGCTGACCATCTGCACACCGCCGGCGATCAGCCGCCTGCAGGCTGCGCGCGCTGCGGGCGTCAGTTCGCGGGGGTGGTTGGCGTGTAAAGCCAGGATCACGCTCTTGCCGCTCGTCCCCAGTGCCTCGACAAGCTCGCCGGTGATCCGCTCGGGATCAACGACGGGTACGCGGCTATGGATCCTCAAGACCTTGACATGGTCCATGGCTGCCAGCTTCCCGGCCACATCGCGCAGGCGCCGAGCAGACAGGATCAGCGGATCGCCGCCGGTCAGGATGACTTCCCAGATGCGCGTGTCCGAGGCGATGTAGTCCAGCGCCCTTTGCAGAGCCTCGGCGCCGAGATTGCCGTCGCCCTGCGGGCCGACCATTTCGCGGCGGAAGCAGAAGCGGCAATAGACCGGGCAGACGTGAACGAGCTTCAGCAGCACGCGGTCCGGATAGCGGTGGACGATGCCCTCGACCGGCGAGTGGGGATGGTCCCCGATCGGATCCGGTCGTTCCGCGGGATGCTCGATCAGTTCGGCGGCGTCAGGCACATACTGCGCGGCGATGGGATCTGCCGGATCGTTGGTATCAATCAGGGCCCGGACTGTGGGCGTCAGCGCGATCGCGTAGCGCTCGGCAACCGTCTCAAGACCGGTTGCCCGGTCGCCTGCGACGAGCCCCTCGGACACGAGGTCGGAAACGGTCCTGAGCGTCTGTTCAGCCAAGATGCGTCTCCGCAACCGGTGCCCAGATGACCTGATCGATCCTCAGTGCTCCCGTCGCCAGCATGACGAGCCGGTCGAAGCCGAGCGCGATGCCGGAGGCTTCTGGCATATGCTGAAGCGCTTCCAGGAAGTCTTCGTCGAGCGGATAGGTTTCCCCGTAAACCCGCTGCTTCTCCGCCATCTCGGCCTCAAAGCGGCGGCGCTGCTCGGCCGCGTCTGTCAGCTCGCCAAAGGCATTGGCGAGTTCAACACCGCAGGCATAGACCTCGAAGCGTTCGGCAACGCGCGGATCGTCAGCGCAGGGGCGGGCGAGGGCCGCTTCTGCGACCGGATAGCGGTCAAGGATGGTCACCCGGCCATTGCCAAGATTGGGTTCGACCTTCTCGACGATGACCCGGCTGAAGAGATCCGCCCAGGTGTCGTCGGCGGCGATACGCATGCCGGCTGCCGTCAGCTGCGCGGCGAGTGCGTCGCGGTCCGTCGTGCCGTCCGCCTCGATCGTCGCCAGAAGGTCGATGCCGGCATGGTGCGCAAAGGCATCTGCTACGGATATCCGTTCGGGCTCGGCAAAAGGATCGACGGTCTTGCCGCCAAAGACAAAGTGCTTCGTGCCGGCCGTCTCCGCCGCAAGCGCGATCAGATCCGCGCAGTCGCGCATCAACTGCTCGTAATCCTCGCCGACCCGGTACCATTCCAGCATGGTGAATTCCGGGTGATGCAGCGGTCCGCGCTCGCGGTTGCGATAGACATGGGCGAAGCAGGCGATCCTGGTTTCGCCGGCGGCCAGCAGCTTCTTGCAGGCAAATTCCTGTGACGTGTGCAGATAGAGCGGCACCGCCGTGCCGTCATGGCCGATGGCATCCGTCCTGAATGCGTGCAGATGTGCTTCATTGCCCGGGGAGACCTGCAGGGTCGCCGTATCGACCTCGATGAAATCCTGCTTGGCGAAACGCGCACGGAATGCCGCCTGGATCCGGTTGCGCCCGATCAGGAAGGGTCGCCGGTCCGTATGCACGGACGCGCGCCACCAGGGCGGGGATGATCGGCGGCTGTCAGTCATGCCGGAATCTCGGTCCATTTCTCAACACGGGCTGGCTATTTTGCCGAATTTGGGTTAGTTGCGCCCGAGAAATTCAAAGAGGTCCGTCGGGACCGCCGTCCTTTACGACGGGTCTTACGCAGATACAAGGAAATCCAATGGTCAAGATTATCGCCTCGTCCGTGCGCAAGGGCAATGTCATCGATGTGGACGGCAAGCTCTACGTCGTTCTGACGGCTGAAAACTTCCACCCGGGCAAGGGCACGCCGGTCACCCAGGTCAACATGCGCCGTATCGTCGATGGTGTTAAGGTGTCTGAGCGCTGGCGCACGACCGAACAGGTCGAACGCGCGTTTGTCGAAGACGTGAACCATCAGTTCCTCTATGAGGACGGCGAAGGCTTCCACTTCATGAACCCGGAGTCCTACGACCAGGTCGTCGTCGATGCCGAAACCATGGGTGACCAGAAGGCCTATCTGCAGGAAGGCATGGTCTGCATTCTCTCGATGCATGAAGGTGTGGCGCTGGCCATCCAGCTGCCGCGTCACGTGACGCTCGAAATCGTCGAGACCGAGCCGGTCGTTAAGGGCCAGACGGCGTCGTCGTCCTACAAGCCTGCCATGCTTTCGAACGGTATTCGCACCATGGTGCCGCCGCACATCGATGCCGGCACCCGCGTCGTCATCGCGACCGAAGACAACTCCTACGTCGAGCGCGCCAAGAACTGAGGCGCGTCTCTGATAAGCAAACAAGAAGCCCGGCGTCAACGACGCCGGGCTTTTT
>LFEF01014447.1_pt1 | contig 48756 bp, 46 predicted proteins | sample 619371 | NCBI WGS metagenome assembly LFEF01 (sample SAMN03014291, study PRJNA259931) | freshwater metagenome | biome: lake; feature: waterbloom | place: China: Taihu Lake | collected 2006-08 | depth 0 m m
TTACGATGGTTCAGGTCAGACATTCGGCTCACGCCTAATCATGGATGGTTGGCAGTGGTCTCGATTCTGGTGTTAGGTTACACCTCGGAGCCTTCCGTTCCCCGCTTCAGTCCCAGAATTGTGATTTCTGAATCTGGGGGTGGCTATCGCCGTTACTCTCACCTTGTAAAGATTTATTACAAGTGTATTGACCTTGAGTTCCCTTGCCTAGTTTGGTATCGAAGGATACTAAACGTCGGGACATATAAACAGTTATAAGGTTGGTCAGGGTTGACCTCTTAAATTCAGTCGGGGGACTGAAGACCTTACTAGGCGGTTATTTCAGGCATTTCAACCCTATTTCATGCCTAAACGTTTCGCACACTTTCGATCGTTATAGCTTGTTTCGGGTCAGAAAACCATCAAAAACATGGCTACAGAGGGAGCCCTTACTCTAAAGATTAATTGCCATCAGGTTAGCGATCACTATACAGCCAACTCTAGGGAATCGCTCTACTCCAGAGACAGTCAACGGTACAGCCATTTTCAAGGGAAAATGTACCCAGTGACGGCTTGTCAATTTATTCTGAGAAGCGACCTGCAGTAAGGGTTTTGTTAATTTTTTAGTATTTTTGTATGGGGAAGTCCAGACATATCTATCATTAAATTTCGGTTTCAGCAGCTTCGCGTAAACGGCTAATTGTACTTTTGGCCTCTTTGAGTAGGTCATGCCAATCATCTGGAGGATAACCGGTCTCCAGCATTTTTCTAAAGACTCTATAAGCGTCTGTACTACTCTCATAAGCTCGCTTAGAGTTTTCATCATTGATCCAAGCGAGGAGAATTATTTTACTCTCTTGATGATATCGAAAAAACAGTCGATACTGCTGAAAAAACTTGGCTCTAAACCAGTGTTTGTAATCGTCTCCAAGCGTAGTTCCCAGTCGATACTCACTGCGAGTTGGGTCTTGAGGAATAGTATTAAAGGCTAACTTTGCTATGGCAGCTAGACGCTTTGTCGCATTTTTCCTTTTGTAATCTTGAGGAAACTTGTGGCGCAGCTCTTCAACCTGCGTCACAAGTTCTTCAAACTGTTCAAGGAACAGAGGATGAGCAAATATGCTCCATCCATTAATTACTAGGGGCTGATCTATAGACAACCTTATTCGTCCTCATCCAGAAGTGGTGCATCAAGATCCAGATCAACAGCAGAGACCAAGTATTGAACATGATTGACTAGGTTAGAACTAATTGCCTGTATGTGTTGAGGGTTCTGTTCCATATCTTGGGCAAGAAAATTCAGAAATTTCCCAAGCACTGGATCATTTTCTTCTGTCCCGTCAGCCCTAGAAATCCATACTTTGCCGTCGGGCTGTATGTTGTAGCAGATTTTATCGCGCTTATTCAAGCCAAGGGCTTTGCGAACGGAATCGGGAATTGTAGTCTGATAGCGATCGGTAAGAGTGGATTCTGGCCATGGAGCCATCGTTGCAGCCATTGCGACCTCTCCGCCTGTTTGTAAAAACATCTTGATGGTAATGCAAGTGCATTGTCTCGTCAAGTGTGGAATCGCTGGATATGTATAGCCATTTCAGATAAGTCTGATGCACTCTAGACCAGTTAAACCCTTATGAAATCTGGCATTAATATTAGACCTCTTGCATAATTTTGGTTCTTCCGAACTTACACTGTAGAAAATTCCTCAAGCTCCCGCTCTGCCCAGCAATGCTCTAAAGTTGATAAATATCAATCTAATACCAATTCTCTAAATACCGACTACAGATAAAGCCTCAAGAATATAAGCACGTCCTGTAATCGAAGCAATTACCTTCTGGGTCATAACTTTCAGTCTCTCGGTAATTAATTCTCTTAATTCATCTAAAGAAGCTGGTAATTTCCATCTCAATCCCTTCTTTAAGTATTGCCAAATCTGTTCAATTGGATTGGATTCAGGGCAATAGGGCGGTTGAAATATCAGTATAATGTTGTCGGGAATTTTTAACTTTTTCGCCTTATGAAATCGAGCATTATCTAACTGGATGATTAAAATACTATCGGCAAAATGTTCAGCAACTAACTCTAAAAATATCTGAAAACATTGACTGTTTAAATGAGTGAATTCGTAAAAAAAATGCTCTCCTGTCTTCGGCTCTACCACTCCATATATATAAGTTGCTTGAAATTTCCACTGCACCTTCCCATAAGGTTTTATCCCTTTTGCTGTGATTTTTCTGCCACTGATAGTCTTCAGTCCTATTCGAGTTTCATCTTCACATAAAAAGCGAATTTTTCCCTCTAATCCCATCATTATCATTGCCACCCAACTCAGCATTGCCAGGTTTTCTAAGAAGTTTTTTTAAAATACTCTAACCTTTCTTCTGACTGCTCTAGGCTTTTTGTTCTCGCTATTTTTGGTGACGCTTTTAGTCTATAATATACTAATTTATGAACGGTTTTATACTTTGCTTTTATCCCTATTTTTTTCTCTAACCATTCACAAATCTCGACCTGACTATCAAACCCTTGGTTTTCTTTTAATCTTTTTTCTAAGGCTTTTTCTGCCCATTGGGGAACTTTTCTTGGTCTTCCTGTACCCACTTTTTTCGACAATAATTTTTCTAATCCCCCTTGACGGTATTTTCCTACCCAATCTTGTACGGTGACTCTGTTTCTCCCGATCATTTCGGCGGCTTCTGTCACCGTTTTTGCCTTTTTTGTCTTTAATAAGTACAATACTTGTATTCTTTCTTTTCCTGAACCAGTTTTTTCTTGTCTGAGCAGTTCCTTGAGTTCTGCTTCGCTTTCTCTGATTTCTATCTTAGAAACTCCTGCCATATTTTTCCTTTAACTCTACTAAGATGATATTCTACACTATTTGTAGTCAGATTTTGGAGAATTGGTATTACACGCGATTGTTCATATTTTTGTACCAATTTAAGAGTCACTGATAAGTGCTGATTGTCGGTATTTCTGCAAATGTGAGATGCACCCTTTGCAATTAGACGCAATCTCCCCTATTCAGAACGGCCAAGTGTTAGGGAATTTTCTGTTAAGTTAATAGCAGCCCACTCGTCGCAAAACTTCACTGATCACTGATTACTGATCACTGATTACTGATCACTGATCCTCTTGCCCTATTTTGGTAAAATCAACTATAATGGGGAGAAGTTAATCTTTGCCAAGCTTGAGCAGAGTTAAACTAATCCCTCAGTGAGCAAGCAATTGAACCCTATGCTTAAAATTGCCCTTTTTGGAACCAGTGCCGATCCTCCTACTGCCGGTCATCAAGCCATACTAAAATGGTTATCGGAACAGTACGATATCGTTGCAGTTTGGGCCGCCGATAATCCCTTTAAAAATCATCAAACCAGTCTCGAACATCGTCTGAGGATGTTAAATTTGCTCATCCGGGATATTCAACCCCCAAGGGATAATATACAACTGCGACGAGAATTAAGCGATCGACGTAGCTTAATTAGTGTGGAAAAAGCGCAAGCAATTTGGGGAGAACAGGAGGAATATACCCTAGTCATTGGTTCTGATTTAGCTGGACAAATTAGGCACTGGTATCGTAGCCAAGAATTACTAGAAAAAGTCAAAATTCTCGTGATTCCTCGTCCAGGCTATCCTATTAACCAAGATGATATTGAACAACTGCAAACATTAGGGGGTGATTGTCTGATTGCCGATGTATTTGCTCCGGCTGTATCCTCAACAGATTATCGAGAAAAAGGCGATAAACAGGCTGTTCCTGCACCGATTAAAGATTATATCGAAGGTCAAAAACTTTACGCATGAAACTGCCAAAGACCCTAGCTAATAAATCTCTAGCTGATTTTAAAGTCGGAGTTGATAACGTGATCTTTTCCGTTGATACCCAATTAAATCGGCTGCTAGTGCTTCTGATTAAAAGACGGGAAGAACCCTTTAGTAATTACTGGAGTTTACCCGGGACTTTAGTGAGAAATGGGGAATCACTGGAAACAGCGGCCTATCGAATTTTAGCCGAGAAAATTAGCGTCAATAATCTCTATCTGGAACAGTTATATACTTTTAGCAGTCCAGAGGGAGATTCCCCGGCAGCGGCCGCGAGTTTTGGGGAACGTTATCTATCGGTGAGTTACTTCGCTTTAGTGCGGTTTGAAGAAGCAAAGTTAATCACTGAACGGGATTATAATATCACTTGGTATATGATTGATAAAGTGCCAGATTTAGCCTTTAATCACGGTCAAATTTTAGAATATGGCTGGCGAAGATTACGCAATAAAGTAGAATATAGTCCCGTCGCTTTTGAGGTTTTACCAGAATTATTTACTTTAAATGATCTTTATCAATTTTATGAGACAATTTTAGGTAAAAATTTTAGTGATTATTCTAACTTCAGAAATCGGCTATTGAAATTAGGATTTCTCAAGGATATGGGTTTAAAAGTCTCTCGTGGTGCCGGTCGTCCCGCTAGTTTATATCGCTTTGATGAAAAAGCTTTTGCTCCCTTTAAAGAGCAACCGTTAGTTTTTGTTTAAATAGGAAAAAATATGAGAATTGCTATCGCTCAATTAAATCCCATTGTTGGAGATATCGAAGGAAATGCCCAAAGAATTTTAGAGGCCGCTCAAACGGCATTTAATCAGGGAGCAGAATTACTTTTAACCCCGGAATTATCCCTCTGTGGTTATCCTCCCAGAGACTTATTATTAAATCTGGGTTTTGTGGAGAAAATGTCTCGACAATTGCAATTATTGTCCCAACAATTACCAGAAAAATTAGCCGTCTTAGTCGGTTTTGTCGAAAAAAATCCCTCGGCAACGGTCAGGGGAGAAAAGCCGTTATTTAATAGCATAGCTTTGTTAAAAAGTCAAGAGATTAAACAAATTTTTACTAAACGTTTATTGCCTACCTACGATGTTTTTGATGAGGATCGTTACTTTGCTTCTGGGAAAGAAAGTCAATATTTTCAACTAACAGAAAATAATGTAAAAATCGGTGTAACTATCTGTGAAGATGTTTGGAATGATGAACAATTTTGGGGTCAGCGTCAATACGCAGTTAATCCCATCGCCGATTTAGCTAATTTAGGAGTGGATTTAATCGTTAATCTTTCCGCTTCTCCCTACAGTGTCGGTAAGCAAAAATTGCGAGAATCTTTATTATCCCATAGTGCCACTAGATATAATTTACCGATAGTTTACGTCAATCAAGTGGGAGGTAATGATGATTTAATTTTTGATGGTGACAGCGTGGCTTTTAACCGACAAGGAGAAGTGATTTATCGCGCTCAGGCATTTACTTCTAGCCTAGAATTGATCGAGTTTAATCAGGATTTGTTACCCGCAGTTATTCATCCTTTACCCGTCGATGAAGATGAGGAAATTTATCGAGCTTTAGTCTTAGGAGTGCGAGATTATGTGCAGAAATGCGGTTTTAAACGGGTAATTTTCGGCTTGAGTGGTGGCATTGATTCTAGTTTAGTTGCCGCTATTGCCAGCGACGCATTAGGTAAAGAAAATGTTCTCGCTGTGATGATGCCTTCTCCCTATAGTTCCGACCATTCCATTAGCGATGCAGTGGCTTTAGTTAATAATTTAGGTATCAAAAGTGAGAAGTTAGCAATTCAGGAAATTATGACCGCTTATGATCAACTTTTAGAGCCGGTTTTCGCTGGGACTGATTTTGGTATTGCCGAAGAAAATCTTCAGTCACGCATTCGCGGTAATTTATTAATGGCCCTCTCTAATAAATTCGGTCATTTACTATTATCCACTGGCAATAAATCAGAAATGGCGGTGGGATATTGCACTCTTTACGGTGATATGAATGGTGGTTTAGCAGTGATTGCTGATGTGCCGAAAACGAGGGTTTATTCCCTCTGTCGCTGGTTAAATCGGCACGGGGAAATTATTCCCCTCAATGTGATTAATAAAGCTCCTAGTGCTGAATTAAAACCCAATCAGAAGGATCAAGATTCTTTACCTCCCTACGAGATTTTAGATGCTATTTTAGCACTATTAATCGATCGCCATCAATCCGCCGAACAAATTATTGCCGCCGGTTTTGAGCCTGAAATTGTGCAGAAAGTGATTAAATTAGTTAAAAATGCCGAATTTAAGCGCAAACAAGCCCCCCCGGGACTAAAAATTAGCGATCGCGCTTTTGGCACTGGTTGGCGAATGCCTATCGCTAGTCGCTGGGGTTAGGGGGTTTTTCAGTTATCAGTTATCAGTTATCAGTTATCAGTTATCAGTTATCAGTTATCAGTTATCAGTTATCAGTTATCAGTTATCAGTTATCAGTTATCAGTTATCAGTTATCAGTTATCAGCTATAGTCATTTCAATTAAGATTGAGAATATAAATGCCAGAGTTCATAAGGTTTTCATCGGTCTAGAGTGGATCAGAATTATCTGAAATGACTATATCAGATGTGAGTTATCACTAACCCAGGCGGGCGTTGGGTTTCATACTTCAACCCAACCTACGTTCTGATCACTGTTTACTGATTACTGTTCACTGAAAGGGGTATTCGTGAGAGAGGAAGGGTAAGGGGATTAATTCTCCTGTTGCCTCGCCGATTTGTACTTTTAAACCCTCTCCTCCCGCTTTTGTTTTCACATAACCCAAGCCAAAATCCTCCAGCACACTGGTGAGTAAACCGACTTTTTGCGCTTCTAAAATAATCGGGGTATTGCTGGGGACGGGTTGGCTGAGTTTTATGCCCCAAAGTCTTTGTTTTACGCCTTTATAGGTGTTGAGACGGGCGATAGTTTCTTGACCAATATAACAGCCCTTATCAAAAACGATCGCTCGCCATAAACCGGCCTCTAAAGGGTTATAATCTTCGGTTAATTCTCGATCGACTGCCGGTCGGCCCTGATGGATTCTCAGGTATTCCCACACCTGCTCATCTGCGGGAGTAACGCCATTTTTAATTAAATTTTCCCAAAAGGGGCCCGCTTCGGCGGCGGCGACGATTAAAGTATATCCGGGTAGGTCTAAGCCGGTGCCGACGGCCACTCTCAGGGCGGGTTGAGAAAGGAGATAATGACTATGCTGCACCCCCGTTAAAATCTGCTCTGGAATGGCGATTTTTTGCAGGTATTGCCCGCTTTCAGTACCTATTAGGGTAAAAATGGCAAAATTATCGGTTAAGTCGCTAATTTCCACTTTATCGAAGGGGAAAATATAGCGATCAATCAATTCCAGTAAAAATTGACGACGTTGGGGAGAAACGAGGATGAGGAGGGAATCATCGCCAGCGTAAACCGTGACAAAATCGAGGGTACGACCGGTAGAGTTAAGGAAAATTGTCTCACAACCCTGACCCGGTTTCAGGCGATCGATCGCGTTACTGGTTTGATTGTGGAGAAAACGCAGTCGGTCCTGGCCTTTTAATTCTAATAAACCCCAATCGGAGCGATCGATTAAAATTGTTTGGGATGCTAAACTTTGGGGATCATTGTGGTAATCTTTGAGAAAATTAGCGGCATACTGTGCCTTGATCGTGTCTAACTCTGCTTTCATTGGGGTAAATTAGCGAATAATTGCTTAATAATGCGCTCGGTTTTCGTTTCCAAACTCTGCCAATCTAGTTCACCGGTGGGATCGAGGAGACTGGTATCGATGGTGACGCTCTCTCCTTCATCGGTGGGATAATCGAGAAAACAGACTTGAAAACAAAGTTCCCAAATATTTACAGTAACGGAGCGATCGAGATAAGTCAAACAGAGCAGATAACTGGGATAGGGATCTTGAATTTCTGTATAAGTTCCTTTCCAGAGGGAATTTTCTAACTGTTTACGCAGATTATCCAGCACCCGAATAAATGCCGGCTGCATTAACAATTGTGCCTGTTCCCAAGCGATAATATCTTTAAATTTTGGATTCATCTAATCAGTTATCAGTTATCAGTTATCAGTTATCAGTGATCAGATTTGAGTATTAAGTGATAACGGCATTAACAGTCAGGGCAAGCGCATCTTAACAATCCTTGACAAAATGAACTTTATGTGAGTTGCTTACCCAGAGGGAGATTAAGGCATATTTGAGGAGAATTTGCCATCTCAATTGTTAAGCAAAAATCGACCAAATGTTAAGATTTCGTAACTATTTTGATTGACTGGTATCAGCTGAAATGCCCACACAGCAAGCAGATCACAAAATTGGCCCATTGTCAATAGCTTTTGATATGCTCTCACCCTGCATTAACAGTGCTGTTTTTTCACTGGTTACTGATAACTGATAACTGATAACTGATAACTGATAACTGATAACTGATTTAGGCTGTTACTAGGGCTGCTTCCTTAGCTGCCATCATTTTCATCAGGTCTAACATCCGGCAGGAGTAACCCCATTCGTTATCGTACCAAGAGACGACCTTAAAGAAATTGGCATTAAGTTGAATGCCGGCTTTAGCATCAAAGATACTGGAACGGGGGTCGGTGATAAAGTCACTCGATACCACTTCCTCATCGGTGTAACCGAGGATACCTTTCATCGGTCCTTCGCTGGCGGCTTTCATAGCGGCGCAGATTTCCTCGTAACTGGTGGCTTTTTCGGTTTTAAAGGTTAAATCCACCGCCGAAACGTTGGGAGTTGGCACACGGAAGGCCATACCGGTTAATTTGCCTTTTAGGGAGGGAATAACTAGGGTTACTGCTTTGGCTGCTCCCGTGGAGGAGGGGATAATATTTTGACCGGCGCCGCGACCACCGCGCCAATCTTTTTTCGATGGACCGTCCACGGTGGGTTGAGTGGCGGTCATCGAGTGTACCGTGGTCATTAATCCTTCCGCTAGTCCGAAGTTATCGTTAATAACTTTGGTGATCGGGGCTAAACAATTGGTGGTACAACTAGCGTTAGAGACGATCAGATCCTTAGCGGGATCGTACTCATTATCGTTAACGCCCAGTACAATAGTACGAATTTTGTCGGGATCTTTGGTGGGTGCGGAGATAACCACCCGTTTCGCCCCAGCTTCCAGGTGTTTTCCTGCCCCTTCGGCGGTGGTAAATAAACCGGTGGACTCGACCACATAATCGGCCCCGGTTGCACCCCAGGGCAGTTGAGCGGGGTCTTTGATGGAATAACAGGGGATAAACTTACCATCCACGACGATGCCATCTTCCTTCGCTTCTACCGTACCCTGAAAACGTCCGTGGGTGGAGTCGTATTTGAGCAGATAGGCAATATTATCGGAGGGAACCAGATCATTTATACCAACAAACTCGAAATCAGGATTTTGGATACCCGCCCTAAAAACGAGGCGACCGATACGACCGAATCCGTTGATGGCGACTCTTACTTTTGTCATGAAAAAAACTCCTTTGCAGCTGCGATAAGCTTAGGCACGATCAAGAAAAAACAATCCGAGAATTGATTAGCCTGTAGAGAATCACTATATATGCTAATCAGCTTTTATTGATCGCTAGATGAAGTATAGAAAGATTTTAAGTTTCAGTGCTTCCAAGATCAAAAATCATCAATTTGCCCCTCTAGTCGTCCCCGCCACCGGCATCGAGAAAACCTGATTAGGCCTTGGCCGACCAACGAGAGTCTGATTATATAGCCTTTTGGGAAAAGTTGACATTAAAAAATCATTAAAAGCTTTCTGAGAATTTGTGGATTCCTAAGTTAAGAACATATTAATATGCCTTTAAAAGCCATTTAAAAACCCCGCCCGACTGACATAAATTCCCCTAGCCGGATTGGCAAAATATAGCTTATTTTAATAGTTTTTTACGCTCCGAAAGGTTAGACTCTTGATTACAGTTTGAAAACTGACCGAGGGTTAACCCTCTCGATAATCTGGAGAAATTGTCTATCAACTCTCTTAATCTCATCCTTCATAGATATTGGAGAAATATTCATGGTATCCGCACCAGAAAGACCCTTAACAGAACAAAATCCCCTTTCTCAAGACGAACTCTACAAAACCCATGCCTATTGGCGCGCTTGTAACTATTTAGCTGTAGGTATGATTTATCTGCGCGATAATCCCCTGCTCAAAGAACATCTTAAACCAGAACACGTTAAGTATCGTTTACTTGGTCACTGGGGAGCAAGTCCGGCCTTAAGTTTTACCTACGTTCACCTCAACCGTTTAATCAAAAAATACGACCTCGATATGATTTTTATGGCCGGTCCTGGCCATGGGGCGCCGGGGGTACTCGGTCCGGTTTATCTAGAAGGAACCTATTCGGAAATTTACCCCGATAAAAGTGAAGACGAGGAAGGATTACAAAAATTCTTTAAACAATTTTCTTTTCCCGGTCACATCGGTAGTCACGTCACCCCCGAAACCCCCGGTTCTATCCATGAGGGCGGCGAACTGGGTTATAGTGTTTCCCATGCCTACGGTTCTGTTTTTGACAATCCCGACCTCATTACGGCCGTGGTGGTGGGTGATGGGGAAGCAGAAACCGGTCCCCTTGCCACCGCATGGCACTCGAATAAATTCCTTAACCCGATTCGCGATGGTGCGGTACTGCCAATTTTAAACTTAAACGGTTATAAAATCGCTAATCCCACCATTCTCTCCCGTATTTCGACGCACGAGTTAGAAAGTCTCTTTGTCGGTTACGGTTACACTCCCTACATCGTCGAATGTAAGGAAGATGAAGACCTCATGCACTGCCATCAAAAAATGGCCGCTACCCTAGAACACTGTATCAATCAGATTCGCTTCTATCAACAGGAAGCTCGCAGCACGGGTATTGCTAAACGTTACCCCTGGCCGATGATTATCCTCCGGTCCCCCAAGGGTTGGACGGGCCCGAAAAATGTTGATGGTCATAAAGTAGAAGGATTCTGGCGCGCTCACCAAGTCCCCATGGGGGCCATGCAGGAAAACCCCGAACACTTGAGAAAATTAGAGGAGTGGATGAAAAGCTATAACCCGGAGGAATTATTTGACTATACCACGGGTAAATTTAAGCCAGAATTTAAAGAACTCGCTCCTAGGGGTCATCGTCGCATGAGTGCTAACCCGCACGCTAACGGCGGATTGCTGCGTAAAGACCTAAAAATGCCCGATTTTCGTCAATATGCCGTGGCCGTCACCCACCCGGGCCAAGTGGAAACGGAAAACACGGGAGTGATGGGGGTATTTTTGCGGGATGTAATGCGAAATAATATGACTAATTTTCGCGTTTTTGGTCCCGATGAAACTGCTTCTAATCGTTTATCTGCTCTCTATGAAGTGACTAAAAAAGCTTGGTTAGCCGATACCTATCCGGAGGATTTAGATGGTAGCCAATTGTCTCCCGATGGTCGTGTGATGGAGATGCTGAGTGAACATACTTTAGTCGGTTGGTTAGAGGGTTATTTATTATCCGGTCGTCACGGTTTATTTCACTCCTACGAAGCTTTTGCCCACGTTATCGATTCCATGTTCAACCAACACGCTAAATGGCTCGATATCTGCAAAAATCATGTGCCTTGGCGCGCTTCTGTTTCCTCTTGGAATCTGTTATTATCCTCGGTGGTTTGGCGGCAGGATCACAATGGTTTTAGTCACCAAGACCCCGGTTTTATCGATTTAGTAACCAATAAAAGTGCCGACGTGGTGCGGGTTTATCTTCCCCCCGATGGTAACTGTTTATTAAGTGTGGCTAACCACTGTCTCAAGAGCAAGGATTACACTAATATTATCGTTGCTGATAAACAGAAACACCTGCAATACTTGACCATTGAAGAAGCAATTAAACACTGCACAAAAGGTATCGGTATTTGGGATTGGGCTAGTAACGATGATGACGGAAAAAATCCCGATGAACCAGATGTAATTATGGCTTGCTGTGGGGATATTGTTACTAAAGAATCTTTAGCGGCAACGGCAATTCTGCGGGAGGAATTACCTTACTTAAAAGTTCGCTTTATCAACGTGGTTGATCTGTTTAAATTACAGTCGGAAAGTGAACACCCCCATGGTTTATCGGAACGGGATTTTGATAGCTTATTTACCACTGATAAGCCAATTATCTTTAATTTCCACGGTTATCCTTGGCTGATTCATAAACTTACCTACCGTCGCAGTAATCAAGAACGTATTCATGTGCGCGGTTACAAAGAAGAAGGGAATATTAATACTCCCCTAGAATTAGCGATTCGTAACCAAGTTGATCGTTTTCATTTAGTAATTGATGTCATTAATTGCGTGCCGAAATTAGGTTCTGCTGCCGGTCATGTGAAAGAACGGATGAAAAATGCTATTATCGACAATCTCGATTATGCTTTTACCAATGGCATCGATAAGGAGGAGATTACTAACTGGAAATGGCCCTATTAATTAATTAGGCTAGAAAGTGGTTTAGGTGATGATAATTTGGCGTTGCTGATTTTAAGTAGGAATTGTCCTCTAGGTACTTTTTAAAACCTAGGGCTAGGCTAACTGGTGGATAGGATGCACAATTAGTATTCAGATCTTGATTCAGCAACGCCGTTCATACCAGCAATGATTTGTCCGATGTCTTGAGGAGTAGCACCTGTTGCCAACAACAAGCGGAGCAGCAATTCCAGTGAAACTGACGGTAGAGCTAACTTGATTTCAATAAGGATAATCTCTTCAGGTGTTAACTCTAAAAAATCGGAAAAGGTTCCGATTTTCCAGCCTTTTGAGTCCAAAAGCCCTTTTTAGTCTGTTTTAAACTAAGTCACAACAATTCGATGAGTAGCGACTCTCCTATCAGCAGATTACTCAATTGTTATCAACTTTGTTGCTTGGGGGAGCAGCCCATTTATGCCAAAATATAAAAGCGATCGCTAAAAATAAGTGATTAAATTTATCCAATATGACAAGCGGAGACAAGTAATTTAGCTTTACTCTCGCCTCTAAGAAGAAATTAAGCCAGAGATTTAGTCAATTTAGTCAAGAATAATCGGTTAGAGGTGAGAAATCAGGGGTCTGATTTCTTCCATGTCTGAAATTTCTCAATTTCTCGGAATAAATTTGAGTACCAAAATCAGGGTAAATAGCCCAAATATCAACTTAATAAAGTTTTAATAGACATTTAATCCCTAATAGATTAATCTTACTTTTTTTAAAGCCGATATGCTGCCTCGCTAATCCTTTTAAGACTTGAAAACTTGGTATTCTGTCAGGGGTTGGCCGTGAGAGAGGTCAATTTTCAAGGATAATTTGTAACAGAGTGTTGAAAATTCCTTTAATCTTAGTTATGAGCGATCGCCCACCAGAACTAACCCTAGCCGACCAGGCCCCTGCCAACTACGAATGTCGCTCCTGCGGCTACGTTTACGACCCCAGCAAGGGAGATAGTAAAACCAACACTCCCGCTGGAACCCCCTTCGAGGAATTGCCAGAAACTTGGCGCTGTCCCGTGTGTGGTGTGCGTCGTTCCCAATTTATCAACATCGGAGCTAAAGATGCTCCTTCGGGATTCCAAGAAAATCTTAGCTATGGTTTTGGAGTCAATCGTCTCACTCCCGCACAAAAAAATATTTTGATTTTCGGGGCTTTAGCGCTAGGATTTGTTTTCTTTATTAGTTTATATGGTTTAAACTAACTCAAGCACTCATTATCTTTAATCCAACGGCTCTTATGAGCCTGTAACCTATCGAGTACAAACCTTAATCCGTCCCGATTTCTTGACCAATACCTCTGAACCATTGATGAGAAAACTGAAACAATTCGTAATAGTTCTAGCTGTAGCCTTTTTCTGCTTTAGCTGTAGTAGTGTGCCATCCCTGAGCAGTAGTCCTTGGCAAATCCTCACCCTCGACACTGACTCCACTTTTGCCGATATCGCCTTTACCGACGACCCGCAGCACGGTTGGTTAGTGGGAACCAAATCTACCCTCTTTGAAACCACCGATGGGGGGGACAGCTGGCAGCAAAAAGTCCTCAACCTTGGCGACGAAAAAGTTAGCTTTAGCGCCGTCAGTTTCCACGACCAAGAGGGTTGGATTGTCGGTAAACCCTCGATTCTTCTCCATAGCGAAGACGGGGGCGGCAGCTGGTCCCGTATCCCCTTAAGTGAAAAATTACCCGGTTCCCCCTACGGAATTATCGCCCTGAACGACAAAACCGCCGAAATGGTCACGGATTTAGGTGCTATCTACCGCAGCAAAGACGGGGGCAAAACTTGGCAAGCTTTAGTGGAAGGTGCCGTGGGTGTGGCCCGGACAATTGTTCGTTCCCATGATGGTAAATATGTGGCCGTTTCCGCACGCGGGAACTTTTATTCCACTTGGGAACCGGGGTCAACAGAATGGCAACCCCACAATCGTCTTTCTTCCCGCCGCTTACAAAAAGTCGGTTATGGTGAAAATGGGGAACTGTGGGCCCTGGCCCGGGGTGGTCAACTACAATTTACTAGCCCCAATGATCTCGATACATGGGAAGATAAGGTATTCCCCGAGTTTTCCACCAGTTGGGGACTTTTGGACCTCAACTACCGCACCCCCGAAGAAATTTGGGTCGCTGGTGGTAGCGGCAATCTGTTGGTCAGTGATGACGGCGGCCAATCTTGGGAAAAAGATCGCGCGGTGGAAAGTGTCCCCTCCAATCTCTATCGAATTGTTTTTATCAATTCCGACAAGGGTTTTGTCTTGGGACAAAATGGGGTTTTACTGAAATATAATCCCCCTAGCGAACCGGCCTAAAACTTGTCTCAGGGTCAAGAAAGTCTCTATTATAGAGATTGAATTTTTCAAGTCCTATCATTCCGAGGAGAACCGTCCATGTCAGGTAGTACCGGCGAACGTCCTTTTGGCGATATCGTTACCAGTATTCGTTACTGGATTATCCATAGCATCACCATCCCCATGCTCTTTATCGCGGGTTGGTTATTCGTGAGTACTGGTTTAGCTTACGATGTTTTTGGCACTCCCCGTCCCGATGAGTATTACACTCAAGAGCGTCAAGAATTACCGATCATTAATGATCGCTTTGAGGCCAAAAATCAAATCGAGCAGTTTAATCAGTAGTTTACTTTAATTAAGGATAAAAACAATGGCTAGTGGTAATCCCAATCAACCCATTTCTTACCCCATTTTCACCGTTCGCTGGTTGGCAGTTCATACCTTAGCGGTCCCCACTGTCTTCTTTATCGGTGCAATTGCGGCAATGCAGTTTATTCAACGCTAGGAGAACAATTATGGAAAGAACACCTAATCCGAATCGGCAAGCTGTCGAGTTAAATCGTACTTCTCTTTACCTAGGTTTACTCCTAGTTGCTGTCTTGGGAATTTTATTTTCCAGCTATTTCTTTAACTAATTAGTCCCGATTTATTGTCATCGCAATTAGGAGGTGTTATTCATGTTCGCAGAAGGTCGTATTCCTTTGTGGTTAGTCGCCACCATCGCCGGTCTAGGCGTTATCGCCGTGGTTGGTCTTTTCTTCTACGGAGCTTACGCCGGTTTAGGTTCCTCTCTGTAATTCCATTCCGGGTAATTTTCCCCAGCAAAAAGCCGCTAGTTATTTCTTTAAACTGGCGGTTTTTTCAGTATTCGGTTAAAAGTAAAGCTCGATCGAACTTTAATACCAAATCCGTTTTTAATAGTGTGATTAACTCTCAAGTTATGAATTGTTTCTCCCTGCTCCCCACTCCCTTCTCCCCACACCCCACACCCCACACCCTGCCCCCACGAAAAACTTTTTCAGCATACCCTAATTAAAAAAAGGAGTCAAAGACTTGACTCCTTTAGTTATAGGGATGATTTAGCTAAAACTAAACTTCTTGTTTACGAGTGCTAAGATCACCCAATTTTTGGAATAAACCGAATTCCACTTGTTCTTCCAGATCTGGATCTACCCCAGCGAATACGTCGCGGTAGATGGTACGAGAACCGTGCCAGATGTGACCGAAGAAGAATAGTAAAGCAAAGACAGCATGACCGAAAGTAAACCAACCTCTCGGAGAAGTGCGGAATACCCCGTCAGACTTGAGGGTTTCGGTGTCAAACTCGAAAGCTTCACCGAGTTGCGCTCTACGCGCAAATTTCTTCACATCAGCAGGATCGCTGAAGACCTGACCATCGAGAGAGCCACCGTAGAAAGAAACGGTGACACCACTTTGTTCGATACTCAGTTTCGATTCCGCACGACGGAAAGGAATATCAGCGCGAACGATACCTTCCGAGTCAGTCAGGACAACGGGGAAGGTTTCAAAGAAGTTAGGCATCCGACGCACGCTGAGGACGCGACCTTCGCCATCTTTGAAAACAGGGTGTCCTAACCAAGATTTAGCGATACCGTCACCGCTATCCATGGCACCAGTACGGAATAAACCACCTTTAGCGGGGCTATTACCGACATAATCATAGAAAGCCAGTTTTTCGGGGATTGCTTGGTAAGCTTCGGCGATGGTGGCCCCATTGGCGATGCTGGCCTCCACACGACGCTCAATTTCTTCTTGGAAATAGCCCTTATCCCATTGGTAACGGGTCGGGCCAAAGAGTTCGATCGGGGTAGTAGCATTACCGTACCACATGGTTCCAGCCACGACGAAAGCGGCAAAGAAAACAGCGGCGATACTGCTAGAAAGCACCGTTTCGATATTACCCATTCTCAAGGCTTTATAGAGTCTTTCGGGGGGACGAACGGTTAAATGGAATAAACCGGCGATAATCCCGACGATACCCGCGGCAATGTGGTGAGCCACCACACCCCCGGGGTTAAAGGGGTTAAAACCAGCCGGTCCCCATTCGGGAGCTACGGGCTGCACATGACCAGTTAAACCGTAGGCATCGGAAACCCACATCCCGGGACCCCAAAGGCCTGTTTGATGGAAAGCACCGAAACCAAAGCAAAGTAAACCGGATAAGAACAGGTGAATACCGAACATTTTCGGTAAATCGAGGGCAGATTCGCCCGTGCGGGGATCGATAAATAATTCTAAATCCCAGAAAACCCAGTGCCAAACCGCCGCTAGGAATAGCAGACCGGATAAGACGATATGAGCGGCGGCAACGCCTTCAAAAGACCAGAAACCGGGGTCAACACCAGTTTCGCCGGTGACGCTCCAGCCACCCCAAGAACCAGTGACACCTAAACGGGCCATGAAGGGCAGCACGAACATTCCTTGCCGCCACATCGGGTTTAATACGGGGTCACTGGGGTCGAAAATAGCAAGCTCATAGAGGGCCATGGAGCCAGCCCAACCCGCTACCAGTGCGGTGTGCATCAGGTGAACGGAAATTAAACGGCCCGGGTCGTTGAGAACGACTGTGTGTACTCGATACCAAGGTAGTCCCATTGACTACGCTCCTCCTATTGACAATTTAGTGTCCACTTAGACGCTTTTTATATTCAGGGTCAAAATATAAGCCCAACACTCTCGACGGTTAAGTGCAAGAGTTAGCCGACCTACATTATCCCTTGAAAAGTGTATCTATTCTAAAGAAGTGTAACTATTGTTAGAACAGATTTCAAGTCTTTGCGATCGATCTTCCGCCAGAATAGTCCAGATAGGGGTGTAGGGTGTGGGGTGTGGGGAGAAGGGTGTAGGGTGTAGGGTGTGGGGAGATGGGGTGTGGGGTGTAGGGTGTAGGGTGTAGGGTGTAGGGTGTGGGCTGTGGGCTGTGGGGAGATGGGGAATTATGACTGATAACTGATAACTGATAACTGATAACTGATTACTTCCTCAGTAGTTCTTCGGCACTTTGCAGGATTTCGAGGACTTGTTCGGCACTAATCAAGCGTTTTAGCACCACTTGCCCGATGGTGGGGACAGTATCGGCAATTTCGGCACTCTTGGGGGCAACTTCTACCATAATCACGGCTTCTTCCACCTTATAAAGCCATAAAACCTGTTCTCCCTCTAAAATACCGATATTTAATCGCTCTATCTGCGGTGGTCGTCGCCAACTACTCGCATGATCCCACAAACCGCCAAATTCCCACACCCGTCCTATTGTCCAACCTGCCGTTAAGAAAAAATATTTCACTTTAGTTACTCAATCTAGAATCAATCTCTAGCTTTCTGGCTTAATTAGTTTTCAGCCGTCAAATTTTATCAAAAAACTGCTAACGTCCCGTTAATTTCACCACCCCAATGCCCCCAAAGTATAGACCCAAGACCGCCCCTGCTAACAGGGATTGGGTGAGAGGATCTGTGGAAGGGGTTAAAATCGCGCCTAAAATCACTGCCCCTAAAACCACGAAACGCCACCCCGATAACATTGTTTGCGAGGAAATAATGCCTAAAAAGCTCAAAATCAATTGAATAACGGGAATTTGAAAGGCGATGCCGGTACTAAAAAGTAAAAGTAAGACAAATTCAAAATAGCGCTCGATCGACCAAGCTTGTTCGACCACTTCCGCCCCATAACTGACAAAAAAGTTTAAAGCGGCGGGAATCAGGGCAATATAGGCAAAAAATAAACCAGCAAAAAATAAAACACTCGATCCTAACACTACCGGGACAATTAAACGCCGTTCGCGACGGGTTAACCCCGGCAGCACAAAGAGGATAATTTGCAAGAGAATGACGGGACTAGCCACCAGTATGCCGCTATATCCAGCTACTTTTAGGGAGACGAAAAAAAATTCTCCCGGAGCTAACTGCAAAAATTTTACTCCTTGGGCGGGAACTTCCAGCACTTGCACTAGGGGTTTAACGAAGATAAAACATCCCACCGCACCTACAGCCACGGCAATTAAACTATAAAAAATCCGGCGCCGCAACTCCTCCAAGTGGTCAAATAAGGACATTTCCACTTCTCCGGGTAACTCATCGAGGAATTCAGGACTGTCTGGGGGTGGGGTTTTTACTTCTGTCGATGACATGGCTTTGGCTCGATCGTTCTCTACTCAAGCCTTTATCCTAGCATTGTTGACCCTTGGCTATCAGCCGTCAGCTATCAGTTACCAGTTATCAGTTATCAGATGTAAGTTTTTAGTGGACAGTCTTAATCAGGGGTCATTGATCAGATAAGAGAAGAGAATAGCAAGTGAGCAGCATTAAATGGCAGTTTTCTGCTGTCTTTTCCCTGATTACTGCTTACTGTTTACTGATCACTGAAAAAAGCTCCCACTCCCTAATCACTTTAAAAAAATTTGCTATGATGTAGGGACTTGTTTAGTATTTGGTAAAAATAACCATAAGTGCCACCGTGTTCACAACTGTTCAACCCGCAAATCGATCGAGCTTACCTGATGACCTATTTACAGCCATTAAAGAGCTTAAACAGGAATTAAACGCCGTTATTCTGGCTCACTACTATCAAAATTCTGACATACAGGATATAGCTGATTATATTGGTGATTCTCTAGGTTTATCCCAACAGGCTGCCCAAACGCCAGCAGATGTGATCGTATTTGCGGGGGTTCACTTCATGGCAGAAACAGCTAAAATCTTAAATCCGGATAAGTTGGTATTGCTGCCGGATTTAGATGCGGGATGTTCTTTAGCTGATAGTTGTCATCCTGAAGATTTTGCTCGTTTTAAAGCCCAATATCCCGATCATATCGTGATTTCCTATATCAATTGCAGTGCAGAAATTAAGGCCATGAGTGATATTATCTGCACCAGTTCCAATGCAGTCAAAATAGTTAATCAAATCCCCGTCCATCAACCGATTATCTTCGCTCCTGATCGCAATTTAGGCCGTTACGTCAGTCAGCAAACTGGTAGAGATTTAGTTCTTTGGCAGGGTAGTTGTATTGTCCATGAAACTTTTTCCGAACGCAAGATAATAGAATTAAAAGTCGCCCATCCCCAAGCAAAAATTATCGCCCATCCTGAGTGTGAACCATCGGTTTTACGCCATGCCGATTATATTGGTTCCACGACGGCACTATTAAATTATTCTCTAAAAAGTTCTGAAAAAACCTTTATTGTCGTCACAGAACCTGGAATTATTCACCAGATGCAAAAATCGGCCCCGGAGAAAATATTTATACCCGCACCAGCTTTGAATAACTGTGCTTGTAATGAGTGTCCCTACATGAGACTGAACACTCTCGACAAGTTGTATCTCTGTATGCGAGATAAAACTCCAGAAATTACTATTTCTGAAGATTTAAGAGTTAAGGCACTGTTGCCGATTCAAAGAATGTTAGAAATGTCTTAATCAGTTATCAGTTATCAGTGATCAGTTATCAGTTATCGGATGTGAGTTTTCAGTTGATTAGACATCGGCAAAAATTATAACCCAATCAGAGCTTGCTTTGATGATTTGTACTAATGAATAGTTCGATAATCCCAATATATATCTATCGTTGCTAATTCAATTTAACGGAAAAAATATGGGGCTATTAAAATAATTTTTATTTGGGTAAGTTTCTTGTCTAGAAAGAATTATAGTCTTGAGATAATATTAGGTAGAAGTCCACTGATTACTGATTACTGATTACTGAAATGCTGAAGATAAATTTTTTCGTTGTGTTTGATGGATTGAAAAAAATCGACAATGGGACGAGGATAATTAACCCCTAAAATCACGCCATAACGCTTTTGTTCCTCTGGAGATAATTTATAAGGTTCGTGAATTTTATCGCCTTTTATTCGGGCTAATTCGGGCAACCAGTGACGTAAATAATCACCTTTGGGATCATAATCTTTCGACTGTTTAGGGATATTAAAATAACGAAACCCTCGCGCGTCATTGCCGACACCAGCAGTGTAATTCCAATTACCCCAATTACTACAGACATCATAATCAATTAATAATGACTCGAACCATTCTGCTCCCAGGCGCCAATCAATACCGAGATTTTTGGTCAGAAAACTAGCGACATTTTGCCGGCCACGATTCGACATAAATCCTGTAGCGGCTAATTCTCTCATATTAGCATCTACAAGGGGATAACCGGTTTTTCCCTCACACCAAAGATTAAATCTTTCCCAATCTTCTAGCCAAGGTAAATTAAGTTCTTGCAAACCAGATTTATAGAAAATTTTATTACCGTGTTTACTGCAAATAAATCGGAAAAAATCTCGCCATAATAATTCAAAAATCAGCCAATAGGTAGAGTCATTTTTTACTCTTGTTTGCTCATATTTTTTTACTTCCTCATAGATATAACGGGGGGAAAGACAGCCAAAACTTAACCAAGCTGAGAATTTTGAGGAATAATTAGTCCCTAACATTTCATTGCGGGTTTCCTTATAGGTTTTCAAGGAATCACTATCCCAAATATATTCTTTAACCCGTAATTTTCCTGCCATTTCACCCCCTTGAAACGACAAAACCCCTCCCCGGTCTAGAATTGATTCTGTTAAGCCTAAATCGTTTAAACTGGGAAGGTTTCCCAACTCTATTTTAGGTAATTTTGTCAACTTTTTCGGCGTGGGATAAGTTGTTCTTATTTGCCAATGACGTTCTACTTGTTTACGAAAATTAGTAAATAATTCCGGCAGTTGATTAAGGGTAAAAGGCAAGTCATCAGGATGATATAAAGTGGCTGTCCAAAAAGTTTTTATCTGCACAGGAACCCCGGATAAAGCCTTATTTACCGCTTTTTCTACCGCTAATTCCTCTGCTGTTACCTCTTGATGATAATAAACCTTGGCTATCTGCAATTCTTGAACTAATTGCGGGATAATGTCTTCTGGTTTTCCCCGTCGGATAATTAAATTACCGCCTAAACTTTCCAGAGATTGTCGTAAATTTGCTACGCTTTCTAATAAAAATTTAGTCCGGAACTTGCCAGTTTTTGGAAACCCGTAGGAAGTAAGAGCAAATTGACGCTCATCAAAACAATAGAAGGGAATTATCTCTAATTGTTCTTGAACAGCTTGATAAATTGCCTCGTGATCGTGAACTCGCAGATCATTGCGATACCAAATTAAAACCTGCATTTAACATCAATTAAAAGTTGATAACCGATCAATAAGTAGTTAGGTGTTAAAAACCATCAGACACCCCCCTTATTAAGGGGGGATTAAGGGGGGATCGAAGCCAAAATCTATCTTCAATTTAATTAAGCTAAGACGCATTTAAAGTGCTTATTCTTAATATTAGCCGAATCTCCCTCAATCCCTTTACTGTTGCCTCTTGCCTCTTGCCTCTTGCCTCGTCTCAACAAGCAATTTAAATTACGAACAGCTTATCTTTTGCCGTAGTAATGGCCATAGTAACGATAATTGTGGTCTTTCCGACTAACATTATTAGCCACTAAACCTAACACGGAAATGTGGGATAATCTCAGGTCTTCGAGCAGATTTTTCAGCACAAAGCGGTCGGTTTTGCCCAGTTTGGTGACGAGAATTAGGCCAGTGGCCATGGCGGCGAGAATTTTGGCATCGGCAAAGGCGGCGATCGGTGGTAGATCGTAGATAATTAGATCGAAGGCGTGGTCTTGCTGTAATTGCGAGATCATCTCCTGCATTCTCTGGGAAGAAAGCAAGCGGGTTGGATCTGGGGGAATTGAACCGGCGGTAAGAATCGATAAATTCTCGTGGCGGGGCAGGGATTGAATCGCCTCGTTCCAATCGAGACCCTCGGCGAGGACATTACTAAGGCCGTGGTCGTTATCGAGATTAAGTCGTAGGTGAATCTGGGGTCGTCGCAGGTCGGCATCCACCAGTAAGACTTTTTGTCCCATACGAGCGGCAGCCTTAGCGATATTTATTGCCATGGTGGTTTTACCATCTCCTGGTGATACAGAACTAATCACGAGGGACTTGAGGGGGGAATCGGAACCGAGGAGGCGAATATTGGTGTTAAGAGTGTGGAAAGCCTCCGAGAAGGGGGAGAAATTATAGTAGTAGGGGTTTTCGTTGGCTGATTTCGCAGTGGTATTAGGGATAGTAAGTTGTTGACCAGCGACTGTTAACTGGGGTAGGGCGGCGGTGATCACTTTTTCGATCTTATCGAGGTCTTTTTGCCAGGGAATTGCGCCTAAAAGGGGCAGTTTGGTATCTTCTTTTAGTTCATCTGCACTATGATGAACGGGATCTAATCTTTCAGCTAAAAAGGCTGCCCCTAGGCCTAGTAACAGGCCACCAATAACCCCTAAAGCGAGATTTCGCACGGGTTTAGGAGAAACGAAATCTTCCTCTACTTCTGGAGGGGAAATTAGTTGCCAAGGCACCACTTGTTGTGCCACCTTGAGTTGGAGTTTTTGTTGTTCCTCCAGAAAACGGCCGAGACTGGTGGTGGCAATTTCCAATTCTCGTTGCAAATCCGTATAGCGACGGGCTAAAACCGCCAGATTTTTGACCGAGGCTTTCTGTTGTTCGAGGGCTTGGGCAAGGGATTTTACCTTAATTTCTAGGGTTTGGCGACTGTTAGCGGCTTCTACCAATTGCTGGGTTAATTCTACCCGCAAAGCGCTTCGTGATACCAAAGCCGGGGAATTACCCACTGTCTGGGGCAGTTTTTCCCCTAGGGTTCTCTGGGCTTCGTTTTGCAGTAGGGGCAGTAAATTAGCCCGTTTTTCCTCTAGGGTGGCGATTATCGGGCTATCCTTGGCAAAAACTGCCGATTGTTTCGCCAATTCCACTTCCACTTCTTGCAACTGCTTGAGCAAATCTTGATAACCGGGAGATTCACTGAGATAAGTGGCGATAATTGCTTGATTAGGGGCCAATCCCACCTGTTGCTGTAAAGCTTGATAGCGAGAGTTAATTTCGTTAAGGGCAACTTGGGCGACTCTGTACTCCTGCTCGATGCTGGTTAACTGTTGCGATAAACGAGTGGCTTCCTTGTCGGGATCCAGGAAATTGTATTGCTGCCGGAATTGCTGCATTTGTTTTTGTAGATAATTAACTCGTTCCTGCAGCACGGGCAATTGAGCGTTAACAAAATCCAAGCCTTGATTAATTTCGGTCTTGCGTTCCTGGGAACTATAGTTTAGGTAATGACGGGCTAAATTATCTAAAACCAGCTTAATTTTTTCTGGTTCTGCATTTTCGTAAACGATCTCTAAAACTTTCGTATCTTCTAATTGACTAATTTTGAGATCAGATTTGCCAGTTTTACTAATTAAATCACTGTAGGTAAAGTCGGGATATTGAGGAGTTATTTTACTAAGGATGGGGTTAAGGAGTTGAGGACTTTTCAGGACAGCGATTTGGGTTTCATAATCGATGTTCTCTCCACCCAACTGAGGCAGGATATCTTGGGCTGCCAGTTTGAGAGAATTTTTATTTTCCTCAATCGGTTGACCGATGAGCAGCAGGAATCTACCTTGATAGATAGGGGTTTTTAAGAAAGTCCAAGCAGCGATCGCACCTGTTACTCCTAGGGTGATGCCAGCGATTATCCACCAGCGATGCTTGACGACAGAAAGGACTTGACGCAGGTTGAGTTCCTCTTCTTCCTGCGTCAGGGAGGGGATAAAAGCTGGTTGGGCAAAAACTGGTAGATTTCCTTGGCTTTGGGTTTTCAAAGCCCCGTTTTGTTGGTTGTTCATCATTAATCAAATAGTCAAGGGATAACTGTATTAAACCGCATCTAGTACGCCAGTATAGCTTAAGAATAATTTGGGAATTTGTCCAAACATGGTATCTATTTAAAATAGCCCCCAACCCTTATAGAGTAAGGAATATGACATCTAAAGCTGAAATTGACTTCGGGACACTTTTAAAGGATATAAACCGCAACCAGCTAGAGAACTGGAATCTCACTGGCAGGCCATTAACCCTTAAAAGTATTGCTATGCAAAGATCATAGCCGAAAAAACCAAACTACGGTTTTCCCTGTGGATGCGGTTTAAAAGATTTTGCGGTAGCAATCTGGCTAGATCAATCACCGCTCAATCATAACACCGTGCTACGATGATAACTCTAGTTTTTCCAGAACTGCTAATTTTTGTCCCGCCTCGTCTTATGGTCAAGCTTGCTGATAATCCCCCCGACCAATCAGAACATCCATAGGTAGCCATTCTACACTCAGGAATAGATAATTAGGCGGTTAGTTGACCAAGAGTTTTTTCGGGGCAAAGGGGGAAAATTGGGACAAGGAGAGAGAATTAACGGATAAAGCCGAAAAAATAGTTTATTAATGACTAAAAACAGCTTTAAAATCAGTAAAAGCTGTTTGTTTGCTTAGTGTCCTCAATGTAAGTGAGATAATTGAGCAACTATCTTGAGAATTACCAAAATTACCACCCTAGGTTGACAAGGATGCTGAAATAGATTATCCTCATTGAGAACTCAGCATCTGTATCGCTGGTGTAGAGTAAAAAAATTAAACTACAGGCAAAAACCAAATGTCTAAATTTCTTGATAACCTGACTTATCTGCTGAATATTGTTCTGCAAGACATAAAATTACGATTCAAACTTTATGCAACTAATCAAACACCTATTATAATCTATCAAATGGGCAAAGTTGGTTCTAGCTCGGTGATGAAATCCTTAGAAAAAAAAGCAATTTTGCCATTGTTTCATGTTCATTTTTTACTCAAAAATGCTGATAATAGAAGCTTTTACAATCCTAAGGTTTACGAAATTTTAAACTTAAAACTGGGCAGAGAAAAGCAAGTCAGACGTGGTGAGTTTTTATATAACAAGATAATCGTTCCGAAAAAACAGGTAAAAATTATTTCTTTAACTAGGGAACCAATAGGTAGAAATGTTGCAGCTTTTTTTCAGAACTTTGAAAGAGAAACAGGGAAAAAGTATGAACAATCCAATTTTACTACCCAAGAGCTAAGGGATATATTTATCAATTTTTTCCCTCATTCGATTCCCCTAGACTGGTTCGATAATTACTTCAAGCCATTTTTAGGGATAGATGTTTATGAATATCCTTTTCCGAAAGAGCAGGGATATTTAAGAATTAACAAAGATAATGTGGATTTATTGATCCTCAAACTAGAAACCTCTGACAGTGTAAAGGAAAAAGCAATCGCCGAATTTCTGGGTTTAAAAGAATTTAAGTTAGTAAGGACGAACGTGGGAGAAGATAAAAATTATCGAGATACGTATAAAGAATTTAAGCAAAATCTCAAATTACCACTATCTTATGTAGAGGAGATGTGCAGTTCTAAATACTTTAATCATTTTTACACGGAGGAAGAAATCAGAAAAGTTTATTCACGATGGACTTAGTAGCATCTCTGGAGCAAAGAAAAAGATGAAGAAAACTCCCTTAAAACTGAAAGAACGTTTAATTCGAGATGCGACGGGTTCTCTTGGTTTAAGAGTTGCTTTCATGACCCTTAGTTTTCTGACCAGTATTATTCTAGCTCGCTGGCTCGGTAAAAATGGCTTTGGGGTTTATACTTATGCAATGACTTGGCCGGCTTTGCTGGGCATTCCTGCGACTCTAGGCTTTAATAACTTATTAGTCAGAGAAGTGGCTATCTATAGTAGTCAGTCAGCTTGGGGATTAATGCGTGGTCTATTACAATGGGCAAATGCAATTGTCTTCATAGTTTCTAGCCTAATGGCATTAGTTGCTATTGCTATTATTCTGAACTGGGGACAAGTCAGGGAGCCGGACTTATTACCATCTCTGTGTGTAGCGATGATTTCCTTACCAATTGTCTCTTTAACTAGCTTGAGACTAGCGACGATGAAGGGTTTACACAGGGTGGTTTTAGGGCAAATGCCAGAAAATCTACTAGCTCCCTTAGTTTTTATTATCCTGACGATTTCTAGCTACTGGTTTCTTAGAAATCAAGAAAATATCACTGTCTGGGTGATGGGCTTAAAATTGATATCTCTTGGCATTACTTTTGTCGTTGGTGTGGTACTATTAGCCAGAGTGCTTCCCCAAGAGGTTAAACAGGCTAAACCTGAATACAAAATTCTGACTTGGCTGAAGGACGGCTTACCGTTTATTTTGCTAGGAGGACTAGCGGTGATTAACTCTCGTATCGATATATTGATGCTCGGTGCCTTCAAGGGTGCGGGTGCGGTGGGAGTTTACGCAGTAGTCAGTCGAGTCACTTCTCTGATTGTTTTTGCCCTGGGAATATTGAATAACGTCCTTTCGCCAACTTTTGCTACACTGTATGCAGAGGGAAAGCGGGAACAACTGCAAAGGCTGGTTACTCATAGCACTCGTTTAATCAGCTTGTTTGCTCTAGTCATGACTTTGGGGTTGATTGCATTGAGATACTCGATCTTACAGCTTTTTGGTGCTGAGTTTATACAGGGACAAACAGCTTTGATAATTTTGAGTATTGGCTATCTGGTTAACGCTCTGACTGGTTCCGTGGGTCTATTGCTAAATATGACCCGCCATGCTAAATTTAGTGCAGCAACTGTGGCATTTGCCGCTTTGTTAAATGTCTGTCTTAATTGGCTACTAATACCGAAGTGGGGGGTGAATGGTGCAGCCACTGCCACCGCAATCTCGATGATTGTGGGCAATGTTATCAGTGCTATCTGGGTACGCCAAAAATTGGGCATCAAATCTACGGCAATTTAAATGGGTGGGTGGAATTAAATATAAGATGAACGTAGGTTGGGTTGAAGCATGAAACCCAACGCCTGCTCATGTTACGCTACCGCTAACCCATCCTACAAATAATTGCGCCTCCCTACTTAAGTATTTGCGTTTCGATGTTATCAGAGAAAACTTACTAAGGAGATATGATGAGCGAAAATGATATTAATTTGGTTAAGATAATAACCTTTGCCTGGCTTTTATTTTGGGCTTTTTTGTCCGGCAAGAATATAATATTTAAGCGCTATTACTCTGCCTACTTAGTAATTATCATTAATTTTTTATTTTTTGGTGTGCCGTTATTATTAGATTTAGTAATTGGTGAACCTAAGTACGACTTTTTTCGTGGACTTGATAATCTAAGAGTGGCTGTTAGGGATGAAACAACCTTTTTGGTTTACTGTCTATACATTGCTATCGTGCCAGTAGTATTGTGGTACAATGGAATCCCCAAAGACAAGGAGGGTCATGGAAGATTATTAATCAATAATCAAACATTTTTAGTTAACTTAATTGGTTTCAGAAATAGGTATAAGCTCGGTAAACAATTTAAGTTATTAATGATACTTATTGGTTACTTTCTTTTATTCTTACCTGTCATTCTTTGGTCATTTAGTCCTAATCCCGGTCTCTACATTACTTACGGAGCAAAAGGTGCTGGTCTCTTGTCGGAAGAAGAGTACAACTTTCATCAACTTATACATCTTTCCTCTTTACTCAGTTTGAGTGGAATGATAACAGTGATTTTATTGCAAAAAAATAAAAATTTGTCATTAATGAATTTGTACTTTTGGGCAAGTGTTATAATACCAACATCCATAACAATATGGCTTAACGGCAAGCGGCATATTGTTGCTTTTATGATTTTCGCTTTAATCCTCACTTTTCTATTAAAAAAAGCTTTTAATAGAGTAAAAATCTTAGCATTTTTATTGGGTTTATTATTAGTTTTTGGTCTTTTTTCCTATTCTTATCAAACTTCCTTAGTCAGGGGTATAGATACAAAGCAAATGTATGAAATATCTCGTTTCGATTATGGTAGAGACCATCTGCTTAAACTGTCTATTTATTCAGAATTAAATCCTGATAAACTTAAGATACTCGATCATCGACTTCAGACAGTTTATCATGCTTTAGTTTTATATATTCCTCGCTTTTTGTGGCCAGGTAAACCCATTCCTTATAATTACCAAAAATATGTGGCAGCGGCCTCTTTTAACATATCTCCCAAAGATGTTCTCTTCGGTATAACAGGGACTTGGTTGGGGGAATCCTTATCTAATTTTGGTTGGGTAGGAGCTTTTATCGGTCCAATTACAATTGCCTTAATTTGTAGATTTGGAGATTCTACAAAAAATAATTTCTTGATTATTTTTACTTCTTTTATTGCCCTGTATTTGCTATTGTTAAGTCTAGGCTCTGTCTTTCGTTTTTTGATTATTTGGTTAATACTTTTACTCAGAGAATACTACCAAAAAAAATACAAGAAATATAAAGGATATAAAATATGAATTCAATTCTATAAACGGAGTTATAATTATGGACTAACTAAATAGTTACTTGATAAGTACTTTTTGCCGATCTAGGAAAGACCTATATCATACAGGGTAAGCGCATCTTAACAATCCTTGACAAAATGAACTTTATGTGAGTTGCTTACCCAGAGATCGATTCAGGCATATTTGAGGAGAATTGGCTATCTCAATTGTTAAGCAAAAATCGACCAAATGTTAAGATTTCGTAACTATTCTGATTGACTGGTATCACTTCAAATGCCCACACAGCAAGCGGATAACACAATTGGTCAATTGTCAATAGCGTTTGAGATGATCTCACCCTGCTATATCATATCAAACTGTGTGTTATGATGCCCTGTGAGAAACTGGTTAATATATAAAGACGAAACCTTATGAAAAACATACTATCCTTTCCATTGAATTCTTTAAACATCTTGACCTTGCCTAGTCGAATAGCAAAAAAAATCAAGTATGGGCGTTCTCTGCACAAAAATCATGTGGTAGAGGATGTTTTCCTCGTTTCCTATCCCAAATCAGGCAATACCTGGTTAAGATTTCTAATTGCTAATGCTATCAAAGTCCATTATCGAATAGATCAAGATGTCAACTTTTTTACTATCTTGGGTATCATACCTTCTCCGCGAGGCAAGATAAACCTACAGCCAACTTGTCCTTTTGGAAGAACAGACTTATCTAGAATTATTAAAAGTCACTCTGCTTATCATCCATACTATTATCGAGTCATCCTCCTAGTCAGAGATCCCAGAGATGTAATGGTTTCCTATTATCATTATCTCAAGGGACTAAAGCGAATTTCTGAGGCAACTACCATATCAGAGCTAATCAGAGATGATAAGTACGGAATTATGAGTTGGGTAAAACACAGCAAGTCTTGGTATTTTGATCACAACCCAGCCAGTCAGAGAATCAAAATATTTAGATATGAAGATTTTCTAGAAGATACTAAATTACAACTCTTTCTTTTAATGGAGTCTTTAGGTATAATAATGGATAATGGCTCTCTGGAAGAAGCAATCACATTAAGCTCAAAAGAACGAATGAAGGCATCGGAATTAAAGCACGCATCTTTAAATTTAGTTAACGAAAAAATGTCATTTGTTCGTCAAGGGTTAGCGAATCGTGGACGGGATTTATCTGATTCAGATAGAAAGTTTATAGAAGATTCGAGTCGGGATATAGCTGGTTTATTGGGTTATAATTTCTAATTAATTACTGTTATTAGTAGAGAGCTAAATTATATGACTATGCCTAACTTCCTAATTATTGGTGCGCCCAAGTCTGGCACCACATCCCTAGCTCAATACTTGGGGCAACACCCAGAAGTTTACATAAGTCCTAAGAAAGAACCCTATTTTTTCGCTTTTGAAAATGAGCAGGTAGATTTTCTTGGTCCTGGAATTCAAGGAAAAGACCACATAATTAATAGTGCTGTGGTGGTTGATCTAGAGGAATATCTCCGTCTTTTTCAAGGCGTTTCCAACGAGGTAGCAATTGGAGAGGCATCAACTTTATATCTTGCTTTCCCTAAAGCTGCCGAGAGAATAAAATACCATATACCTGATGTTAAACTAATAGCAATTCTTAGGGATCCTGCAGATCGTGCCTATTCAGCTTTCATGCACGCTCTCAGAGATAATTATGAGTCTATTAATGATTTTTCTAGGGCATTAGCTGCAGAAGAAGAGAGAATAAAACTTAATTGGGGACCCCTGTGGCGCTATCAAGATCAAGGCTTCTATTATCGGCAACTAAAACGGTATTTTTGGCTTTTTGATAGTCATCAAATTAAAGTTTATTTATACGAAGATTTGGTGAATAACCGCGCTGGGTTACTTAGAGATGTGTTTGATTTCATTGGAGTTGATCAAGATTTTATCCCAGATACTTCTGCTAAATATAATGTTACTGGTATCCCTAAAAACCAATTATTGCATGAATTTTTGTCAAAGCCAAATCTAATCACCACCTCTGTTAAGCATCTTATTCCACCTCCCCTTCGCCTGAAACTAATTAATGATATAAGAAATTCTAATTTATCCAAGCCTCAACTAACACAACCCCTAAGACAACAACTAATAAGCATTTATCGAGAGGATATATTGAATCTTCAAGAATTGATTCAAAGGGATCTGTCTGCGTGGTTAAAGTAAATAAGGAATTTTGTCAAAAACTCAAGAGGTAGTAATGTTAAGCAATGGTTGACAAAATAGTATTTATCTGATACTGTGTATGGCAATCGCCGAGTTAAGAATGGCTGTCTGATAGGTTAATATTGATTTTATGGAGGATTTTGAAACATGGACAATATGACCCAAGCTGATACTTCTATAGTTGCAGTTTACGATCATCACTACGCATCCAATAGCACCGTTGAAAAGGAATGGACTGAACTAGGTTCCTATTCTCGTCTACACAACACTTTAAAAGTTATTAAAGATCATCAATTTGACTCGACAATTGATGTGGGGGCTGGTGATGGCATGGTATTACAAAGATTGAGTCAATCAGAGAAATTTGGGAACCTAAATGCTGTGGAAATTTCAGAGGCCGCAGCAGAAACAATCCAATCTCTCCCTATCCCTCGGCTCAAAGAAGTTAAGACCTTTGATGGCTACAATATTCCTTTTCAATCTAATAGCTTTGATCTAGCGACTTGTTATCATGTAATAGAGCATGTAGAACACCCACGACTATTACTCAGAGAAATAGCCCGCATTAGTCGCTATCAAGTGTTTGAAATTCCCTTAGATTATTATCCCGGCATTGATTCAAATATCGACAGATTAATGGCCTATGGACACATTTCCGTATACACACCTTCTCTATTTAGATTTCTGTTAAAATCGGAAGGATTTTCTATTATTAGCGAGCATTTAAGTGATAATTCTTGGCAGTCTCAAAAGTTTATGATCACTCATTCTAAGAAATCTATTAATAAAGATTTGAGGCTTTTCAAAGCGCAATTGTCAAATCTCAAGAGAAACCTTGTCAGGTTGTTTGCGTCTCAACAATATAATCAAGAGTTTTCCTATAATGCCTACACCTGTTTTTGTGAATTTAAAGCAAAACCAGAGATTGGTTATGATCAGGTCAATTTATGGTAGAAAAGGCAGCAAATTTGAACCCAATTACTACACTTTTTAGCTTAGGTCAGACATTTTGGCAGATGTAAATAAGCTGAGAGTGATAAAAAATTATCTTATCCAGTGTAGTGAGATAGTTTTCTTCAGTGAAACATTGATAAACTTTAAAGAAACTAAAAGATGACCAAAAATATCGTTAAAAAACTGTTCAGAAAACTAGGGTTTGAAGTCAAGAGATATAATCTTAATACTTCACAAGTTGCCCTGATGGAAAGGTTATTGGAATATCATCAGATAGAGCTAATTTTTGATGTGGGTGCTAACTGTGGACAGTATGCTAGTTTTCTGCGAGACTGTGGTTATGAAGGTAAAATAGTATCCTTTGAACCTTTATCCAGTGTTTACTCACAATTACTGACTCTTAGCAAGAAAGATAACTTGTGGGAAATTGCTCCTCGCTCTGCTTTAGGAGATCAAGAAGGTGAAATTACCATTAATATTGCTGGGAATAGTCAAAGTAGCTCCGTATTATCGATGTTAGATGCTCATGTCCAAGCTGCTCCTGAATCAGTTTATTGTGGTTCCGAAATAGTACAATTAAGACGGCTAGATACTTTAGCTAAAGACTACATTAGAGAGGGTACTCAATCAATATTTTTGAAGATCGATGTGCAGGGATTTGAAAAGCAAGTTATTGAAGGTTCTTTTCAGATTCTTCCTTTAGTTAAAGGGATACAAATAGAAATGTCTTTAGTGCCACTATATGACCAGCAAATACTCTTTGAAGATATGATAGAGTTTATGAGACAACTTGGCTACGAGCTATATACGATTATTCCGAACTTTGCTGATAAACACACTGGAAGACTATTACAAATAGACGGGATATTTTTTAAGTCATGAAAGTATGTTTACTAAGTAATTCTGATGGTCGAGGCGGCGCCTATGCGGCCGTTTATCGTTTACATCAAGGCTTGCGGGAAACTGGTGCAGATTCGACTCTGTTAGTTGGTGATAAAACTCGTGATGACTATACTGTTTTATCGCCAGCAAGTAAATTAATGAAGGGGTGGACAAAGCTAATACCTACTGTTGATCACTTGCCCTTGTCATTATATTCTCAAAGAGAGAGAACACCTTATTCTATCCAATGGCTTCCCGATCGCCTTGTTTCTAGAGTAGCACAAATTAGTCCAGATATTATTAACTTACACTGGATTAATGCGGGATTCTTACAAATTGAAACCCTAGCTAAATTTAAGCAACCTCTTGTTTGGACGGCTCACGATATGTGGCCTTTCACTGGTGGTTGTCACTATAGTGGAGAATGCAATAAATATACTCAATCCTGTGGTCATTGTCCCCAATTAAAAAGTCAGCAAGATGGGGATATTTCTCGTTGGGTTTGGTGGCGAAAAGCCAAAGCTTGGAAAAATATCAATCTGACTATTGTTACCCCCAGTCAATGGTTAGCAGATTGCGCTAGAAATAGTTCTCTATTCCAGGATTTACGGATAGAAGTAATTGCCAATGGCTTAGATATTCAAAAGTATAAACCAATCGAGAAAAACACTGCTCGCCATCTCTTGGGATTACCCCAAGATAAACAGCTTATTCTCTTTGGGGCTATGAGTCCTACCAGCGATAACCGAAAAGGGTTTCATCTGCTTAGACCAGCTTTAAAAAAACTTAGTCAATCTCCAATACTACAAGAAAAATTAGAGCTAGTTATTTTTGGAGCATCAGAACCAAAAGAGCCAATAGATGTAGGTTTTAAAATTCATTATCTAGGGCGATTAAATGATGATATTTCCCTAGCAATTACTTATTCTGCTGCCGATGTTATGATTGTACCATCAATCCAAGAAGCTTTTGGGCAAACTGCCTCTGAATCCCTATCCTGTGGGACACCAGTAGTGGCTTTTAATGCTACTGGACTCAAAGATATAGTTGAACATCAACAAAATGGTTATCTGGCTCATCCCTTCCAGGTGGAGGACTTGGCAAGCGGAATTAATTGGGTATTAGAAGATAGAGAAAGGTATAACCAATTGTGCATTCGGGCAAGGCAAAAAGTGGAGCAGCAATTTACTTGGGAGTTACAGGCAGAAAAATATTTAGAGTTATATAGCGATATCTTGAGCAAGAGCAATAGACATCGCCAAAAATCTATACCTTAGTCATAGCAATGATATTCCTACTTGGTAATGGGATTTCTTATCCTTTTAGCTAAACAGCAACATTGCTCCTATGAAATTAGCCCCCATCCCAACAAAACAGTACATCGAGCAACGAGACGAAGAATATTGGCTCGAAGGAACTCGTATCTCCCTTGATTCAGTTGTCTATTCTTTCTTGAACGGAGAATCGCCCGAAAGCATTGCCCAAAATTTTCCACTCCTTTCCCTCGAACAGGTTTATGGCGCGATCGCTTTTTATCTGGCCAATCGAGAGCTTGTCGATGCCTATCTGAAAAAGGGTGAAGCCGAGTTTCAGCAACTACAACAGTCTTGTAGAGAAAAGAGTCCTTTGCTGTACCAAAAATTGAAGGCAGCTCAAGCCTATAATATGTGCTTAAAAAACTCTAATTTCCTAGAAGAAGGCTATAATTACCATAACATTTTGCCCCCATCTCAATTCTAGCCCCTAGATATTTTCCCCAATGCTAGAGGAAAAAGCTCCTTAAGTCTGATCACCAGCGTGACTCCGATGACTTCAACTATTGCCCCTTCTCGACTTTCACTGCCCACCCAAGATGAATTGCCCTGCGATGACGGCGTTCCCATGGAAACCCAACGACATAAACTCCAGATGGATATACTCATAGATACCTTGTTACCCTGGTTAGCTGCTAGGGAAGATGGCTATGTAGGCGGCAATATGTTCGTTTATTTCAGTGCCGCACAGTTAAAAAACGAGGAATTTCGCGGTCCCGATTTCTTTGCTGTCCTGGGGGTTCCCAAAGCGGAAAGAAAAAGTTGGGTGGTTTGGGAAGAAGGGAAAGCTCCCGATGTGGTTATCGAACTCCTTTCCGAAAGTACCGCTCAACAGGATAAAACTGAAAAGAAAGCCATCTATCAAGACCGCTTGCGAGTACCAGAATATTTCTGGTACGATCCCTTTAATCCTGAAGACTGGGCAGGTTTTATCCTCAGAGACGGCAACTACGAGCCATTATCTCTAGAGATGGGAGAAAGATTTTTCAGTCAAAGGCTGGGTTTGTCCTTGGTACGCTGGCAAGGGGAGTATAAGGGAGTTGAGGCAGTTTGGCTGCGTTGGGCGACTTTTGCCGGCGATTTACTGCCCACGGAGTCAGAGCTAACTGAACAAGAGAGAATGCGGGCTGAACAAGAGAGAATGCGGGCTGAACAGGAAAAAATGCGGGCTGAGGATTTGGAAGCATTGCTTCAACGCTATCGAGAGCGTTTTGGAGATTTGCCAGAATAAATCTAGATGTTGACCGGCCAAAGTACAATGACTCTCCAGAAAGCTAATAGGATAGGAATATCAAGCATGGACAACCAATAACCTTAGAAAACTCTTGTTCGCTTTCTGGTGTTAGCTGGTTAAAATTTTTCTTTACAAGAAGTCGATCATCAGCTAAGATGTACCCAATATACCTATTGAATCGGGTCTTGAACTGGTCGGTTAATTAAATTGCCCATTATCGGTGACAGGCTGCCGCATCAGTATTTTGTCAAGATTTAATAGGCAACAACCAGCTAGTAATAGTTTGATCAAGGATGCCAGTTCCCAGTTGGCTCTGACGACAAAACATGACAGTAAATATTAGTAGTGTAAAAGTTGACAATGTTAAAAAAATTACTTAACCGTATGCAAACCGAACAGGGAAGGAAAAATATTAAATTTGCCCTAGCCAGAAAAATATTCAATCCCCTCCTAAGAAATATTGGCTACACCCTAATTACTGACCATTTTTATCAGCCGATACCCAACCGTCAGGAAATTATGAGATACGCGGGCAAAGAAAGGCCTCTTAGCTCAATTGAATGGCATCTAGACAAGCAAACTGAACTGGTTAAATATTTACTAGAAAAATATGCTTTAGAATTTAACAATAAAGAAATTTTTTCAGCGTTTGGTTATTCCGAAGATAGTTCTGGTCTCATTAGTGGTGATGCAGAAGTCCTCTATGCTATGGTCAGAGAAAAAAAACCTGATCGGGTAATTGAAATTGGCTCGGGTGGTAGCACTAAAATTCTCGCCGCAGCTTTAAAAATGAATTTTATAGAAAATTCCCAAAAATCACAACTGATCTCGATCGAGCCTTATCCTCAAGATTTTTTAAAAGACTTTGCTAATGTTAGTAAAGATTTTCTAGAATTTAGTTTGCTTACCCAGAAAGTAGAAGCCGTAGATTTGTCTGTTTTTGAATCCCTGCAAACCAATGATATTCTGTTCGTTGATTCCAGTCATGTATTCAAGTCTGGCAGTGATGTGGAGTTTGAATTTCTTCAAGTTTATCCCCGTTTACAAACAGGAGTCTTAGTTCATATTCACGATATATTTTTTCCCTATGATTATCCCATCGAATGGAATCTCAAAGAATCACGATACTGGAACGAGCAATACTTTTTAGAGACCTTTCTACAATTTAACAAAAAGTTTCAAGTTTTGGCATCCTTATCTATGGTATCTCATTATAATAATTCTGTATTTCTTGATAATATCAATGCTTATAATGAAGAGCGATTACCCGGTTCTTTCTGGATGATTGCTTGAAGATGACTCACCCTAAAAAACCATGAAAATAATTAATCTTAATCATAACTTTTCCACGACTCGCAAGCTCATTTCTGATCCCCTACAATATCCCATATTATCCCCACCAAATCTAGAACGCAAGGGAGAAGGAGGATTAAGAACAAAGGGATATTTCAAGCACTCCTACGGGGAGACAAGTGAGTTATCGGAAAAATTTACAGTTCCTTTGGTTACTATTATAACGGTAGTTTTTAATGGAGAAAAGCACTTAGATCAGACAATTCAGAGTATCATTAGCCAGACTTATGATAACGTGGAATATATCATCATAGACGGAGGTTCCACGGACGGTACAGTTGATATTATACGCAAGTATGAGGAAGTAATTGATTATTGGGTAAGCGAACCAGATGCAGGAATTTCTGACGCTATGAATAAAGGGATAAGTTTAGCAACAGGAATTCTAATTAATCACTTACACGCAGGGGATAAATTTGCTGCTGACACAACCCTGTCGTCAGTGGTTTCATCTTATAATTCAGAAGGCTGGCGATGGTGTTTCGGTAATCAACTATTGAGAAGTCATACAGACGATACTATAGTGGGTTGCTTCTGTCCTCCTAAATTTAGTCAAAAACTACTTCACATAGTAAATACAATTCCCCATCCAACTGTTTTTTCTGAACGAGCTTTGATAGAAGAAGTAAATGGGTTTGATAATAATTATAAATGTGCTATGGATTACCATCTTTGGCTCAGGTTCACTCAATTATCAAAACCCAAACAATTTGATTATGCCACTGCTGAATTTTTACTGGGTGGTCGCTCCTCAGATATAAAATTAGCATTGCGGGAAGAATTTAGAGCTAGAAAGGAAGTTTTAAGGCAGTCAAAACTAGAATTATTGCTCTCTTTGGCAGTAGTAATAATGCGATATATTAAGCGACAACTGCGAATCACTACATTTGTCAAAAATAGTCCAGCATAATGGCAGTGAAGATAGATAATAAAAGTTGAGAGCAAATACGATATATGAAAATCGCTTATATTATTCCTCGTCTCAAAGATAGTGGCTTAACGAGAATACCTCTGTGGCTGTCTAATAGTATTTATCCTGAGCATGAGGTGAAGGTATTCTACTTTAGTGAAACTAATGCTCAAGAAAAATGCCTCAGCTTTAATGCTCCTGTTCAAAGAATAAGTTTCACCAGTTTTTGTCGAGAATTAAAAGATTACGATATAGTCCACTCCCATGGATTAAAACCCGATTTGTACCTTGCCATTAATTACCATAAGATTAAGGGCATAAAGATTACAACCATTCATGGCTATCACGTCGATGAACTCAGATACGACAAAGGCTCTCTACTAGGTTATATATGGGGAAATTTATGGAACCTAGCCTGCCGAAAATTAGATTTGGCAGTTTGCATAAGTCAGACGATGGAAAGATACTATCAAGGAATTGGCTATAAAAATACCACTGTAATTTACAATGGAATAAAAAAAATGGATGACAGTGTAAAGACAATCAAAGGGAGTAATATAAAAACTGGAGATAAAATTGTAATAGGTACAGTTTCTATCCTAAATAAAAGAAAAGGAGTGGAGCAAATTATCCAAGTATTACAGAAAAATACCCAGTACGATCTGATAGCAATAGGGGGAACATCTCAAGACATTAATCGATTGCAAGTCTTGGCAGAAAAACTAGGAGTTGCCCAAAGATGTGTTTTTACAGGCTATCGAGAAAATCCCTGGGAAACCGCGATTAATATTGACGTTTTTGTTTTTCCATCTCGCTCGGAAGGATTTGGTTTAGCTCTAGTGGAAGCAGCTAATTTAGAAATTCCGATTATCTGTTCTGATATTCCGACATTTAGGGAAATATTTCGAGAAAACGAAGTAACTTTTTTTCAGCTTGATGATATAGACGACTTGAACAACAAAATACTTATGCTAGATGAAATTAAAGACAAAGTTTCTCTGGCTAAGTTAAAAGCCGAAAAACTTTTTTCTTTGGAAAGTATGTGTGACAATTACTATCAGGAGTACAAAAAATTAATTGATGCTAATTAAAAATTATGAACTATAACCATATACAAGAATAAAAGGAGGCTCTATTGAGATGATTGGGATTTGTAATTTATGCGGTTCTGTGGTGGTTCAGATACATCCAGGATATTTTGGTACTCGTTGTTTAAACTGTAGATCTACTAAAATTAATAGAGCAGTTGGTTTGACCATTGAATCTCTAAATTTTTCAACCAGTACCTCTGTGTACGAGTTGTCTTCTCGCGGAGCTTTGTATAAATTCTTAAAAGGTAAATTTAAAAATTTATACTTTTCTGAATACTTTGATGATGTACCTCTAGGGTTGATGAAGAACTCTGTTGTCTGTCAAGACGTTCAAAATCTTCTTCTCAACGACGAATCTTTTAATGACGAATCTTTTAATTTAGTGACTTCTACCGAAGTTTTTGAGCATGTTCCTGATGACAGCAAGGGTTTTTCTGAAATTTACAGAGTCCTAAAAAAAGATGGATACTTTATCTTTACCGTGCCTTTATTAGATAACCCGAAGACAGTTGAAAGATGTTTCTTACAGCCTGATGGGACTATCATACATCAACTTGAGCCGGAGTATCATGGCGATCGGATTCGAGGACAGGGAAGAGTTCTTGCCTTCAGAAATTACGGATTGGATATAACTAAACGGTTAGAAAGTTGTGGTTTTCACGCTGAAATACGTCTAGTAAACTCGACGCGCAATGTAATTGAAGATCAGAAGGTTATCATAGCAAAAAAAATGTAGTTCTATAACTGTCACTAAAAAATCAACTGGAGATGAGAATAAAATGTTAATTTCCTGCCAATACAACTCTCTTTTTATCCGTAATCCCAAAGTAGCGTTGTCGTCTTTGGAGAAATCTCTGAGAAAAATTATCTTAAATAGACCTCTTGCAAAAGTCTTAATTCGATCCTTGTACAGCAACATTTTTGAAGATTATCAACTACTAATAAATAATTAACTGAAAGTCCCTCCCATTATTGTTTCTATCGTTTGTTTTCGGATTTATGCAAGAGGTCTAATGACTGGGAATGTTTTAACTATATTTGAAACTTGACAAAAAGACTATGAGAGAATACTAGAATTGCTTAAGTTACCAGAAGTAAAACTAGCAACCGTCAATCAAAATCCTCAACGTCAGCGAGACTACAGGAGTTATTATAACGAAGAAACTAAAAATATTATTAGTGAACATCTCAAGGAAAATATAGAACTGTTTGGATACTCTTTTTAGTAAAAAATAGCTTTAGATACTTATGCAACTTAGCGCCTCCCTTGTCCTTTACAAAAATGACCCAGAGATAGTTATTCAAGCAATTAAGTCTCTGTTTAGCACACCCATGGAAATTAATTTATCAGTAGTAGATAACTCTCCCACCGATGAACTCAAAAAAATCTTTGATAATTTTCAGGAATACGACATAGATTATTACTTCAATAATGGTAATAACGTTGGTTTTAGCAAGGCTCAAAACCTAGCTATTGCTAGGTCTAAAAATTATGATTATCACCTAGTAATGAATCCCGATATATACTTTGATACCAAAACGATTTTAGAACTAATAGATTACTTAGAACATAATTTAGATATTGGATTAATTCAGCCTAAAATACTTTATCCCCACGGTGAAATACAATATCTATGTAAACAGAACCCAACTTTTTTAGCCCTGTTTATGAGAAGATTTATGCCGAAACAATTTGCTAGTCAGGGAATGTTCAAAAAATATATGGACTGGTATGAAATGAGGGAAACTGGTTATGATAAAATTATGGACGTTTCCTATTTGTCAGGGTGTTTTATGCTGTTTCGTCGTCAATATTTAGAAGAAATTGGATACTTTGATGAAAACATTTTTATGTATCTAGAAGATGCGGATATAACCTTGAGAATGGCAGAAAAATATAGGTCTGTATTTTATCCCAATACCTACATTTATCACTACTGGGCTAGAGGTTCGCAAAAGTCTCTTAAATTGACTTGGGTGACTATTCAATCAGCATTTTATTATTTTAGTAAGTATGGCTGGAAATTTTGGTAAATTAGGTTAACAACATAATTAATAAAATAATTTTATGAAAAACATTTTAGTCACGGGTGCAACAGGTTTTATCGGTAGCTATCTTCTGCCAATTTTATCTCAGCAGAAATTCCAGATTACTGCGGCAGTACGAAAGAATTTATATCAGTCGTTATCTGGGCCAATAAGAATAGTTAAAGTTGGCAATATCGATGAAAAAACTAATTGGCAAGAGGCACTACAGGGAATTGATATAGTTATTCATCTAGCAGCCCGCGCTCATATTATCAACGAAACTATTCCCAATCCAGAAGCGGAATTTATTAAGGTTAATACTCAAGGTACAGCTAACTTAGTTGAACAATCAATTCAAGCAGGAGTTAAACACTTTATTTTTATCAGTTCTATCGGTGCGATGACAACTCAAAGCGATAGGATACTCACAGAAAACTCTCCCTGTCACCCTGATAGTCCCTATGGTCGTAGTAAACTGCAAGCAGAACAAGCTTTAATTAACCTTGCCAAAGATAGCAACATGACTTGGACAATTATTCGTCCTACTCTAGTTTACGGTTCTGGTAATCCGGGTAATATGGACCGCTTGATGAAACTAATTAAACGGGGATTACCTTTACCTTTTGGTGCGGTAAAAAATCGCCGCAGTTTTGTCTTTGTGGGTAACTTAGTTGCTGCCATTATTACCTGTTTAGAGCATCCTAATGCCGCTAATCAAATCTTTTTAATTAGCGATAACCAAGCTGTTTCTACTCCCCAATTAATTCGACTCATTACTCAACAAATTCAACAACCCTGTCAATTGCTGCCCGTCCCCACTACCCTACTTAGATTCTTAGGTTATCTGGGTGATAGCCTAGAATCCATAACAGGGAAAAATCTCCCTTTTAACACCTATAATATGGATCGCTTGCTTGGTTCTCTTGCCGTTGACTCTAGCTATATTCAAAAAACCCTAAATTGGCAACCTCCCTTTACTTTAGAGCAAGGATTAGCCCAAACAATTCAGCCAGAAAATTAGTGATAAGCTCAGATAGGGACAATAAGCAATAGGACAAAATTAACTTCTTGGTTAAGATAGGCAAAAGCAAAAAAGGCAAGAGGTGGTTAGATATGTTGAGCCATAATTCTGCACTATGCTATCTCTTGGTATCTTTATTGTCTTTCTACAGCAATTTCAATTAAAACACTCTCTAAATAAACATCATATTCTAGATTTGTTGTAAATTCGTGAATTCTTGGAATCACTTTTAAAGCGTTTCTCTTCAAGATGAAGTATAAACTGACAAGGCATCTTCTCCTGTCTCCCCAAAAGTAAAACTTAGTAACTCACCATTAAGATAACTGCTATAATACTAAATCCGTTGAGTATAGGCTACATATCAGGAGAGGCAATAGGCAATAGGCAATAGGCAAAAGGGGGAATAAATAATCAGTCTTTAATAACCAGATTTAGTATAACTATTAGATTCAAGAGCCAAAAGTAAAACCAGAAATATAGAGAGCTTACTAACAAGCTCTCTATAAAGTTTAGGTCTTCTACCACTTATCTTCCAGACTAGGATCTGTTAGCAGTATTCAAGCTACCCACTTGAATATTCAGATTAATTTTTTGTCCTTCCCGGCTAATTTCTACGGGCAAATTATCGCCGATTTGAGTATTAGCAACAATTTCCCGAACCGCATCAGGATCGGTGACATTCTTACCACCTACAGACTTTAACACATCACCTGATCGCAATCCCGCTGCTGCGGCAGGAGAACCTCTCATCACCCGCACTAACAAGACACCAGAATCATCGGGAATAGTCCAATTATCGGCCATAGGACTATCGGCTAATTGTTCTTTTACCTCCGAAGTTAACTGTACCATTTGAACACCGAGATAGGGATGTTCCACCTTACCCGTGGCGATTAATTGTTCGGCGATTCTTTGGGCAGTTTTAATCGGAATAGCAAAACCTAAACCCTGGGCATTTTGAATGATAGCAGTGTTAACTCCGATGACTTCTCCCCGATCATTTAACAAAGGTCCGCCGGAGTTTCCGGGGTTAATTGCCGCATCAGTTTGCAGGAAATCCACCCGTTTATCACTAGCACCAATTTGGGAGCCATTGCGTTCCTTGGCACTAATAATTCCCGTGGTTACAGTGTTATCTAATCCCAAAGGATTACCGATAGCGATCGCCCATTCTCCCACCTGTAAACTATCAGAATTACCTAATTTAACCGTGGGTAAATTGCTCGTTTCCACCTGTACCACTGCCACATCAGTTAAAGGATCACTACCTAAGACTTTACCATCGATAGTGCGACCATCTTTGAGGGTGACAGTCACCTTATCCGCTCCCTCGACAACGTGAGCATTGGTGATAATTTTACCGTCATTACTGATAATAAACCCCGAACCTGTACCTCTTTGAACTTGTTTTTCTCCTCCCTCTGGTATTTGAGAACCAAAGAAGCGACGGAAAACAGGATCGTTAGCAAATTCAGAAAAATCACCGCCTCCATTGACTTCCCTAGAAGCATTAATTCTTACCACCGCCGGCCCCACTTCTTGCACCACAGAAGCGACAAAATTGGTGGGAATAACAAGAGACGAGGGAGCCGCTGCCGCTGGTGTGGAGGGGCGAGGATTAGTGGCAGCGGGGGCAATATTTTGGGCTAATTCTAGAGGATTTTGGCTGTAGGCGTAGGTGGCACCGATACCTAACCCAGCACCCAAAACCAGTAAGGAGGAATAGGCAAAAAGTTTTTTCATTGCAGAAGATTTGGAGCGTTTGGGATTGCCTTCGTTGCGCGGGGAGATATTATCGTTAAAAATATTGCGAGTCATAGTTTTTATTGTTTAACCATTTTGAGAAGGGAATAAAAGTCAGTCCTAATAATCGTGGGTGTGAGAGGAGTGTTTCGGAAAACGGCTTGGGACTGACTATCTCTAATTTAGGTGGGGGATATGAACTTACTGTGACGCAGACATGAACTTTTGATTACAAGCTCATTGTTTTATAGTTTTTGACAGCTATAAGCATTAATACGCATGGCACAAGTGAGATGCTCCTCAGCAGAATAGACTCACTACTATGGCACAATTTAATTTTTGGGTTGCATTAATTAACCTAATCTAGGGAAGATAACAATAGAAAAAAAGGAATTATGAGGATAGTTTTATGTTTTGTTAGCCTTTGGAATGCAGGAGAAAAGCCAATAACCAACCGCTTGCTAAACTACTTAAATTTGTAACCGCAAGAATCAGAAAAATATTGAAAGGGCTAAAGTTTTTCCTGTCTAACTCCGTTACAATACAAACCTGAGTAAATACTATTACCAGGCTCCCTATTCCAGTTACTATTCCTCCAATAAAATTTCCTGACGTAAGGCTGAAAGTAATACCGCCTATTAATCCAGGAAAAGCCATGCAGAAAATACCCAACCAAGCAGAGGAAAGAGAGTTCCTTGGAGGGGGACTCACAGCCACAACCCCAGCCGCAGCCACAGCCACAGCCACAACCCCAGCCGCAGCCCAAAACCCAGCCACAGCAGCCACAAAGAAAACCACCGCAACCCAAGCCACAACCACAACCCATAACCCATTCCCAGCCACAGCCGCAGCCCAAACTTGCCAGGGTGCTGAATTGGCAGCTAAAGTGTAACCCACTAGACCATAAACAAGAAACACAACCATTAACCAACCCCAGGGAAAGTCTTTTCCTTTTGGTTCTTTCCTTGGCTGTGGGGGATTAACTTTTTCTTGACGATATTTTTTTTCTACAGGAGGCGGTGGTAATTCCAATTGTTGAAGCCAATCGGACATAGACTGAGGGCGGTTTTCTTTTTCCAAAGCCATGCCCAGAGTAATCGCTTTGTTAAGATGATCACTTAAATTAGGATTAATTTCTTTCGGTGATGTTAAGGGACGATTATCTAAACGGCGTTCCAGTGAAGGAGTCGGTCTTTGACCTGTTACCGCATAATAAAAACTGGCGGCTAGGGCATAAATATCCACGCTCGGCTGACGATTGGCCTTGCTACCTTTATAAACTTGTTCATAGGGGGCAAAACTGGGATTTGCGGCATAATCCGTCGAACTACTGGCCGGAATAATCTCTTTAGCAATGCCAAAATCAATCAAGATAGCATTCCCATTGGGTTGAATCATAATATTGCCAGGGTGAGCATCTCGGTGTACGATTCCTGCTTGATGAACCACCTCTAATGCGCTACCAATTTGCCGAATATATTTTAAACATTCCGCTTCCGATAATTTTCCTTGAGTTTTCACCCTTTCCATCAAAGTTTGACCCTGAATAAAATCCATCACCAAACAGGGAACTTGACCTTCAGTAAAAAAATCGGAAATACGGACGATATGGGCATGGGGAGTCTGGGAAAATTTGGCTAACTTGAGTGCTTCCGCCTCAAATTGTTTAACATAATCCTCGTATTCCGTATCTCTTTTTTGCAAAATATCAGGAGTTTTGATCACCACTTCCAGGGTGAGTTGGCGATGACGTGCTTTATAGGTCAGGCCAAAACCTCCCCGTCCCAAGACCTCAAGGATCTCGTACTTGCCATTGTGGAGGAGTTGTCCCGCTTGCCAAACCATAGAATTTTGCAATAGTTGTTTTTATCATACCAAAAAATCTGCTTTTGTCTCAAAATTGGCTTATGTTTTGGTATTTGAGTTTGTAGGGGCGAAGCATTCGGATAAAAAATTTACGGTTTCAGCGATAGGTTATTGCCCGAATGCTTCGCCCTTACGGGAGTTTGGTGGTGCTTAAGTTTACACCAATGGCACGTCTTGCATCCCATTGTGGTTAGTGAGTTTATCGAACTGCAATCGCCCTTGATCCCCCCTTAATCCCCCCTTGATCCCCCCTTGATAAGGGGGGTTTGATCCCCCCTTGATCCCCCCTTGATAAGGGGGGTTTGATCCCCCCTTGATCCCCCCTTGATAAGGGGGGCATTTGATAATTTTTAACGCCTACCTACTTAGGAGAAGATTGGGGAGAACCTGTCGGAGTTGGTTGAGGTGTAAACTTTTGCTTCATCAATTCTGGTACACCTAAAGCCGTTAATAAAGTAGCAATCGCCGCGACACCAGCCCACACTAATGTCCAATTAATAACAATGGGTTGAGATATTTTAAATTGTTCTTTTTTGGGAATAGACAAACCTAAATCCTTAAACCATGCTTGCACTGACTGAGGACGTTTATCTATGTCTAATTCCAATGCCCAAAGAATGGCTTGATTGATATTAGGGCTGATTTCTGAATTGTAGGTTTTCGGCTCAATTAAAGGCTGATGATCAATTTTTCGAGTCATCGCATTCACTGGAATTTTACCCGTTAAAAGCTCGTATAACACGGCTCCTAAACTATAAATATCGGTAAAAGCTCCGCGTTTAGCATCACGAGAATAACACTCAATAGGCGCAAAACCTGAGGCTAATTCCTGGGTACGAGTTTTGGTTAATTCTTCATCAAAATCTAAGGCTAAACCAAAATCAATTAAGACTGCTTCTGGTTTACCAGTCCGAATCATAATATTACCCGGTCGAATATCTCGATGCAGAAAACCGCGACTATGTACCACCATTAAAGCCTGTCCAATCTGCTCAATGTAGCGTAAGGCTTCTTTTTCTGGTAAAATTTTTGTTGATCGCCGATCTAAGGTCGTCCCATCAATATATTCCATAACCATGCAGTTAGCTTTACCCTCTGAAAATAACTCTTTAACTCGCACGATATGAGGATGATCACAACCTTTTAATTTACTCGCTTCCTGCCAAAAAAGTTTCTGTAAACGCTCAGACTCCCACAATTTAAAACCCACATCCCTCGGCGTTTTGATCACCACTGAATCACCATTGCGATCGCTGGCTCGATAGGTAATGCCAAATCTTCCTTCACCCAATACTTCCTGAATCCTGTACTGGCCATCTTTAATTTTCTTGCCCAGATCCCAAACCATTAACTCCTAGCTCCTCTGCTCACAAACATTAATTAAACTTATTTTAATAGCGATGTCATTTTCCTAGAAGTATAACCTAATGTGGTGTTAACGACCGGCGACCGGCGACTGGCGACCCAATTAGATAAATTTGACCTAATCTTAGGTTTTATGGCTAGGATTATCTCTTGTCTTTTTTCTCCTCCTGTCTCCTCATCTAAGGGAAGATTTTTGATTTTTACAGGATTTCTATTAATCTTTCAGCAATTCTAGGCGATAACGATACAAAGCTACAGGACGATTCGGCGCTTGGAAATAATCCGGCGATTGGGGGGAAAGATAAATGGCTGTCACCTGATCGCCTAGAATTTTATTAGGAGATAATAACTGATAGGCGGTGGTGGTTTCCACCTCATTAAGATAAGTATTGGTTTCTCCCCGGAAAATTTGTTGACTAATTTCCGTGGCAATAAATTGATTTCGGCTAGGAGTTTCGCTATTTCTGGCAATTACCGTGGAAATTAGTTGATGAGCGCCCCGTAAAAAGGTAATCTGACGATTGGGATTATTGGGGTCAGTTTTTACCGATAATACCGATTGATTACCTAAATAGGCGCGACTAATTGCTAAACCATTAAAGGATCGATCGGCCACAATTGATGGTTTACTGATAATGGTAGATAAAAAGGCAGCATTTATCGGTCTGGAAATAGCTTTCTCGATGAATCTCACCGGAAACTCGATCGATTTTTCTAGGTAACGACGATTACTTTCAAAACCAGGTGTGATAATCTGGGGAGCAAGAGGAGCGGTTAAATCGATTAGGGTACTGGTGACAGTCCAACTGCCTACCATCCAATCGGGATAAACTAAATCTCCACTGGCAAAATTAACCACTGGTTTAGTCATCCAGCGAGGATAATTAGTTAAGCGATCGCTTAAATTTCCCGCTATAGATAATTCTAAATGGTTACTACAGCCCAGAGTCAATACTAACAAGAACAAAATTATCCTTTGCATGGGTAAAAATATTTTTTAAGTAATATTCTTTAATTATGAACGATTTTATCAACTCCCAAGCCGTTAATCTCGATTCGGCAGTAATTCCCATCGCACCGACCGGTTTTAAATCGGGTTTTATTGGCATTATTGGTCGTCCTAATGTGGGCAAGTCCACCCTGATGAATCAATTAGTGGGACAAAAAATCGCCATTACTTCCCCCATCGCTCAAACTACCCGCAACCGTTTACGCGGCATTGTCACCAGCGAGATATCCCAGATGATTTTTGTCGATACCCCCGGCATTCACAAGCCCCATCACGAATTAGGCAAAGTTTTAGTTAAAAATGCTGAAAACGCCATAAATTCCGTAGATTTAGTTTTATTTGTTGTCGATAGTAGCAATTTTTTGGGCAGTGGCGATCGCTATATTTCCGATTTACTGACTAAAAACCAAACTCCCACGATTTTAGGGCTAAATAAAGCCGATCAGCAACCGGAAGACCGGGAGCCTATCGACGATAGTTATCGCACCTTAGCGGCGGAAAATAACTGGCCTCTGCTCAAATTTTCGGCACTGGAGGGGACGGGAATCGCAGAATTGCAAAATCTGTTAATTGATTCCCTCGAAGTCGGTCCCTACTACTATCCCCCCGATTTAGTCACCGATCAGCCGGAAAGGTTTATTATGGGCGAATTAATCCGCGAACAGATTTTACTGCAAACCCGTCAGGAAATTCCCCATTCTGTGGCGGTGGTGATTGAACGTGTCGAGGAAACTCCCGCTTTAACCAAGGTTTTTGCCGCCATCAATGTGGAACGAGATTCCCAAAAAGGGATCGTCATCGGCAAAAATGGCAGTATGTTAAAAGCGATCGGCTCTTCCGCTCGATCGGCTATTCAAAAGTTAATCGCCGGGGAGGTATATTTAAAATTATTTGTGAAGGTAGAACCGAAATGGCGACAATCTCGCTCACTTTTAGCAGAATTTGGCTATCGCACCGAGGAGTGAATTGGGGTGTGGGGTGTGGGGTGTGGGGTGTGGGGTGTAGGGTGTGGGGTGTA